>Ga0265297_10002073_pt1 | contig 42858 bp, 61 predicted proteins | sample Munlanlwell13791_FD_192502 | JGI IMG/M metagenome (GOLD analysis project Ga0265297, IMG submission 192502) | Leachate microbial communities from a municipal landfill in Southern Ontario, Canada - Leachate well 137-91 | ecosystem: Engineered > Solid waste > Landfill > Unclassified | place... | reverse complement strand
TTTGATGACTGGCGACTTCGCGTTTATCTTGGAGTTCTGTATTGAGTTCTTGAATTTCCGAAGCATCATTTGATATTTTGTTTCAGTGATTTGCTCCGAGTTTAATTCTTTGTCGCGGTGTAAAATTCGATCAAGTATTCCCTCACAAATAAGCTGACCACCCATTGCCTGAATCTGTGGGTCGAGCTTGCACAACTCGCGGGTTTTTCTGATAGAGACGGGACCGCGCGTTTCGACAAGCGTATAAACCTGTGCCGAATACATCTCGGGGCATAACGTGGCCGTTATGTTCGTGTACTTCGTGTTGATCGCGGACACTATTTCGCCGAACGTGTTTGTTGCGCTGTCCGCGCAGTTGATTGAATACGCCCCTGACTCCGGGCCACCCACAACGCTGAAATCAATCGTCGTTGCGCCGAATGTGATCGTGACAGTTGTTTCGGAATCCCCGGCGTGTTCAATCGCAAACGCGTAAGGCGCAATCCTCTTGTAGTACCATACTTCAAGCGTCTTGGCCTCACTCGGTATGGGCCACAACGCAATCGTATTTTTCCCAAACCACGCCCATTCTTGCGGTGCTGAAATAACGTCGGATGATGTCATAACCCGCTCTTGGTTCTGTTCAAGCGGTGTGGTGTCGTACTTCATTTTAAACGGTTCAATGCAATCAGCGGGCAATGATACTCCTGCCGCGCTTGCCGTGGTTGTAAGTGATGCCGTGGTTACAATGCAATTTGTTTCTTCTGATATTTCCTGTTCGACAAAGCCACCAATAAGCCGCACATAATACGGCGTTACGCTTTTCCCGGCGGAAACGTCGTAACTGGCTTCTTTGCGGATATATTCTTCAATGTCTTTCCAGAGCATTGCGTGCCCCCGTTAATCCGTCATATATGTAATGCTAAACTGTGCGGTAAAATCCTCATCGTTTGGTGCATCGGATTGTGTGCTTGTAGCCGTGTCCCACTGCTGGAGATACAGCTTTTTATCATTCGAGTTGTCCACATAGCCAATCATGATATTCCCGGCGGTAAGCCCAAACCCCGCCAATGTTCCGACGGTCATGTTTGCATAATATCCGGACGCGGTTTTTTGTGAAATTGGCAATGTAACGTAAGGTGTGCCGGTTGGGGCGATTGCACATGATCCACCTACGGTTAGGCGAATATCGACATGAACCACGTTGCCAATTTGCGTGTATGTGCCGGTCGCTTCGGTTGTGGCCGTGGCACAATCGCCACCATCATCACCGGCGTAGACAACGGTATAAGTCCCCTCGTTGTACGTGTCCATCGGCTCGTCATCAAACTGGAGCGTGTTCGCGGTAACGGGCCACGCCATCGTAATCATTTCAGTGCCGCCGACCATCGTAATGGGAGCGGCGAGAACGCCGTCATCCACGACGCGGAAGTACATGCCGCCGTCAATCGTGCCCGTGGCCGGGGAAACAATTTCCGTGGCAATCTGCCCGTAGGTGTAGAGCGTGGACGTGCCGGTGTCATTAAGCCCTTCCCACGTAACATTGAAAATATCGTCGCCGGCCTGTGCCACCTGATAAATCGAGCCGTCCCCGCGCTTTCTATCCAAGAGCAGAGAGCCACCATCGGCAGTGTTCGCGTTGTTTTGGACCCGCGCGCCGCCAAGTACAACGGTCGTGCTGGCGAAAATGACGTTGGTATTGTCGATGCCAGAGTAGAATCCCGCCGCAATGTGGCCGTAACCTGAAACGGCAAATGCCTGATTCACAACTCCATCAACGCGAGAATTGAACTTCATCAAATCTGATTGCGCCGCCGTGGTCGTTTGGTTGAACCAGTTGTACCCGAAATACGGCGCGGTCGACGCGTAATACGTTTTTGCTGAAACCGCATTATTCCCGGTTGACGCGTGATCAACCAACAGGCTTTCGTTGCCAGAACCATTTTGTTGCGCAATATAAATCCCGCGTGCGTTCGCAGCGTTTGTGTCTATCTGGATGCCGCCCGTGCTTCCGGTATTTGTGATATTAATCCCGTACCCGGCCCGTGTGGTTTTCGTAATATTCAACACGTCGCCGGTGTTCGTACTCGCAAGCCGCGCGGCCACACCCGTGCCAGTCGTATTAGGCATGGTAATCTGAAGCCCGTCGCCGCCCTGCCCTGGCTGCGATGTATGCGTTATCTGCAACGCGTCGTAGGTTGCCGTGGCTGAAAGTTCCATCGTGTTAGCGTCCGTGCGCGCGCCCGTGTTGCCCGTCTCAAGCGTACTCTGGAGCGTTGACGGCGTGCTGCCCGCCACATAGCTATCAGCCACAAGCTCCTGCTGAAACTTGAAGAAGCCGACCGAGGCCACCAGAAAGAACGTGACACATATTTTCGTAATCGCATTTTTCATCTCTTACCTCCGAGCCTGTGAATAAAGCGTGCAGTCGCCCGTGTGCGCATTGTAATACCGAACCCCGGTCGCCGCGATTGCCGCGTCCTCGATAACGATACAGGCGTTCGGGAACAGCGGAACGCCGCTTGTGGCTGACGCGTCAGTGCCGTCAAAGCGCATCGTGACAATGCCCGAGCATGAGTTGCACACCATAACTTTTGTTGAAGTCGCGCTCAATGTAATCGTTCCGGTCGCCGTGGTTGCCACCGTCGCGTAGTCGTACTCCCAATCTGTCAACACCGTGGGACTGGTTGTAACGGTTCCATCAACCGTGAGGCTTGATGCGTTGTCATCCACGCTCACGACATTCGTGATCGTGCCGACTGTGGTTACAGCCGTGAGCGTGCCGGTGGCAATATTCACGTTTTGCGCACTGTCGGTACACCGGAGATATTCCGCTGATAAATCAGTTGTGGTTTCAAGGCACTGGCCTACCGACGCGTCAGCACGGGGCGCAAGCAGCAGCAGTGACACCGCAATCGCAAGGAGAAACCTTTTCATTTTCATCCACGTCCTTTTCAAGTAATTTAACAAGGCTACTCGCTTCACATCTGTAAAAATCCTCGATCAGCCCAAATGAAGCGTCTATCCAAAAAGGCGCATCGTCTTCTGGAACCATGTCGCCGTCTGGAAATACAAGTTTGAGAAATTTCGGCGTGTTCGCCGCCCGCAAAAATCCTTCGTTTGTGTAAACGGTTATTCCAATATCTTTGATATAATGATTTCTCAAATCCGATTCGACAAAACTTTTCATTGCATCTTCTTTGTTGTACCAGCAAAGTTCATTGCCTATTGAAATAATTTGTTTCGCGCCCATCCACATTGCTATTTCGAGTGCGTTTATACCGACAACATTGTGGGCGTGGGTTGCGTAAAGCCGCGTTCCAAACCGCGACTCAATGAGCTTTTTGTTTATGTCTGAAATCATTTTATCATTCGGGTTGAACGTCGCGAATGGGTATATTTTTGCCTTGCCGAGTTTTTCATAAACCATTGGGCTGTTGAATACGTTAAGTGCAAACACGTCGTCATTTTCAATAAGGCTGTCGTCAAACATGTCCACGATAATATTTTGTACGTCAATGGATACCGTGATGTCCGGCTTGATACCGTTCTGTTTCAGGAAATTAAATGACTTGTCCACGGCCATGATCTTTACGCCGTATTCCGCGAGCTTCTTGATGTGTTCAATCTCACTGTAAAGCGACGGCCCCGCGCCGACAACAAGACACGGCTGGCCTTCCCATGAACCGTAAAGACTTTTCAGCGGGGTCAGCTTCTTGATCGTCTCGGTATTCTGATCAATGTTAAACGCCAAGTATTGCCACCAATGAGAAATCCATTTCGCGTGCCATGTCTGCGCGTAGTTCTTCCGGTAGCGCATCTTGAACGCGGCAGACATGCACTTTCTGTAATCGAATTTTCTCATTGGTCTCCTGAAAATCCGAGGGGCCGAAGCCCCCCGGTTATATTTCAGTTACACTTCGTCAGTTGCTTGCGCTCTGGATGATCAGATAGGCCGCAACAGTGTCCTGACTGTCGACGTCTGCGGCGGTCGCAATGCCAAACGCATTGTAAGTCGGCGCGGTTCCGCCAGCCACGGAATCGCATGTACCGGTTGAAGAAAGCCCGATAAGCGAATCACCGGCGGCAATGTCATCGTCGCCGTTGGTTTTGACTGCCGTGTGGTCGCCCCACGTCTGCACCCATCCGAAGCTGCCTGCGGCAATCGCGTGATTGCCAACGCCTTTAACGAGATTCCGCACAGCGGCGGTTCCGCTTGTGGTGAACACGCCCTCCGTGGACGTGTAGTAAAGAACCGAACCATTTGCGCACGCCCCGGACGCTGCCGCAATCTGGCAATAGATGTAACTCTTGTCGCCAACTTTGCGGGTGGTTCCGAGCGTAAACTTCTGATCGGTTCCTGTTACCGTGAGTTCATCAAAAATAAGGCCCATTTCTTTTTTCTCCTTTCGTGGTTTAGCTTGTCACCGTCAGAATGCCCTGATAGCGGGGGTTGCAGCAGATAAGCTGCCCGGTCCACGTGATGTACTTGGTTTTAACAAGCTGCGTGGTTCCCTGTAAGAACGGGGTCGCTACCATGTCATCGTCCTGGTGGACTTTGAGATAGAGGTAGTCGGTGTTGAGCATGTACACATGGTAGTCCGAGCAGTTCTTGTCTACAATCAGCGGCACGCCGTTGAAGTAGATGTTCTGGTAACCCATTTTTGCCACTTCGGCAACGCCAAGCTGCTGGCGCGCGTCGGCCAATTCCCACAGACGGTCGAAAATGGCCTGAGTCGTGACAATCACGTCGGGGTGGTCCGCGCCGTCACTGCACTTGCCCCACAGATTTTGGAGCATCTTCATTGTCAGCGCCGTGGTCGCAACGCCGGTGGCGGTGTACTGGTTTTTCCAGAAGTCCGTCGCCGTGGTCGAGTCGCGCGTGATGCCGCCGTATGCCCCGGCGGTCGGGTTCGAGGTCGGGTCAATCGGAACAGCCGCTTTGAGGCCCACGAGCGGCGCCATGCCGTATGTGGCCTTCACGCCGTCGCCAAACAGCGCGGTTGTCAGATTGTATTCCATCGTTTTCTTGGCGTTCTCGTACTTCGCCTCCAGAAGATCGAACACGGCCGACTTGCCACGGTTCGCGAGATCGTCGGTGTACGACAGGGAAATATCGACCTCGTAGTGCGCGGGCTCGAAAATTGCGTTTTCGACAAGCTGCTTGTCCACGGGGGTCAAGTCCTGCATACCGGTGTAGGAGCCGCCGTTGCCGCGCTTGTTCATGATCGGCTCGGCGAGGAACACGCCGCCGTCGTAGGTCTTCTGCTTTTCGCGGAGCTTGTTCAGAATAAAATGCTTCTTGAAGATCGTGTCTTTCAGGGTGGAATCGAACTGTCCCATCGTGGACGTGTTCAGATTGTCCCATGTGATGGTTCGTGAGGACATTGTTTATTTCCCCTTCCTTTTTTGCTTTTTGTTACGAATCCGATTTCAATGCCGCCGTCAAATCCCTGAAACTGGAATATTTCACTGGCGGCTTTTCCGGGTTCGCCGGTGATCCTGGCGAAGCATGACGCTCGGATGCCCGGGCCGCAGTTGGTTCTTTGGCCTTGACAGCCGCGCTTGTCGAATGCCCATTGCCGGATACCTTTTTACCGAGTCGTTTCAGCCTGTAGGTCGAAATTCGGTGGTGCGCTTCATGCTGTATAAACGTCTTTGGAAACTTGGCGATAGCGGGATCATTCTCTTTCAATCCCTGCTTGGCGAAGTCGCGGATAATGTAGTCTCGCGCGTCCGGGTCTGTAATGCCCTCTTCACGCAAGGCCGTGTCAATCGCGTCCATGAGTTTTGACTTGGCTTGCCCCACGAGGCCGATTGTCTGTGTTTCGGTGAGTTCTGAATAAAGCTCATTGACGGCATACGCGAGATACCGTACCGAGTCACCGACTTCCTTAGAGACTTCGCCTTCCTCGACTTGCGCGGCAATGTTTCTGTCAACCCATTTCGCGACATCCGCGACTGACGGTTTTTGTCGATTCTGCTGCGGTGCCGCCTCTTGTGGAGCGTCCTTTGAATTGGCAATCTTCTCGACGAGATTGTGGTATCTGTCCTTGTAGGACTGTTCCTCTCGCCGGGCAATTTCCGCTTCATCTGGTTCGGCATCCTCATCCTCGAAATATTTCATTCGAAGATCGTCTTCGCTTATGCCGCCGTCTTCGCCTTTCGCCTCCCCGTCAACTGTGCCGTCATCGGGTGATTCAGGTTCCTGATTACCATCCTCGGGCACTTCTGTTTCAGGGTCCAATACTGTTTCGTCTGCGTCCATTGTTGGTTCCCGATTCGATTTATGAACGGCTACCGGATATACCGATCCGTCAATCCTCGACTACCGGGCCTCCTTTGGGTGTTTGTGAAGCCGCCATTTTTTCGGCTGATAGAATCCGTCGTAACTCGTTAATCTGCTTTGTGTTGGCCTCAACTTGCGAAGTCCACTTTTCAGTGTCGTCGCTCATCTGTTGGCGAAGTGTTCTGTATTGCTCTTGAATCTCCATTGACTGTTGCTTTATTTGAGCCGAGCCAGCCTGTGTCTTCATGGCAAACTTGGCGCGTTCAACTTCGTCCTCTGCCTTTTGAAGTGCCGCCGCGTACTCTTGCATTTGCTGCTGTAGCATTTCATTCTGCTGTGTAAGCTCTTGAATGATGTTTTTGAGTCCGGCGGCTTCATCGGCATCGGCCAATATCTCTTCGGCGTTATCAACGCGGAGAGTCTTAATAAGATGTTTGCGCCCGACGACGGGGCCGCCATCTTCGGCAATCATGTTCCCCAATGTCAAAATCGTGTTGGCTTGCGACACAGGGTCAATCGGCATGATCGAGTCCGGCATTACATTTATGTCCGCGCCCCAAAGAAACATGTCGAGCGGCAGCGGTAGCTTGTGCCATTTTTTGTCGTAAATAACCTTATATCCTGCTTTTGCAATGGAGAGAAACAAGCTGAAATATCCCGTTCCAATCCGGCTTAACGTGTTCGCATACTGGTTGACCGACAACGACATGGTTTGCGAGACGCGGCCATTCTCAATCATCATGGCCTTGCCCGAAACCACTTTGCTGTAATTATCGCCCTCTGATGGGGTGTTGATTCCAACGGATTCTTTGGCGTGGCGCGAGAAGAAAATATGCGCGTCCATCGCCTCTGTCAGCATGTTTTGCGGCTTGTGATACTGTATCGCGCCGATGCTGTTTACTTTTTGTTTTATCCCAATTTGATTCGAAAGGTTTTGTATATTTGCTTCTTCGCCTTCTTCGTAGAAAAGAATATCATTCCCGTTGGCGCGGAGGTTGGCCTGACCGAGTTGGACGCATTCCGTGGCAATCAGGTGATCATTCATTGCATCCTGTGCCGGCGCGCGCCCGTGAAGGTCGTCAATCGGGTCTGGAAAGAAACTGAAAACAGGACCGCCAACAACATCATTGGCCTCGTCTTTCAAAATCCATAAGCCTGATTCGGTTTCCTGCCCGGGAATGAAAGTGATTACACGGCCATTCGGGTAAACATATACTTCATCGTAGATTTCAAACTGTGATGCTGTTTCAAGGTCAACGGTTGTATCGTCGTAGCAAAACGCGCGGACAACAAGCGCACGCCTTACTTTGAATTTATTTTCCCCATCGGTTACATCAAAATTTTCCTTGAACTCTGAATATTCAGGGATTGCCTTTATTTTGTCCTCATTGATTCCGTACTCTTTTGCAATGTCGCGGACATCCATCGGCTTAATGTGAAAATATATTTTTCTGTCGCCGATGCTTTTCGCAAGGGGATCTTCAATTATGTTTTCCTGCGGGATATTTTCAAGGATGATGTGCGGCCCGGATCCAGGCCACGCACCCGGCTTGTTCTCCACAATGCGTATCTGTACGTCGCCGCGCCCGTGGAGATACCCATGCGTGCAAAGCACGTTAAGAATGCCCTGTTTTGAATTATCATGGTGGAGCCAACGGATAATATTCTGGTCTATCAGATCGTCAAAAAATTCAAGCGCGCCAGCCTCGTTAATGTCTACGAGTTGCTTTTCCCCGTCCGGCCCATCCTCGTAAACAAAACCATTGTGTTTTTCAATACCTTCCTCAAACCATCCGAGCTTATTGGTCGCGGCATTGTACATGACGTTCTGTTTAAAATTCTCAACGGCGTATGGGTCGATGTCCCAAACAGGAGATTCTTTCAATTGAAACGATGTGTATGTTTTCGCAGTGTCGCTGATAATGTTGCTGTTGAAAAGCATCCGTCCCATCTCTTTTGACCCGTCAGTCTGATCAAAAAAGTCGGGCGGTTTCTTGGCTATGTATTCCGCATCATAAAATTTAATTTCCTTGATTCTGTCTTTGTGGAGTTCGTACGCCTTTTTAAAAACGTCGCGGAGATTGAATAAATACTCGTGGTCCTCTGGTAGTTTTTCGGCGTTCTTAACGCGAAAATGGCTTAGGCACGTCGTGAGTTTTTCAGCGTCGTAGGTCTTTCTACCGGCCAAACCGCTTCACCATTTTCCATTCGTTTTCGGCGACGATGGTTGACAGTGTTGCGCGGAGTGTCACGCCGTCGCTTTTGAATTTCAACAGGTCGGGAATAAGGTCAAAGGCGCGCGGGCCACAGTAAACCTGAAATTCGTCAAGGTTCTCGAAGTTCATGTTGTGTTCTTTGGCGACGTGCCAAATCTCTTTGATCAAAACCGACTCGTAATCGGTAGCGTCCGAAATTTTCTTGGCCGTCTCGGACCCGCATTCTGGGCATTTTTCAGTTTCGCCGAGTTTCTTTGCCGCCATGAAGTCCTTTTTCGTCGGATAGGACCAGTCATGGCCGCACTTTTCATTGAGGCATCGGACCTCGTACACCGGCACGTCGATATTCGCGCCAGAATCCGGCACAATGCCCCTGATTTCAGCCGTGCCGCCACCAAAATGGTTATTGTTGTTCACCCACCCCTTAACGTAAAAAAGCCCGTCAGTGGGCTTTGTGGCTTTGGCTTCGGCTTCGACTGCCTCTGCTCGCGCGGATGATGCCTTGCGGTTGGCTTCGCGCTTGAAGTGCAGAAACACGGCTGAATTAGGATCAAATTCGGGAAGTTGTGCGCTCATATTGTACCCTTTTTACAAAATGTACATTCTGCAAACAATGTACCTTATCATTTCAGGGTACAACAAAATATACACCGTGTCAATAGGTGTATAAAAATATATTCATGTTGGTTTTGGCGTTATTTTACGACGGTCATGCCCTTGTAGGACTGGCCGATGCGAAGTTGCCGCATGTTTTTAAGGTCATTCAGCCGCGCCTCGATGCTGTCTTTGCCTTGCAGGTCGCTGAATGCGCTCTTAACCATTTTCGGGTCGCGGTAGGCCTGGACGGCGATTGCCGCTGACATCAAAGCATCATCCCGGCACCCGCGCGCGGCCTGAAACTTCCCTTTTATGTCAATGAATGTTGAAACCTCTTTGATAAATTCCTTCGAGTAGAAAGAACAGTACCCCAAATTCACGGCTTCGCAGAAATTGTCAATGAGCGGCCCGCGCGTTTTACTGGTGGTCATCCAACCGAGCTTGTTTGTCCCGCGTGTCCGGGTCACATTGAACGTCTGTGAGTTCATCATGCGCGACGATGGGTATTTCAAATCCTTATGCAGCTTTTTAATGACGGATATTCCGTGATTGTTGGCCTCAATCGCCGTGAACGCCTTGAAATACATTTCGGCGATAACGTGGATAATGTAGGCAAGGTCAGTCGGTTCACACTTGCCGTACCAACTCGCCACCTGATACGGTGACAACACGCGGTCCTGACACCCGAGCAACACCGGCAGGTGCCACGACCTTGCAAATATTGCTCCGACATCAATAACCGTTATTGCGTGATTGTCGCGGCTGTACTTTTCATCGTCGTCCACGCCCTCAATTTCAATGCCCTCTGAAACATCGACCCCAATAACATACGAATGCCCCTTCTGCGGCATCTCGAACATTGTGAACCGGCCATCACTGTTCCGTCGCATCCTGTGTTCATAAGAACCGTTGTCGAGCTGGTTAACTATCGTTATTTCCCCGATCCACGGACGCTTGAATTCCTTGAGCTTTTCCATGAGCAGATTGTGATTGTTGTTCAGCTCCTCTTGGATAACGCCGTCAAACACGTTGTGGCCCTTGCCCAAAAATGCCTCGCGCTCGTTGATCGGGTATTCCTGTTTGAACTGGGTATCAGACCCGTTGCACTTTTTGTTTATGATGTACCGACGCCAGTGCATCTGTTCGAGCGTGAGATTGTAGGCCCGCATCAAGGTATGTTCTTCGTCTTTCAACTCCTTGATAAAATCATCCCGGGTAATATCGTCAAGCGCACCGGCAATCTTATCATAGACAAACGGCATGGTGTATTCTTCAATCTCATGCCACCCAACAAATATTCTGGAAATTCCGTCACGGATGTCGCTCGTGTACCGCTTGTGGAAATAAGTCCCCTGCCCCTTGGCCGTCGTTTCAATCCACAGCATCGAAAGAGGTTCCTCGGGTACTGCCTGTAACATGGCAAGGAACGCACCCTCCGGGTCACGCCACAGTTCAATCTCGCTCGCGTGGAGGCCATGTGTGGTCGTTGACTTCAACAAATCATCGTCGTACCCGCTCTCGACGTTTATCTCCCCATCCTCTTTATCCTCAATCGACGATTTCAATATTTTCATTTCTGACTTGTTCGGGTCGTTCTCATACGCAACTTTCAGTTTCTGGTGAATCTTTTTGCTGAATTGTGTCTTGTGCGCAATAATAAATTGCAACCGCCCAGGCATGGCCCGCTGAAACAAATAAAAAAGCAGGGCAATGAATGTGCTGCCGCCGAACTGCCGCGCTTTCAACAGCATAACCGCGATTGGCCGGTCAAGTGTCGCCTGGTCCCACGCCGCTTGAAGCATTTTGCGCTGACCGGTATTAAGTTTTATTTCCTGCTTTTTCCCTTTTTTGTTTACAATCCGAAGCCGCTGAATGACAGCCACGAACCGTTCAATCCGGCATTTGCCGAAACTCCTGATAACCTCATCTTCGTATTCTTTGTCAGCCGCAATGCGACGCTCAAGTTCTTTCTGAAATTCTTTTTCGCTGAGGACGCCCCGCTCGTTTTCTTTCTGTGCGCTTTCCCACCGCGCCTTGGCCTCATCACGTGCCGCTTCCAGTATTTCAAGCTGATGCTCAATTTCAGCGTCGACAACTTCTTTTAATTCAACTTCACTTCGGATTAATGCCTTGTAAACATCGTCTTCGGGGATTGGTCTTAAATTGTCTATCCCATATTCTTCTTGAATTTTATTTTCTTCTTCGGTCATGTGCCAAACACCAAAGCCTTGTTTTGTTTGTTCATTGTTTTTTTCATATCAATTTTTATATCACTCCATTTTATGCAGCCAGTAGCCGGGTAAACATCCACATCAAGAGTCTGTTGGCTCCTTGAGATATCGAAAGTCACATATTCAGGTGGCATCTCTGTCCAAATACATGCCTCCCCGGGATTCTCCAACTTCAATATCCGATATTCCAACTCCGATATTCGTTCATTTAATTTTTTCTTCTTCATTGTCCGCTCCCTTCAAGTTGTATCGCCTCCATCTGCGCCACCACCCACATCACAAAATCACTCTGGCTCTTGCGCTCCCTCTGACATACCGCGTTGAATCGCGCCCGTTCCCCTTGGCTCAACCTGAAATTGATATTCACGTCACGCCCACCATCCACCTTGTTCGGGCGTCCCACTCTGATTCCGTCGTTGTCAGGCATCGAAAAATACCTGCCCCGTCCATGTCACATACGCCACGTACACAGTTTTATCTATGTTGGTCAATAACGGTGTGAAGCAAAGCGTGTCCAGCGAATGGCTTTTAAGTTTGGCCTTGCGTATTCTGATGATGTCAACGCCAACTCTGTCAAGCTCTGGGATTATATCTAATCCGCAGCCAACGATTTTCTTTTCATCGTGCATCAAATAGTGCAGCATGTCTTTCTCAAGCCGGTCAAACGCCGCACCCACTTTGATGTTGAAGAAAAATGCCAACTCATCATTTTCAAGAGCCTCACACATTATCATTTGCTTTCGGGAAAGGCAAATTTCGTTTTGGTAATGCGCCGGCGGCTTCGATACAAACCCGCCACGAACCGAGTTGATTATTTCAACCCCTCCATCATACCGCTCCTTCCCGGCGTCCAAAGCCGCAAGTATCTCATTCTGAAACCCAGCCCGCTGATGTACCTCACAAATATGCCGCACAATCCTTTGTACCCGCTCGCTCACTTCGTAACTCATTCCATTTACCCCCATTCCTTTAACTACCATATCCATTTTATTTAATTTTGTCAAGTAGTCGCCGCTTTCTCGCCAAGGGACGTTACTGTGTGTGTGTATAACAGATTCCTTAACCCGATATATATATATACCCCGCGCCACGTCAAGTCATCCGCTGACCGGGGAACCTAAACGAAATCGAGCCGGGGGCCCCTGGGCGTTTGAAATCGTGACAATGATATGCGGCACGCTCTGGCCAGTCTGTAACAATATGTTCATGGTGCGCGCTGGCCGTCGCCATCACCATGGCCGTGACACTCACAACATAACAAACAATCTATAATAATATGAAATTGTATTGAATACACATTTAATACAAAAAGGTGTATGATATCTATATAATTTTCAGCTTTGATTGAAACATACGCGCGCTTATCTGATAAATTGTACAATAGTGATATTATCGTACACGCACAGAATGCGATTTGCGGGCTTTTTAATGGTATATTGATAGTATGATATCAATTCCCGGAATTTGCGGCTTGCGTGATTGTAGGCGCTCGGGCCTGCCCACTGGCCACTGTCACGATCATGCCGGATATCGACCTTTTAGTGTATAAATATTTATACAGGTATGTTGTGTCGTGTCAACTCCAGGACGGCAAGCTTGTAGTCTTGAGGACTACAACGCTGCAATGAAACGCGTGCGCGCGCGAATAAAAAAATAAGATACCGCTTCTTATGGAATAAAAATATGCTGTTGCTACTATCTACCCATTGGGATAAAAAATAGGACTACCGAAAATATCAATACTCGGACAACTGGCTCTAGAAAATAATACATAAAATCATTTTACCAAAAAGATTAAAAGCATTTAATAAACAATAACAAATGCTTTTTATTATTTGAGTTATGGTTTTTTCCGCCCGTGCGCGCGTGCGCATACGATAATTACTCTTATATATAAGATATATGTCGTGAAAATGCCTTTATTCATGCGGATAAAAAAAACTTTGAAAATATTTATAAATAAGTATTGACATTATTATAAATAGGATTATAATGTAAGTAGGCCAGTGAGACACACGGCGCGGCCACAACTTAGAAAAGAGGATAACGAAATGAAATATCCAACACTTGAAAAGCTTTCAAAAAAATACGGGGACACTGTTGAATCAATTGCCCGCGACATCTTTGAAAATATGGCCTGTGGAAATAATCTGTTTTCGACAAAAGAATGTGCAGAAGCACGCAAATATATTTCAGATCATGAAATCAAAACAGGCCGCTGGAACACTTATATAAGAACAACCGTTTGACCCGTTAACCGGCTGCATTCGTGCGGCTGCTTAACCGGCCATGCTGGAAAAACCCGCGCTGCGGGAAACTTGAAACGAGGTTAAGGACATGACAACAATCTTAAAAGCAACAGCAGACAAAAACCCACGTGGCGGGTATTCATGCATTATGACCTGTACTTTTGACGGGATAAACCAATGCAATACTCATTTCGGCGAACACTCAATAGCTTCTTTTTTGTATGAAGTTTTTCAAGCAAGATCGGGTAAAATTCCAGTTGTTAACGACATTTTTATCAATGGGAAAAAAATCCCGCACTATGAATTAAAGAAAATGATGTTGCGCAAACTGGCAACAGCACGGAAAACGGGACGCGGCAGCGAACACTTTCCCGAAGTCGCAATCATTGGAATTGATGCACAATATCAGTTGACGAAATCAGCCTAACCCCCGCGCGGCGGATCCCTTCGGGGATCTTCCGGGCCGGTGTTGACCGGGCAAATTATCGGAGGTGATTGAAATGAAACGCAAAATAGGAAACACGGTATTCATGAATGAAGACGCATTAGAAAATTATGGCAATGGATATAAAGACAAGCCATTGACCATAACGCACATTGCGACAAAATACATGCCTTCAAAACAATTTTTTGCAGAGGGAAAACCTAAGGGCTATCATCCAGGCTATGATGAAAGTGTTAGCCCTATGGCACTATATGACTTCGAAGAACTGGAATTTTCTCTTTACGAATGGGAAATAGCATAACCCGCGCCCCCGCGCCGGTGACCCAGCCTAAAAACTGGAGATCCGGGGCCGGGAACGGCACTAAAACGAAGGAGGCGATTGAGATGGAATTTAAGCCAATTGATTTTTTTGGTAAGCCAGTCAATTCGGGCGATCTTGTACAAATCGTGGAAAAGAAGTACGGCCATGGATTTGAATTTTTTGAATTGGCCGAAGTTACGAGAGTTACAAATCATAATTTTTTAATTACCGGCAAAAATGATTTTTGGTATTTACACAACGAGGAAATTGTACGAATTGGCAAAATCTAAGCAAAATAAGCCGATAGCGGCTACGAATGGAGAGTGACTACCCCGCGAGGCCGAAAATAGCCTCGAAACGCGGTAAAAACAGCACCAAAACCGCTTGACGCGGTGTGGTATAAAAACGCAAAGGAGCGTGAGTCATGAAAACGAAAATCCTGATTACTGGCAAACGGGAAATTGAAAAATTCTCCGAGTTTTACTATGAATGCAAAGCGGGCGGCAAATGTGGGCTTTGCGGCTGCGAGATTCCGGCCAACCACGACAATACGGTCGAAACATTCGCAATTTTGGGCCAGCCTGCAAAGTTGGTCCGGGCCAGCGACGGCGACGAAATGTACACGGTTTATTTAACCGCATGGTGTACGCCGTGCGGGCTGAAATTCAACACGTGGATGAATGAAAACAGAAAAAAAGGAGCGTGACGAGATGTTAAAATGTCCAAAATGCGGGGCTTGGATTACATCAAAAGGCTGTGAAAACTGCGGATATAAACGCGGCAAGCGTGACGAGATGAGCGGACACACACCAGGGAAATGGAAAACAGTAAAAACCCAAGTGCTTACAGGATGGGAAATACACGTTGTTGACGAAAGAGGGATATCAATTTGCGCAACAAATCCAAACGAGCCCATTAGTATTCAACAGGCCAACGCGCGGCTGATAGCGGCGGCGCCGAAGACGAAACAACAGCGTGACGACCTGCTTTGGGCGGCGAAAAAACTATTTGCCGTGTCAACATCAGATTATACTGACCAAGACAAAATAAACGCATGGCTTGAACTCAAAGCCGCCATCGCCAAGGCCGAGGGAAAGGAGTAACAAAAATGCTACAGGAAGCAATGACTGTTTTGTCAAATCCGCAACTTTACGGAATGCACGGCGTGATCCTGCTGACCAGCATCGCCACTGCCCTACTGGCTATCGGCTACCGTTTAAAGTAATTCTAAGCCACGAAAAGCCCCGAGGTATACGTCGGTATACCTTAGGGCCGTTTCGTCACACCAGCGTCCATTTAGGCACACTGTGAGCCATTGTGGATAAATTCTGAAAGGGGTTATAAACATGACAATGAACCGAAAGCTCCAAACATTCATCACTGACGAGATGTTCACGGAGATCGGCCAACACCAAGAGGCTGAAATGAAACTGACCGGGGAGAAACCAAGCGTGGGCTGTATCGTCCGGCGCGCGCTGCGGGATTATCTGAATTCAAAAAAACCTGAAACGGAGTCTTGACAAGCGCGCCGGGCCGTGGTATATTACTGGCATGGCTCGGCAAGCTGATTCCAACAACGTGAAGAAAACACCCAACGGTTGACGTTACACCTCTTGCCGGGCCATACGTCGCCGTTGGGTTGTTTTTTTATAGGATTCGTTAAGAATGGCGACTTTGATTAACAGAAGACAGGCGGCAAAAATGCTCTGTATCAGTTATGGAACACTTAAAAACGCGCGGCCACCACTTGATAAAATCAAATTCTACCATGTAGGGACAAGCGTTGTTTACGTGAAAGAAGAAATACAAAAACTCATCGATGTCGAAATTGTTGGTTTATTACCTGTAGTGCCCTGTAGTGACCCCCAATTACCTGTAGTGCCCTGTAGTGACCCCGGCGCGCAATATTCTTTTATTATTAATAAGGCAGTTGGTAAAGAATATAAATTAAGCAGTGTTATACGGGCATACTATCATAAGCAATACGAAGAAATGACAAAAGAAACAATAAAGCCTGATGCTAAACAAGTAAAAGCATTTAATAGTATTATTAAGCGGCTTTCGGAGTCCAAACCAGAAAAGTACAATGAACAATATTTTTGCGCGCTTGTAGAATTTTGTCTACAGCAGGGAATCGTAGCATTATCGGCAATCGTTTCAGAATCATTGCGCGGGTCGTTTGAATTGGAATTGAAAAAAAGGGAACAGCCCAAAAAATCAGCACGACGGTCAGCCGCCGACAACATGGAGTACGTATAATGCTACACGACATCCAAAGTGAACTTTCTATACTCGGGGCCATCCTATTGGACAACAGCATTATAAAGCTCGTGGCCGGGCAACTGTATCAAAACGACTTCCACAATGTGATACACTCGCAGATTTACGGGGCCATGGTTGAAATGACCGGGGCCGTGGACATGGTGACGGTCAACACGGAACTCGAAAAGCGGCATGGCCGTGGATTCGCCGCCGAACTCGCAACCTGCATGGAAACCGTACCGGCACCCGGCGACTGGAAATATTACGCGGCCTCCGTCATTGCATGTTCGCAACGCCGAAAATACCGGGAAGCGGGGCTGACGCTTTCGGTTGAATCAGAATCCGGGCAGGACTCGCCGGACACCATCGGGATCAAAGCCATTGAGAACCTTCGAAAAATAATGCGCAGGACACCCGTAGAGGCCGTGAACATCAAAACGCAGTGCATTGAGGCCATACAAGAGTTTTCCGCGCTCTACGGCGCCGGTGGTGGCCTTGTGGGCCATTCCACGGGGATAACCAAGCTCGACAATCTCCTGTGCGGAATTCGACCGCAATCCCTGAACCTCATTGCCGGGCGCGCCAAGCACGGGAAAACGTCTATGGCCGTTCAAATTTCCGACCATATTCAAAGCCCGGAAAACTCCGTGCTTATGTTTTCCCTCGAAATGCCAGCTCGTGACATCTTAACGAAAATTGTTTCCCAGCGCACCGGCATAAACTCGCAATCAATTATGCGCGGGAATACGTCCGAGTGGGAAACCGGGCGCGTCATGGATGAGTTTGAGAAGATTGCCGGGTCCGGTTGGATTATCCGCGACAACCCTAACCAGACGATTGAACAGATTGAATCCACGATCTACCAGACGCACGCTGAATCTCCGTTGAGCATGATTGTAGTGGACCACGTGCAACTCATCCGGCACAGCTTCCGTGAAAAACGGTACCAAGCAATCGGACGCGCGGCCATGACGCTGTATGAAATATCCAAAACCTTGCGCGTTCCGGTTATTCTGGTTTCACAACTCGGGCGCGGGGCCGAGGAAGGGGACACGCCGAGACTTTCCGATCTCCGGGAATCCGGCGACCTTGAACAAAACGCGACTTCCGTGACTTTCATTTACAGGCCCGCGCTCACTGGAAAGAATGTCCCGAAAGAGGATACAGACATCATCGTGATTGCTAACAGGTACGGGCCGATTGGGAAATTCAAGGCGCACATGAGCCTGTTAACACAATTCTTTTATGAAGAAAAAGGAGAGGACGCGTTATGAGCAACCTACTCGACATCGGCAAGCGCACGGACGTAATCCGCCGTAGGCTGAAAGAAATCCAATGCGAGCGCGAAGTTTTGAACGCCGAACTGGAAGCCTTAAACGGTAAGGCTCTGGCCGAGGCGTCCCGGATGCGCGGCGAGTTTTTCGAGCTTGCGGCGCACGAGACGTTGCCGGACGGCGTGGCGGGATATCGCAAATGAAGCCGCAGCCCGTGATCATCATTTTAAAAAGGAGAACGACATGAAAACGCTTGAACAGGTATTAAATCAGTTTGAATCAGAATGTATTGATAACAGGGACGCAAACAGATTGGCCCGGTTTGTACCAGAAGAACACTTAGACAAAATCGGAATCGAGCTTAAAGACGAATTCAAGGGCAAGCATGTCGCCGAAGAATTCACAAGGGAAAATATTCTCGAACAACTCAAAAGTGATGTCGCGTTCGGGTTTGAAAAAGCCCTTGGCCAACGCGGCATATCCGCATCCTTGATGTTTGAAGTAGTAAAGATGTGGAATTGGATTCTTGAAGAAGGGCTTGAAGATTTTGATGAATATCCAATGTACGGCTTACCCCTGTTCAAAGCAACCGCGCTGAAATACGGCTTTGATAATCCTATCGGCAACGATAACGGAGACGAAAGCAAATATGAAAGCGAGTAATCCCGTAATTATCGTGGACACGCGATAGAAAAAAGGAGATTAATATGGATAGCATTGGCGACAGGATGAAAAACAATTACGAAAATCGTTCGCGGTTCTATCTGAATCGGCGAACGCCCGTGATAATGCGGCTTGACGGAAAAGCGTTTCATACAATGACGCGGAAATACAAAAAGCCATTTGACGTGGATTTTATAAACGCAATGTCAAGCACAGCCGCACAAGTTCTAAAAGAAATTCAAGGGGCAAAATGCGCGTACATCCAAAGCGATGAAATATCAATCCTGATAACGGACTTTGATCGGTTGAATACTGACGCGTGGTTTGATTACAACATCCAGAAAATGACAAGTGTGTCCGCCGGTATTGCTTCCGTTGCATTTTCACATCAACTACACGTCAGAGCATTTTTTGACAGCCGCGTGTTCAACATCCCAAAAGAGGAAGTCACAAATTATTTTGTATGGCGGCAAAAGGATTGGTTTAGGAATTCAATACAGATGTTGGCACAGGCGCACTTTTCACATAAGCAACTTCACGGGAAAAACACTTCGGACATGCACGAAATGCTTCACACCAAAGATATAAACTGGGCCGATTTAGACGACGTTCTAAAGAATGGCCGCTTTATCTGTTACGATAGAGAATGGACTGTTATTTGTCCGTGTCCAATATTCACAAAAGACAGACAGGTGATTGAAAACTTGTTGATTCCGGTTGAGGAATAATGCAGAAACCCCCGATCATTATAGTGGTTGACACGCGAGAGCAGCTTCCGAGCGCGCGGGTATCGGAATCGGCCTACGAATTCAAGGGCTATCAAACCATTCGCCAGAAACTCGACGCGGGCGACTACAGCGTGCAGGGATATGAGGTTGACGGTATCAGCATAGAGCGAAAGACGCTTGACGATTATGTTGGTTCAATCATCCTGAATCGAGAGCGGTTCCTGCGAGAGATGGAGCTTGCGCGCCGGTATGAATTTTTTGCAGTGGTGGTAGAATGTTCAATGCTCGACATCGTAAAAAATGTTTATAGAAGCCTTGCACACCCTAACGCAGTGGTTGGGGCCACCGCCGCATTGATGCTTGATTATCACATACCCGTGATATTCTGTTGCAATCGGAAAGTTGGTGAAATGTTCACGCTGAGATTGCTGACGAAATTCTACGAGCGCAAGGTCAAGGCCGCTGCCGCGTGGCCGGTAGTGGACATGGGCGTGATGGACGAAATTACAAGGCGCACAAAATAATTTGCCACGACTGTTGACAAGTGTAAGCAAACGATATATACTGTCTGATAACGGAGGCTTAACAAAATGGGATGTGAAGGCGATCACCAAGTAAGAGTAGACGATCTGACGTATGATTTAATAGAGAAGTACCGCACTGATAAAGAGTGGACGGTCAAACAGACAATCCGGCATCTTGTCAGGACGCACCCAAACATCAAAAAATATATTACAGACGACGCGGAGGTGTGACGATGAAAATTGAATTACAAACAGACAATACATTGCCGTTTGGAGTGATCGAATTGCGCGATAAAGACGGGATTACACTCGCGGCAATATATAACGCATCTACTCTGGTTGTTAAACGAATCGACGAGCCGCGCGCGGAGCCGAAAACAGGATTCATTAAAGAAAGTAAAAACGCATTCTGCAAAGGTTATTACAGCGAAAAAGTTGCGAAGCTTGAGGCCGAGCGCGACACCTACAAAGAACTGTTCGAGGACGAAAATAAAAAATGCAAGACGCTGAAAGAGGCCGGGGACCGGTTCATGCAAGAGCGCGACGAAAATAAAAATATGTTTTATGCACAATGCGCGTCCTACAAAGAACTCATGGAAACATGTATGGAGCGAGAAAAAGAGCGCGACGCGTACAAGGCGTGGATTGACGCTGCGAAAATAAAGCTCAATGACCCGCCGTATGATGTCCCAATTTGGTCAAAACAAATCATAGACATCCTCACCGGGAAGGAATAACATGTCTGACATTACAAAATCAGGACTTTTAACACTGGCATTATCGGCAATCTCCTTCGTCTTCTTCATGGGCTTTCGGTTTCTGCTCATGAAATACTGCCGATTCCTGGACGGTGGTGAATGAACAACATAATCACCAACAGCGCGGCGGCGAAGTTCAACGAATGCCACCAACTTTACAACCTATCAATGGAAATGAACATTCACCCCGTTAAGCGCGAAGAAAACGATGGAATGTCAGTCGGTAGCGCGCTTCATGCGGCACTGGCATTCAACACGCCGATAAAGGTCCACGACGACAAGACAGCCAAGCTCGCGGGTGTCCTGCAAGCTTACGAGGCGCACTACGGGGCCGATGGCGGCTACCCATTAGCGCTGATTGAGCAGGGATTTAAAATTCTTATGCACAAAAATGAAGGATGGGCTCTGTGCGGCGTGGCAGACAAGGTTTGCGCCGACCGCGTTGTGGACCACAAATTTTACGCGCAACAGAATCAGTATCTTCATGACCGGTTCGCCGTCAACAGTCAGCGCGTATATTTGAGCGCGTTCGATAAAGACGTTTTCGAGTATGACATTGTGATCAAGCCGTCGATCAGGCTGAAAAAGAACCAAAGCCTTGCAGAGTATCAAATCGAATGTTGCGAGAAAATGCTTGGCGACCGGAGCAAGCACTTCACGCGCGTGGAACTCTATTTTGACGCGCAGCAGATTGATGAAATGTTCCAGTGGTATTCGCTGATTATTGACGCGATTGAGCGCAACAGGGAAACAAAGATATGGCGCAAGAATTATTCGGCGTGCGTGGGCCAGTATTCGCGGTGCGCGTATTATGCGTACTGCCACCATTATAACGGCAAGCATGACCTCGCGTTGCAAAATGGCTACGTAATTGACGAGGCGCGCACGCACGAGGAACTCAAAAGGGCAAAGGTGATATAAAATGATCGAGAGTAAATTCAAAATGACAAGGCCTGTGTATTCTTTCCCTAAAGAAAAAATTCTTCTTTATGGAACTCAAAAAATTGGTAAAACACAAATTACTCAATTTCTATCTCCGAAAATGGGGTTCATTGCGGCAGAAAGAGGAGATGGGAAAATTTCAGCATTATCAAATAGAATATCTGGATGGGATGATTTTACATCCTGCATGTCAACAATAAAAAACGAACCAATAGACATGATTGCAATCGACACAATAACGGCATTATGGTATATGTTCGTCGATTGGTTTTTAAAGGCGAATGGAATTCAACACGAACAAGACATCGCTTGGGGCGTTGGAAGGGATAGGCTTATTAGGGAATTTGTATTGCCAATAAATGAACTACAAAGATGCGGCAAGGGAGTTATTCTTATAGCGCATGAAAAACAATGCGAGGAAAACGGGAAGATTATTATAAGGCCCTCTTTACCAACAGACAAAAACAATCAAATTCGTGACGCCATTCTTGCAATGGTAGATTCAGTTTGGTACCTTCGCTATCGGGCAAAAATTGAAAAGGGTGAAACGACAAAAGTAAGAGAACTTAGGACAAAAGGCGATCCACAATATGTCGCTGGTGGACGATACAACATGGACGACCCGATTGAGCTTGTAACTGACGATCCAAGAGCGAGCGCGGAATTAATTCTTGCGGCATATAAACGCGTTGCAGACGCAGCCACAGGTGCCGAAAAACCAATCCAAAAGGAGCTTATGAAATGAACCGTGAAGAACTGGAACAAAAATACAAAGAATTACCACCTGATGATCAATTTAACAAGCCAAAGAATGCTTTCCCCGACGGAAAACACATCGTACAGGTGACGGGAGTACGCGAGGGCGGAGACGAAGCCGAAGGGACGATCACATACTCTCTCGGGCTGAATGTGTACCAGGGGCCATTCATCGGGAGCCGTGGTGAGGAATTCTACTACATCAAAGAAGGCGGAAACAACGATTTCACGTTTCAAAAATTGCGTTGGTTTCTAACGGCGGCAGGCTTGGAAAACGAAGGCCCATTTTGCCTAAGCGATCCAGACACCGTTGAGGCCATAACCGGATTGCTGTTCGAAGCCACGCTGACCACGAACAAAAAACAGAAACGGGACAAAAACGGGAACCTGTACAAATCGTGGGGCTACTGGAAAAAATGCGATGCTCAACCCGCGTACATGGACGACACCGACGGAATCACCAACGCGGACGTTGACAACGCGGAGAACAATCTGGGGGAGCCGCCGTTTTGAACATACCATACTTTTTCAACCATCATTTTGCTTATTATCAGGGGGCGGACGGGTATATTGATGTCAAGGAATACCCACAAATTCTTGGATACCTACTGCCGCCGGTATTTTTGACAAAATCTGGATTCGGTAAACCGACATTGGTTTGTGAGTTGACCATCAAAGTTGCAGCAAAATAACAAAGGGGGTATAAAGGCAATGAACGCATCGGAATTCATGAAGCGCAATCTGCAAGGCATTTCAATCTCGCGGCTGACATCGTTGGCCCATGACCAGATTGAAGCTGCGAAAGCCATCGGAGCACAGGACATTAAGGAAGTGGCCGAAATGTCGCTTAAAACGAGGCTCACGGGCCTTGGAGCGACAGCCACGGACGCAATCATCGAGTACGCCGTGGAATGTGCCATGTCCGGGAAAGAACTTCCGTTGGACGGCGTGCCGGCAGGCGAAGCGTAATTAGCGCGGTCTACGGACTCACGCGCTCTTTTTATTTTCCGCGTTACAAGTAGTTCCGGTGTCCGGCTCGCAACCGGCCCACGGGGTTGGCGGTAACACCAAGGGTAGGAACCGCCACGGGTGATAGCTCAGTGTAGAGCGCGGCCCGTGTGAACCCTGTTGAAAGACAGGTTTTTCAGGGGCCGAGGTCACGGGTTCAACTCCTGTTCACCCGATAGACAACGAAACGAGGGAACGACGATGACATACAAGGCAAAGGTATATCTTGCAATAATATTATGCTTCATCCCTGTTCCTGTCGCGCTGGTAGTTCTAACAAGTGGAATAATACAAATAGTCGGTATCTTGATTGTATTCAATATGGGATATTTACTTTCATCAATATTGAATTCGGAGAGCAAATAAAATGCCTTGCACCCACTACTTTATCGGACAGAATGAATTCCAGAACCGCTACTACCAACAGCGGCTGAAATCACGCGGCATGACAATGCTGAAAAATAAACGGTATGAAAAATACGCATGTTCGAAATGCGGCTGCGTGGAGTGGTTCCCGGTCGGCCAGTGCCTGAGGGACACGGGGCGTACAGACAACAGATCGGCGGTGAGTGTGTTATGAGCGACGAAAACAGATACATGATGGCAAACGGCAATATATGGTGGTACTCCGAATGCACACCCACCGAATTCCTTGATGAAATAATTTCAAAAGTTGATTCTCAAATACAAAAAATCAAATCGCTTGAAGAAATCATAATGCAACAGGTTGCCTATATGAAATCAAAAGGAATATCTGTTGATGATATGCTTGATGGGATTGCAGAAATAGAAAACACCTCGCGGGCGAGCGGTGCCGCGAATTCCCGAAAGGACTGATGAAATGATAAGAACATTCAAGGCCATTAGATATATGCCGTTGCCCGTCACGATCAAAGACGGCCATGAAATATATCCCAAAAAATCTTTTGGTTCACGCGGAGCGGCAGAAAAATGGATATGCAAGATATTGGCAATGGATGAAGTTTGTTCTGATTTAACGCTCGACGAATCATTCCATAAAGAAAAATCTCCAGACCGAGCAATACGAATGATGTATGCCGCAAACAGGATAGCAGAAAAAAATGGATTCCATCGTCCGTATAACCCTAAAGTAAGGTGTAATCGTTGCGGAAACGAATACTTTATATTGGAATGCGATAGCACCGAGGAAATAGACGATGAGTCCGGGTACTCACGATGGTATGACGTGAAGCCGGAATACAGAAAATCAAAAAACTGTGAATGTGATGAGATTGAATATTAGCGGGAGATCTGTGCCGCGAGTGGCCGGGAGGCGCGAAGTGAACTGTCTTGAAATCGTAAAGAAATACCTGAAAGATAACGGATACGACGGGCTTGTAAATCATGATTGCGGCTGCGGACTCGATGATTTTGAACCGTGCGATGGGCTCGACTCAAAAGAATGCTTACCGGCATATAAACATCCCAATGGTGGATACACCACAACAAAGGCCGGTGTCCAAAATGACGTTTAAAAAATGGATACTGTGCGCGGTGACCGGGTTTGTAGGCTGGATGCACATCGTTTCCGTGTTCCCTACGCCGACAAGCAAACTGATTTTATCTTTAAACGCATACGCTACCGGTTTAATCGTGATGCTCGTGTGCGTACTTATCGTCAGGGACGGTGAATGAAATGGCAAAACGCGAAACGATAGTTCTCCACCACAGCGCAAGCCCGCGCGTGTCCACCACGCCGGAGATGATAGCCGAGTGGCACAGGGCGCGCGGATTCAACTCGATTGGCTACCATTGGATCATTGACCGTCTCGGGAAGCGCGTGGCCGGGCGACCGGCAAGCAAGGTTGGGGCGCACTGCAAGGGATTCAACAGCCAATCATACGGAGTGTGCGTGGTCGGCAACTTTGAAAACGAGGAGCCGACACAAAAACAGATTGATGAGCTTGTCTCGCTTCTGCGCGACATCCGGCAGTATTACGGAGTTATTCATCTCATCGGCCACAAAGACGCGCCACACGCGGCGACAGCGTGCCCAGGGCGCAACCTGTACGCGCTTCTGCCCGAGATTCGCAAAATGACGGGGCTGGTGAAGTGATGCACACAATCCTATTCATCGCCGGATTCGTTATCGCGCTCAACACGTCGCAACCGGAGTACGTTAAGCGCATTCAGCAGCCACGAGCCTGTGACACGCACACGTCTGACGGTAAATGCGTCCGGTTCGGAAATTCTACGGACTACAGCTACATGATTCCGTGTTGCTCGAAAAGCATCTATATCCCGGGACTGATCAAATGACAATCTGTTCCGACTGCTACAACGAATGGGATGCCGCGCTCATGACGTTTATGCCGGACGGCGAAATCATCTGCCCGGACTGCGTGCGGATCTGCGGCGGGTGTGGCAGGAAGTTCCATATCGATGAACTGTGCGACGACGGGAACTGTGTCGAGTGCGGAATCATCAACTTGATCTGTGATCATTGTAAAAAACCGGCTGGCAGTTGCCGGACGTGTAAGATAACCAACGCCGCGAGCGCGGCAATCGAAAACGACGAGGGAGATTGAACCATGATTAAATTTGAAGGGGCAAACATTCTAATCAATATCAACGATTTATATTCAGCAATGAGCGAACAAGATCAAAAAGATTTTGTAAAATCAGTTGCCCTGAATGATGATATTATAAACTGGGTATTGGATTATATCTGCGGCGATGATAATGACGGGTATTGGACATCAGACGACTCAAACATAAGGCAAAGATTTTTAAATAGAGTTGAAAAAACACAACTGACAAAATCAATTATTTCATGGGACACTATTAGAAAAATAGATCAACACCTAAAAGATATAAAATGCAAACAGCATATATATTGGAGCCTGTATCATGATATTCCACAAATAATATCTCAATGGCTATATGAAAAACATGGCATTGCCATTGAAAAGGGATACATAGATGCTGCCGTATCATACGCATTGAAATGTTTGGGACAAGAAAGCAACTTCACAACAGAACAGGCAGATAAGGAAATACAAGAGTTGAAAGATTTTATAACGGATAAGATGTTGGAAATGTCAAGGGCAATCGAAAACGACGAGGCGGTGTCCTGATGGCGGCGAAAACGAAGCGGCTGAAAAATGTTATCATGGAATATGACGAATTGGGAGTTGTGTTGTCTTTCCCTATTTTGAAAATAAACATACGGATAACAACCAGAGAAGCCGCCGCGCTGCGCGACTGGCTGAATGCCGAATTGCCAGCGAAACGATGTCACATGTACGATTCTCAAATTATATGCAAATCTAACCTGACGCATATCTGTACACAGCCTTATTGGGAGAATTGTCAACACGGGCGAAAATGGAAAGGGGAGAAGTGATATGGTATGTCCAGAATGTCATAAACCGGGAATGTCTGATAGGGAAATCAATGGTATGCACCCGGCATGTTTTGTAAAAAAGATGATACATGAAGAGGCCCAAACGGCCACGCTGCGCGACCAGTTCGCAATGGCGGCGCTCAGGGGGATTATCTCAAATAAATATTGGGACTATGACATTGAAAGAGCGGTGAAATTAGCATACGAAATTGCCGACGCGATGCTTGCCGCGCGGAAGCAAAACGGAAACGAAAAGGAGAATGACTGACATGGATATTTTTGAACAGATTGAAAAAGACGAATTGCTCAGGCCAAAATTAAATATATCATCGCGTACACTCTTGCGACTCCCGAAGTGCGCCAGAGATGAAATGTTAAGGCTACAAACAGAAGTACTACATCAAAGAAAAATTGCGGAAACATTATCAAATATACTCGACGCTAAAAATCATGATTGGTTTTGTATAAATGGCCCGATGGAAGATGCACCCGAAAACGATAAAACAATTCTATATGCCTTGCAAAAGAATGATGCCATAGCGGTGTGCTCATTGTTTAAGGGCGATCAGTTGTTCATTGGGCGCAAAGCGCGGAAGCAGGGAGGCGGCGATGGATGACTGACATCGGAAATTGGGGAGGATGGGAACCTATATCACCGGAGGAAATTATGAAACCAACGCGAATACCGGTAACGGTAAACATCGAGTACGACGGCGACGCTTGCGGCGATAACTGTCATTTTTTAATAGGGCAAATATATTCAGGGATATTCAAAAAAGTTGTTTATTCCTGCATGAGGCCCATAGATAAAGTAATTGATCTGAAATTTCACAAAGACGTTATCTACCGTTGCGCCGCGTGCCGAGAGGAGTTCCAGAAATGATTATCGGATACATAATGCTTGCCATTTTTGCGATTGCATTAATTGCCGTATTATTTTGTGCGTTTGGTTGGCGCGAAGCGGTATTTGTTTTAGGTGGAACATTGATTTGTGTTACATGGCTTGCGATTGCTGCTTATTTAATCGAGAAAAAATGAGAGGAGTTCCCGAAATGAATCTCAAAAAAGGCGACGTGTGTTTGATTTATTCCCCGTATGCCGATGAATATTACATTGGCGTTTTCATCGGCTATCAAAAAATAATCGGTATGACGGGGCTTTCAGCCACGTTTGATTTTGGGATGCCTAATGTCCGGTGGCACGTCCCGCCGCACCTTAGAGTCAAGATCGGAGAGCTGTGATTAACTTGCAAAAGCTCACAGACATGATCGGAATCGCGGCGATTATCATCGGCTCCATCCTGCTAATCAGGTGGCTGCCGGTAGAAATTTGGCGGGGGTGAATGGAATGCCACTACTTAAAGACATGAAAATCAAGGCTCAAAAAATAACCACTGGTCTTGGACACAATATAGGAGAATTTAAGCAAACAAGAAAAATGAAGTATGAGGCTAAGTGCGAATATTGTAATGAGATAATATATATATTTCATTGGTCGGATGTTATATCTGGGCCTGCATCAAAAAACCAATGTGCAAAAAAGGGGTGAATGGTATGAAGTGCGGCGAGTGTAAGGCACTTATCACACCACAATATGACTGTATGACTTGTGATATTACAAGTTATGCGGTTGAGTCTGTTGATTCGGAATGCGAGATAGAATATTGGATTTCAAGGCGCGACGCGGCGAACGGCGTGGACTCGGAGAAAAAGGAGAACGGAAATGGCTAAATGTTGTGAGCAGTTTATGTCTGGATGGCACATTAAGCAATGCGATAGAAACGCTACAACCGAATATGAGGGCAATCCATATTGCAAACAGCATAACCCTGAATTAAGAAGGATGCGCGATGAAGAATCAACTCGCAAATGGAATGAAAAACGCGAGCATGAAAAGAAGCGCAAGCTGATCGAGGCGTACTGGCTCGTAATAGACGATCTGAATGATTGCGGCCTATTAAAATCATCGGAAGATACATTGCTGAATCGGGTGGACCAACTTAAAAAACAACTGGAGTCCGAGAATGGATAACAAGGGCAAGCACGGCGAGCCATGGACAACGAATAAAATGAGCAACGTGAATGTTGCAATAATAGAAAAGGCAGACGATACAGATGTCGGATATGATTTTACACACACAGATGCAGACAGGATTATCGCCTGTGTCAACGCCTGCGACGGCATGGAGAATCCCGAGCAGGAGATTCCGGCCATGAGAAGCGAGATCGCGCGGCTGAAAGAATGCTTGCTTAATATGCTAAATTTGTATTATAAAAAACATCCACGCGGATCAGATATAAAGAAAACCACCGACAAGGAATTGGAAAACCGAATGAACATTATTGGGAAAAATATATTTGAGATTGGCCCCGTTTTAGATGCTCGTAAAATATTGGGGATACAAATTATTAAGGAGGCTTCCGATGGCTGACATGAAAAGCGCGTACTGTAATTATTGTATGCGCATCCATAACCCCGACGTAAATTGCAAAGGAGAAAATAATCCGATGCCTGACATGACGTTTGAAGATGTTGAAAAGCTATTAAAAACATGGATACCGGACATGATGGCTGATGAAATAATGCAGTCAATCCGCGACCGCGTGGCCGAGCTTGAAAAAGAAAATGAAGCCCTTAACCACTGGCGCGAAACCGGGACATACAAGGGCGTGTATGAGGTTGACGCTGTTGTAGCCAAACAATGTTTTGATTTGCAAACAGAAAATGTTAATCTGAAAAACCGCGTGGCCGAGCTTGAGCGTGAACTTTCCACCGCTATTTATCCGAGTTATTCAAATGGAGAATTATGCGCTGATCCATTAATTGATCAGGTAAAAGAAGCTCATGATGATGCGGTATCAGATTATCATAATTGCTTAGAAGATAATGGCAGGTTAATAATACAAGTTGTAAGGTTGAAATCCGAAAACGCCGCCATGCGCGCGCTGCTGAAAGAACATGAGTGGGCTGCTGATGTTATTTATGTTGGATACTGCCCAAAATGTAAAAGACATCAAAGCCAAGGCCACGCTCCCGGATGCGAGTGGGGCAAGTTCGCGGAGGGAGAAAAACACAATGAAATTATTCCATAAATTAAAACGATGGTTCTTACGACATTTTGGCAAGCGTCCAAGAATCGGCGACATTAAAACCGTCGGTGGAAATACTTATGTTTATGGATATTGTGAAGAAACAATACCTGTTGGATGGATGGTTTCAATAGATTCAAATTACGTGTTTCATCCTGTTGACAATAGAAATAATATTCCAATCGGTATGGTTTTATCAGATGTTAAAGCTGGTAGTCATGTGGCCGTTAAAGTATCATGCTGTGTGACTCACAAGTTCGCGGAGGGAGAAAAGGCATGAAGCAATACCCTAAATTTGTGCAGTTATACGTCAACAAAGCATTGGATGAGAACTATCAGACCGGCGATAAGATTCCGGTCGAGGATATTCTGGTGGCGATTAAAAGCACGCTTGGAAACTGTACGGAGCGCGGAGTTATCGAGGAGCTTTTAAAGAAGAATAAGTTTGATAGATAAAAAAACGCCGCCCGAGTGAGCGGCTTGTAATTGGTGGTATTCAAAGGAGCAAAGGTTTACTTTTTCATATCCTTGCTGAGAACGCCGATAAGTCCGATCACAGCCTGTAAAATCGCCGGTTGCAACTGAATCTTACCGAGCGCGTAAGCCTGTGCCGCGTGAGCGATAACCGCAAGTCCTGCCCACGTTGTCGGGCTTTTGATGTGTGCCATGATGAATGCTTTCATTATTTCGTGACCTCCGTTTTCTTGTAGACAATCCCATCTATGCTTTCGATGGTGTGCCGCGCAACTTCCTTGCTCGTGGGCCAGTGAGCCATAGCCGCGTCAAAGGCCTTGGACATGAGCATGAGTTGATTTTCATCGGCACAAGCCATTCTGATAGCCGCGTGCGCATCTGTAACGAACGAATCACGCCGCCTCCGCATGTAGGCCTTGTTCTTGTCGTAAATCGACTGGTGAAGCGCGTCGCGCACTTTCTGGTAATCCTTGCGGATGGCGAGTGACAGGATCGGGATCATTCCGCAATCGCATCCTCGAGGGCTTTGATGAACACGTCGAACAACTCCCGGGTCGCCATGCCCTTGCTGTATTCCTGAATCAGCTCGAACGCGCGCTCCTTGTTGTCCTGGATGAAGTCCATGAGTTCTGCGTCCACGATGGCCTTTATCTTTTCGCCTATTGCCTTAATGCCATCCTCGTGATTACCGAGCCACTTCTTGAATTTACGTTCGACGTTGTGCTGTAATTCCGAAAGTTCACTCATGTTGTCACTTCCCTTTATTTGTGGTTTTAACTTCCAAACAATTTGGTAATTGCGGCTCCAGCAACCAACAGTAAAATCGCCGTAAGGACAGCGAGCCCGCCAAGCTGTCGACCGATAGCCACATGAACATTGTTGTGTCTATCATAATATCCATGCAACTCACCGGTGAGCGCGTCCATTTTCTTAAACAACTCAACGACGTTTTCATGATCAATATCCACCTGTCTTTCAAGTCCGCCGAATTCCCTGTCATTAATTGGTGCCATGTTGGCTTCTCTCCCTGCTGGCCGTGGTTTTGTTTATGAATCCTTTTCTACTCCAGTTATCGTGACCGTCAATTCAGCCATACGGCCCGATCCGGGTTTGTAGTCAAGGATTTTTTCAGAGGCATCATTCAATGCCTGTTTGAGCTTCTTTGAGCCGTCCAGTGAAACCGGCACGCTGTACAATATTTGCTTTTCGATGTCTGCCATTATGCCTCCTCGAAACCATTGACTGTGATAATCAAATCCAAGTTTGTTGCCCCGCCGAGCTTAAGAATCGTCTGCCACGAATGGCCTTTGGCAATAAGTATCGGCGTGGAAAACGTAATATTCCCATTCGTGGGGAGTGACAGCGTGCCGAACCATCTATTTTGCCCGTCCGTGGTATCCGAAATAATAACCTGTATTGGAATTTCCTGCACGGCACATTCTGCGGTAGGGTCGGTCCCGGTATAGATGCTTAATCCAGTCACCCAAAGATTGTACGTTCCGCTCTGCGCTACCGCCGTTGCACTATCCGCCGACCAGTCAGCTGTGACCGTGCCGTGGTTGAACGCGATAATTGCCGCGCCCAAATCGGAAGCAGGCCGGTCGGGGTATCCGAGTGTTCGGAGAACATGGCTTGTCGGCGAACAACGCACCCGGTCCCAATTTGTCCCGTCAAACGCCAACATCATTGGATATGTGAGTATGCCGCTGTAGGTCGTTGCCACATCGTCAGCATTGCCAAGCCCTGATATTGTCGGAGCCACAAGCGTGTTCGCAGTGGACTGACCATACATCATTGTCCCGCGCTTCGCATACGTGGATTCGCCCGTGAACCCGCTATCATTCGCCGGGTACGGCACAAGGATTGTCTGGAGCCGGAATGTCGTTTGCCCCGTGCCGCCGTTAGTGTACACCACGCGCATGTAACGCGCGAGCTTATTCTGCGTAATCGTCCGCGCCCCGGCCACAGCCGCCGCCACATAATAAGTTGACGGTATGATGTCCCAGTTCGTTCCGTCGCTTGACCACTGGACTGATATTCCCGCCGCCGCGCTTGCCACATTGGAGAATGCGTTGATCAGGACACTGCCATAAAGTAACATGTCCGTGGCGGTCCCCGTAAACACGCCCGAGATTCCAAGAGCAACCGTGCTGCTGTTATTCGCGTCCACGACCGGCGTGAGAACCGTTTCAATCGCCGCCGCGTCCGTGGCTATCGCCGCAAGGTTGCCCCCGGTTTCGAGCGCAAATCCATTTGACACGGCAACAGTACCTGTGACCGCCACAGCGTCGAGAATCTTCTTTATCCCGTCTGTGTCCTTGATTGCGGTTACAAGTCCGTTCAGCGTCGTTATGAGGCCATTGAGTGTTGTTTCAAGAGCAATCTGTGAATCCTGCTTTGTCTCGCGTGACGCATCTGTTGGCAGTGGGCCAGCCCCTGTGCCTGCCGAACTGACATACCAAGGAGCCGCCGCTGATTCTCCAATAGCCGCGCCTGTAACAGAATGTTTCGCGTTCGTCTTGACCGCGCTGATTACTTTTTCGAGGATCACGTTTATTGTCATTCGCGGCATTATTCCGATCCACCTTTTGCGGATTCAAATCTCTTGTCAAGATTTTCGGGTGTTGATAATTCAGGGGCTTTTTTATCGAGCCAATCAACCATTGTGTCTATTTTTTTCTTTGCTTCTTTTTTCTGATCATCGGTTTTTGCTTCAATATGATCCGATATGAGTTCAGTTAATTTTGTATTTATAATCCGATTGCTTATCCTTGTTTCAATTCCCCTGTCTTCATATATATTTTCGAACCGGTCAAACACAAGATTATACTGATCGGAATCATCTTCAAGAACAGAATCCATGAGAAGCCGCGTAAACGTGTTGTCCAGTTTTTTGTTGTATCCATCAAGAAGAGCGTCACCGATTTCTTCTTTGGTATCCTGTGGATTTTTCCAATCATATTTTCCGCCATGCTGTTTGAACAGACGTTCCGCTTGTTTGTCGTCGCCAACTCCGATTGCCCCGTAATACATCCGTCTAAGTTTCTTACCTTTGGTTTCATCCGGGTAAACGGCCTGTGCGCGAGTCGGCATTTCATACGTCTGATAAAAGCCTATCTGCCTTAGAAGCGTTTCTCCAACGGATTCAACATCATAAGGGATTGCGCGTTCATCTGGCTTGCGGGCATATCTTTCACGTTCAAACATTCCGGGCTGTTCATCGTATCCGTATTTCACGCCGCCACGGGATAACGTCATGGCCCCTGAACCAATGCGGCCCAACCCTACGCCGCCGGGAATCAATGCCGTAAGCCCTCTTTGGACGTTTCTTGAACGCTTCTTCATTGTCGCGTCAGAAACATTCGTTATATCATCGGTTGGGTCCATTCTCGAACGCACGCCTTGACCATAATGATAGATGTCCCTTGCCATTCCTAATGCAAATGGTAATCTCAAGTCATATTCGCCTGTTGCAGTGGGATTGTAATACCCCTGAACAGGATTGATAACGCCTATGTTTGTGTCTTTTTCCCTTTTCAAATATTCTTCACCGGCAACGTATCCGGCGTATGTCAGTGGGAATGCTGCCGCCGCCGCCATTGCTCTACGTCTGTCCGGTTTCGGTAGTTGTTCCGCTCCCGAAAATTGTTCTGCATATTCAGTGCCGCGCTTATATTTCAGATATTCATCAACGAATGTTCCTGTCTTATACTTGCCCTCTTTTTCAAGCTGTTCTCCTGTGCGGCGCAGATAATCAAAAAGAATATCATCGGGCGGCGGCATACTCTGGTCAAGGGAATATTTCAGCGCGTCGCCAATGCCGCGCGCCTGTGTCGATATGGTATGTACTGGATACGAAAGGAACATTGTCAAAAGTTTTGTCGGCGCGCCGCCTGATAGAATTGTTGGGCCTTTCCACCCGAAACCAACCTGTGTGAATTCAGAGGACTGGTTCCCGAACATTTCAGCCATTTTTTGTACGGTTGGGCTATCGAGATCATACCCCATCATTTTTGCGTGGTCGAGATATTTCAGAACGCCGCCAATCCATGCCGTGCGCCGGTTGTCGAATTCAGCCACGTTGAACGGAACAAACAACCCTTTTCCAAGACGATCATAGTATTCGCGCGCACCCGCCATAAATTTTGTTCTGTCATCAAACGAATGTTTTTTAATGTCCTGAATAATATCGCGCATAATAGACGACCGCAACTGCGGATTATCAAATGCCATGTCAAGAAGTTCTCTGCCGCGCTCTGTATGCTTTGCAATGCCGGGATATTTTTTAATCGTCTTGAACCTGTCGAGATAACCGAGAGCCTGATACCCGCGCGCCAAGGCGTAATACTTCGGGCCAACATACTGAATCGTGTATAAATCCTGAAACTTCTGCTTAACCGATGTAGCGAGATTGCCGCCGATGGTTCCTTTATAAAGAGTGTCGCGTAATCCTTCGAGGAAAGCGTTGCCGATAACCGTCATGTCCCCCTGTTCAATGTTGAGACGAGAACCGAGTACTGGCAACTTCTTCAAACTTTCGCCGCCCCATTCCATTACAGACGCAAACGCCTTGTCAAGCCCTGTCGGTTCCGTTCCGGCTGTCATTTCAGTTGCGAACTTTTGAAGATAATTCCGCGCAAGTCCTTCATCGTCGCCGAGTAATGCAATGTACTGATTCGCCTTTTTCACAACAGGGTCATAGGCGATTTTGCTTTCAGCCGCCATTGTGTATTTCCATATCGCCTCGACGGGGTCAGTTCCATACGCTTCATCGCTGACACGAGCGTTAAGGAATCTATTCTTTATTTCCTCTGGAACCATTTTCCAAATATACGGCGGCAATTCATTCGGGTCGCGTCGCCCCATAATTGCATCAAACAAGTGCGGCATGTAGTTCTGTCGATACTTGCCGAGTTCTTCAAGCCCCATGCGTTCCGCGTATTCATCAAGATATTTTCTTAATCCAGTTGCAGATTCAATAAGCAGATCAATTTCGTCTTTTTCCAATACGGATTTATTCCGAAGTAGATACTCGGGGTCTTCTGCCATTCTGAAAAGAGAATCCATAATATTGCGATTGAACATCTGGCCTTGACGCTTATTCATTTTACGGGCTTTAATCTGCCGGTCAACGTATGATGTGACGGGGCTGAATATTTCGCCGAGCTTTTTTTCTTGGTCCACCATCTTTTTAACTTCAAGCGTTTCGCGTTCCACCTTAAGATCGTACAGGTCAGAGAATCCAAACCGTTGCATTACGACCTGACGCGGTGACAATGACGGCCACAATAATTCCCTACCAGTGCCACCCTTAAACGCCCCCATCGTTTCAAGCTGATATTCAAGTTTCGGCGGCTTCGTTTTACCGGTCGGGGTGCGGACGGTATTCATCCGCGCTATCAAGTCTTCAAGTTGCGTGTCAGTCAGATCGCGAATGTTTTCAAAAAGTGGCGACTGGTTGCCCTCGATGGAACCATAATTTTTTACAGCCCACTTCTGGAGTTGCCCATAATTTATGTTGGTTTCACGCGCTATCCTTTTAAGGAAGCTTTCACCGCTTGCATTTATATGTGAGCCTTGTTCGAGATACTTCTGAACGCTTGGAAGTTTGCTTATTTCCTCATTCGCCATGCGCAACATTTCATCGGAATACTGGAGATCGTCTGTGCGCCGCGCGAGAATATCAATGGACCGGTCGCGGCCCTCACCCGCATAAGCCCTTTTGTTCGCGGCACGTGACAAGTCTTTATCCACGGCTTTTTGAAGCATTTTGTTTGGTGGTTCGAATGTTTCTGCCCGGTCTATCGTCCTGTATAAATCCTGTTTTGCATCTCCAAGTTTGCCGCTTGCCCGACCAAGTGCCGTTTCAGCCGACTCCGCGCGCTTTGCGCCACGTTCACCCTGTACCACGTTCTGATAGACGCGCCACACGGCGGCGGGGTCGTCCTGCATTGCGAGCTTCCACATCGTAGGCGACATCTTCTCGCCCATCGTGCGTTCCATTTCAAGTGCCTGTTGCGCGGCGAAGTCAAGAGGATCAACATTTCCAGTAAGACGGCCACCCTTATAGATGGGAATATCCGATAGCTTGTTGAATATATTCCTTTCAGCAATGCCAATGTTTTCATCGGCCCACGCTGTTTTCATAAACCCACGTGCGCCCGCGTGCGTGTCGAGCAAAGTGAAAATATCGTCAGCATTTTTTGCATTGTCTACTTCATCAATTACCCACGGGGACTTTGATTTAAGCCCGCGCCACACGCTGTTCGGAACCATGAAACGCGCAACTTCTTTGTTGCGAAGTATCTGTATTTTGCCTTGTGACTTGTGCGCGAAATATCCTTTTTTTGGAACCACGTCACCGGTTTCGAGTTGTTTCTTCAACAGGATAAGTTCTTCATTTGACAGGTCCGCGAGACGCGACTTGTTGCCGGGAAGTATTTTGTGGAGGTCGCCGGAGTCAACCCACCTGAAATCCATACCGATCCTGATCGCGGCCTGTGCTTCTCTGCGCTGTTCTCGTAGTGCTGTAACCGTTTCTCCGACAAGTTTCTTGTTGTCCCTTAGGGTCGATGCCAATTCGCGCAATTCAAACGATTCGAGCTTATCAAGGCGGGACGTTCCATATTGGTTCCGGGCAAGCTGATTGAATTCGCGCGGCCTGATATTGGCTTCACGAATTGCCACGTTCAATTCCTTGCGCGCGGCGAGCATGTCAGATAATGTGGCCTCGTCAATCATCGAGGATTGTTCATCGGCAATAATCTTTTGAACAACAGGACTATTGTCCCACAACTGGCCCGCTGATTCCATAGCTTCATTTTCTGGCTTCAAGGCAATATTTAAATATGTCTGCATGAACGCGTCTGGATCGTCTTCATATATCTTTTGTGCCGTTGCTGAATCAATGCCGACAAACCGAGCCACGCGGCCTACAACCGTTCTGTCGAAGTCCGTATCCTTTTTTGAATGCTTTACAATCTTCTCATACTCTGGCATTGTGCGCGCAAGGTCAATGGCCTGATCGGTATCCTGGACTTCGGCTACATTCCCGATGATTTTGTCGAAAGCCTTTTTCTTTGTGACCGTTGCGGCATTGGGGTTTCTACCGAGTACGATTGTCCCATACTGCCTGTTTTTTTCAAGCCTTAGATTCGCCTCGACGTGGCTTGTTGACTTGTCCATTTTCTTTGACAGTCGTTCAAGCCTGTTATCAAGTATCGTCGCGGCGCGCTTCTGCGGTTTCGTTACGTCGCCAGTGCGGGATGATCTTACAATGGCACGGAAATTATCAATGTCAGCGCGAGTAACTTCTTTTGCTTCAATAAGATCGCGTATTCTTGTGGCTTCCTGCCGGACTTCCTTTTTGCCTATCTTATTTACAATGTCCCACATATCATCGGCCTTTGCCGTGATGCGGAATACGTCCGTTAAATCAGGTGTGAACAACTCGGACATAACTGCCGGGACATACATAAGCCCCTTTGTTTTTGGGTCTTCTATGGGATCAGGTAAATTTAACAGGCTTTCGCCCTTTTTAAAATCATCCAAAGAATTAAAAGTTATCGGGCTTACTGTTTCTGAAAATGGAGCCATTGGATTGGCTATCATTTTACCAACATTAAACGCTGTGTATGGGGTGAGTTCCAATATATCTATTGCGGTTTTGCCATAAGGCTCAACGGCAAATGCGGCATTTTCAACCCATTCAGGTGTCCGCTTTGTTGGCTTTACTGGAACAATCGGATTATCTTTCACGTACTGCTGCGCCGCGCCACGCCTGTATGACACGCCATACTTTTGCTTTGGCTTTACAAACGTTGGTTCATCCGATGTGTCATATTGAATCCACGCCTTGCCACCGCCTGATGTGTCAATGACATCATCCTCTAATAAGGGCATGTCTTTTTCTGGCTTTATTTTATAACCGTTACGGATAATATTTGTGTTTGACGTTGCTTGTTTTAATGTTGCAGTAGACGGAGCCAATGTGTTTGCCGGAATCCCGGCCTCAATCAATGCCTGTGTCCCCGTGAACGGCGCAACACCTGTCAAAAGGAATTCATCAACACCCGTTAGCTTTGGAGTTGGTTTCTTCTTTGGCTTAGTGTTTTTTTTAGACGCGGGTTTAGTAACGCCCTGTGCGGCGCGGTTCATTATCTTGATAGGGTCAACGCCGAATGCCATTATCGAGGCTTGCTCCCATAATTGTCACGCTTGATTGTGGTTGTCCCGCTACTTCCGCCTTTTTTTTCTTCCGCTTTCCCTGTACCCCAACCCGAAGTACCTTTAAGCTGTTTGGCTAAAAATCCAGTTGCCGGATTGTACGTTTTGCCTGATTTAATTTGGCTATTAACGGTATTGGCAACTTCTGATTCAACAGCTTTCTTTTGGGAATCATTGAGTGGTTTCCCGTTTTTCTTTTCTGCTTTTGCTATGGCCTTTTTGTTTATCTTTGGAATATCGTTGACGAGTTTTATCTGGTCAACGCCCTTCCCTTTGGTTGTGTTCGTTGCAAAGTGTTCCGCCACCGCGTCAGTTGCAGAAGAAAATATAATATCATTCATGGCTGATTCGTCTTTTGTCAATTTTTCCGCTTCTGTTTCTGCTTTGTCTGCGGCGGTTTCAGCATTCTTTTTACCCGTCCTGTTGGCAATATAAACATCCGTTTCCAATCCGGGTATCCTTGCCGCCGCCGCATCACGCTTTGACTTAGGCAAGCTCATGTCATTTGCATCAAATATTGCCTGATCGAGTTCACCTTGTTTTGACTGGATAATAAGTTCGTCAACAGGATCAAGAGAATCCAACCCCGGCAATACGCCAATGCGACCACCAGAAATAGGCTTATCGTTAGAGCTGTATTCCTTGATAGGCCAAATATTTTCTATGTTCTGCATTTTCAATTCATCCGCCATCTTCGGGGTTATATATCCGTATGTGGTTCCAAAGTCGCCTACCTCACGATACAGGTCTGTCGGCTTGATCCCCTTCGTCTTTGAACCAAGAATATCATAGAAATCAGGCTCATTCAAATATCCGCGTTCGCCCAACTGCTGTTTGATCTGCGGCTGATTCGGATACTGTTCCTGTGGCAAAATGCCGAGCGCGCCCAAGCCCGGAAGTTGTTCAAGCTGTGAACGCCCTTGTTTGTACAGTGCTTCATTGGCGAATTCCGGTATATTCTGCTTAAACAATTCCGGTTCACGTTCGCGCATGAAATCAATCATCCCCGGACGGTCAGACATGATATTTTCAGGGATTACACGATCAGGAAGCGGAGCAAAGCCCCCCTTATAAAGCATGGGGTTGTCCCAATTTTCCATTGCAAATTTTTCTTGTGGCGTTTGCGGCGGTAGCTCCCAACCCTGATCAAGAGCGTATTGCTTTTCAATTCTGTCTTGTGCAAGCCTATCTTTATAATCATTGTCCGAAAGATCATTGGCAAAAACCATATCACTACGCTTGTCCGCGCGCTCACGGTTGTACTGCGCTTCGGCGGCGGCTTTATCCTGATCGCGCATGTACGCCTGATACTGCAACTGACGGGCAATATTCTTGTCGGCCTCACGTTGCTGCTTATATGCGTAAATCGCTTCTAAAATCTCTTTGTTTGCCATTTTAAGCCACCTAACGCATTTGATTGGTGTTCCGGTTGTAATAGAAGTTTCCGCTCGTCTGTGGGCGTTTTGGCTTACTGTAGCGCGAAGCCATGTCAGCCCACCCCGATCCGAACGTGTTCAACAGATTGCTTTGGGAACCGGCACCCTCGTAATATTGCGACGGCGCGGCGGCGGGCTGTTGTGCGGCCCCGCCCATCAGCGCGGCATACGGGTTCCCGCCCATTGCCATGCCCGCGATACCGCCTACCAGTTGACCCCACCCGGCGTTCTTCTGCTTGCGCGCCTGTTCATTCGCCAGATTGCCTTGAAGCTCAAACTGGTGGTCACCATAGCGGCGGGAATACTCGTTCTCCCGGATACCCTGCAATGAGTTGGCAATGTCAGCGGCCATCCCGAGATCGGCGCGCTGTAGCCCTTCCGCGAAAGAGCCAATTTCAGCCGAGCCTATGCCGCTGTCCGAAAACCCGCGCCGCCGCAAACTGGCCTGAATCGCCTTTAACTGTGCGGAGCGTGCGCCCGTGGCCGACGCTTGCATGTCGCCGTATACATTTTTCCAGTTGGCCTGTTCCTTATCGAGATCAATTCCCCACCGGCCACCGTAGATTGAATCTGCCATGATGTTTCTCCTTTAATAGCCAACGACACAAAGCCAAAATTTTTCGTGGCCATACGTTGTCCCCGTATAAGAGGCCGCAATGTAATTAAACGTGGTTGTTTTCCCCGCTGTCGGGGTTATCTTCGCCGCCGCACAGGTTGTTGATGAAACATTTACGCCACCGCCAAAAGCGGCTTCAAGAGCAACGCGCAATACAAATGCGTCAGCGGCGGCGGCATCTTGTATTGTATACTGGCATGTTTCAGTAGCGATTGAGTATGTTCCGGCACTGTGTGCAAGTGCTTGAAAACATCCGCCAATAGCAATGAGCGTTGTGGCTTTATCAGCCGGAACCACTATGGGAGTTAATGCTGTCGGGTCACTGGCATGTGTTGCAAATCCGAATATTTTCAAACCTGTCGATACGCCAGCGGCCATGCCCAACGCCGCGCCGAGTTCCGCAAGAATCTCTTCATCATCGTCACCGGCAAAATAATTTGCGGCATCCGTTATTTTTACGCCTTTGCCGCTGTGCATCGTCTTGGTAATATTCGCGCTCAAATCAGCGTGAGCCGCCGCCGTAACAGAGTCAGCCCCGAGCGCGGTAACACCGGCATTGATAGCATTCTTTATCCGGTCAAAGTTTTCCTGCAACGTAGTGCGGGCAACTTGGCCGGTCAATAAATCAAGAAGTGTAAGAGCCATATCAATACCCTCAATTTCTGTTTTTCGTTTTCAGGCGCAACGTAATCCCATGAATTGACAGCGGATAATGCCCCGTGTAGCTGTAGATAAACTTGACCGTGCTGCCCTCGAGTTCCGCGTCGTAATCAGCGTGGGCCAACCGCGTCATGGAATCCGCATAAATGCTTTCGTCATAAATCGTCAGCGGGTCATCATACGTCGCGTAATGCGCCGGAGCTTCCACGCTTATCTGAACGTCAGCAACTTTTTTGTTGAACTGGTGGCCGCTTTCAAGACTCGATGTAATTATCTGCATCGTTCCAATCGTGTTTGTAAGCGTGTTGCATCGGACAATGACGCGGCTTATGAGCTTGTCCATCGACCAATCGCCGAGCGCATATTCTGGTGACTCTATCAGTACCGTGATGTCCGTTCCGTTATCCGTGTAGGTGTAGTCGTCAAAGTAATATAAATTGTTGTCGTCAGAGAACGAGAAGTAAATTGCATTCGTGTTCCCGTCAGTCTGCCGCGCAATGTGGCTGACTCCCTCAATGTCGAAAACAGTCCAACCGTTTGTGATGCTGTTGTAACAGAGGATACCATTCAAGTAGGTGAATAGAACGCTGTTCCACTGCGGGACCGTACACGCCACACAGTTTGACATGTCCGTGCCTTTTACGAGCGGCCATACACCATTCCCGATAGGATAATTGTTGTCCGCCCGGAACATGTAGAAATTCGTTTTGCCGACATAAACGGCCATTCCGTTGCCGCTCATGTCGTCTGTTTCGGCAATCCCGTGTTGAGCCACACAGCCGTCTTTCCGGGATGTCTGGCGGTTCTCATAGTTGCCGCCGTACTCGCCGATAAGTATCCGGGAGTTGTTGCGCGTGTAATTCAACAGATTATCCGTGTCGCTGTAACTCCAGAGACATGTTGCCCCGGTGCTGTCGAGGAACCTGTTGTCCACCTGAAACGTGTCATTCGCCTCAAACTCCATGTCGGTACCAGGGTCGGTAGTCCATCCGCCCTCAATGCTGAAATAGCAGGTGTTGCGCTCCCCCGTGACAGCCGTTACGACGAACAGCCGCCCGTCGCTTACCTCTGCAATTTTAGGAATCGGCGAATATGCCGACGTACCCGCAAACACAACGTCAGCCTTGGTCGTGGTGTTGTCCATGTATTGGAATACGTTCCCATTGTAAATCAAAAGGTATTGCTGAAAGACAAGGAAGTGGACCTTGTACCCGTCAAGGAGTGTGCCGCCGCCTGTGACCTCTGTGAACGTCGTGCCGTCAAACGTGTATATTTTTGTGTAAGTCGCAGTCTTTGCCGCGATAACCCACACGCTGCCGGTTGGCCGTTCCCACCGGATAAAGCTGTCAATTCCGATGCAGCCAGTTATGCCGGAAGCGTGCGCCTTGAGGTATCCGGGTCGAACTTTTGCAAGGCCGCGCTCATCAAGAATGAAGTTTGTCATGCGCCGCATTTCATTGCCGGGTCCAAAGGGTGGCTCAAGAAGCGACTCTGATTTGTCGAGCCGCATCCCACCTTCAAAATTATCTACCAGTGGTGCCTTGCGCCATTCCTCTGTCAGTGGACTCATGGGATATACACGCTCCCCCCCATACCGAGAGGATAGCCGCGCCCGCGCCCGGTAAACCGGCCATAGACATCTTTGATGACTGGCGACTTCGCGTTTATCTTGGAGTTCTGTATTGAGTTCTTGAATTTCCGAAGCATCATTTGATATTTTGTTTCAGTGATTTGCTCCGAGTTTAATTCTTTGTCGCGGTGTAAAATT
>Ga0265297_10002072_pt1 | contig 42863 bp, 58 predicted proteins | sample Munlanlwell13791_FD_192502 | JGI IMG/M metagenome (GOLD analysis project Ga0265297, IMG submission 192502) | Leachate microbial communities from a municipal landfill in Southern Ontario, Canada - Leachate well 137-91 | ecosystem: Engineered > Solid waste > Landfill > Unclassified | place... | reverse complement strand
CCCGACTGTGGTATTGCCTGTTACAGCCAGCGTGGTTGACAGTGCAACAGCACCGGAAGCCGCCAGTGTGGAAAAGTTACCAGCGCCACCTGTGATACTACCACCTGGTGTCAATACTATCCTGTCTCGTGCAGACAGGAAGCCTACCACCTGAGCAGTAGTGCCACCGACAGTTTCTTCCACCTTGCCGCTTTCCCCCAGGTAGAGAGGACTGCCGAGGTAGTCAGTGCTGTCAGCGAAGTAGGTCTGTGTCGCTGCTCCACCACTTGACAGGGTAACTGGCGCCTTAAGCTCCGCAGCCAGAGCGCAGGTAACAGTGTCACCAGAACTGCCGTCCTCGCAGACTACCGCTACCGCAGCAATACCATCGGAATCATCAGCCAGTACCATAGCGGTAGATGCTGAGCTACCGCTTAATCCCAGTAGGTCACCGGCAACTGCGGCTTCACCCAGGACAGCTTTGAATCTACCCCATGAGTGAAGTACCGTTTTAGTATTTCGGTCTGTATAAGTAAAAGCCATTGTTTTTGCCTCTTGAAACTAATTCCGTGTGATTTTATCCGCTCACACGGTGAAGCGTTTATTCAGACTAACTGTCTGCGCCTGTCCAGTCACCATTAACGCTGGTACATACCCAGTTGGTAGCATCGGCGGCTACCAGTGTCAGGTGACAGTCAAGTCCCTGGTCGTCGTACAGTTTGTCATGCACTCCGCCGTCCCCAGGGTCGATTATCTTGTCGCTAGTTCCAGCAAGCACGGTAAGCACTTTATCTCCCGACTTGTGGACAAAGGTATATCTCAACCCCGCCACAGCCGTCGGTAAAGTCATGGTGCTATCATTGGTAAGCTCGCATACCAGCGTGCCGTAGCTGGAGTCGAGCGTTTTAGCTCCATCGATGCCATCATTGATAGGCTCTATCACCTGGCCTTTGGTGAATACTATGTTGCCCTCTGTCATTACGAGGTTGCCTTTGGTTAAGGTCAAGTTCTTAGCAGAGGCGACAGTAGCGCCGCCGTTAAAGGCCACAGCGCCTGTAAAGGTAGGTATGCCTGTAACCTCCAGTGTGCCGCCTATTGTGGTATTGCCTGTTACTTCTAATGTGGTAGCGAAGGCAGCAGCACCGGAAGCACATAACGTGGTGAATGAACCTGCCGTAGCAGCCTGTACCACACCTGGAACAAGGAATATCTTGTCCCTGGCAGATACCCAACCCACTTGCTGTTTAGTAGAAGCTCCGGTTGTTTCGTCGCATTTGCCTGAATCGTCAAGGTACAAAGGACTGCCGATATAATCGGTAGAACCTATGAAGTAAAGCTGTGTTGCCACTCCGCCTGTTGCCAGGGTATAAGGAGCTTGCAGCTCTGCCGCCAGAGCACAGGTGATTTCATCACCAGCCGCACCATCTTCACAGGCAACAGCAAGAGCCTTTAGTCCACCTGCATCATCAGCCAGCCTCAGGGTGGAAGTGGCCGCTCCTGAATAGGGAGCCAGCAAATCACCAACTTCAACAGCGTCCTTCATCACTGCCTTGAACCGTCCCCACGATTTCAGGACTATTTTGTTATCTCGGTCAGTGAAAGTAATAGCCATAGTGTTAGCCTCTTGATACGAATTCCGTGTGATTTTGTCGGCTCACACGGTAAAGCCTTTTTTGCTTACACAACGACAGTTCCGTCATAGTCGATTCCGGTAACTTTGGCACAGGAGATGATGGACTGAAGCATGATTGACGGATACCACTTGATTCTCACTCTGGAAGCGTCTTTGGTTTCCAGTTTGTCAAACTTCTCTGTAGTGATTGGTAGAGACTGCACACCGCAGAGGGCTTTAGGTCCAAACTGAAGGACAAATATCGAGGTAGCACCATCATCGTCACCCAGGCCGGTACCATCAGCGTAGTTGTGTCCGTAGTTCGATGAATTGTAGTCAAGGTCGCAGGACTCGCCATTACTGACGTAATCACTTACCGCTACAGGCACATCGAAAAGGGTCTGGACTGTTTTACCCTGTATATCCGTCTTGGTAATGCCACCAACACCATTAAGGAATTTGTTGATGTAGCGCCTCAGAGCCTTTGACATCAGTAGCATGTCGGCCTTGCCGTTCTTAACCATGTCAATCGCTTCCTCAACCTTTGCCAGAGAAAGCGCAGCCGGTGTCTCTGTGACAGATGCCACAGTGACAGTATTGTAGGTTGTAGAACGAAGCAGATATTGGATACCGTCAAAGGCTTTTGTCTCGGTAGTGGCATAACCATAAAGTAGTTGCAGGTTAAAAGCCCACCGGAGAGCCTTTATCTTGGCGTCTATCTGTTCACCCATAAGGTCGTTTTGATCGCTTCGTGTTTTCTTCAGGAAGTTGTCTACGTCTGCATCACCGCCTAGTATCTTGGTGAAGGCAGTTGCCGGAGTGACAACAGACGAAGATTCTACCCAGGTATCACCCACATCATAGAACTGGGCGTTAGACATGGTGGTTTCTACGTTGTAGGTCAAACCATTTCCTTTGATATCTTTGAACTGGAGTCTCTCTAGAACAGGATCATCTTTAACCAAAAGCTCAATAATACCCCTTTGCAGAACATCATTAGAGTATTTAGATGCTTCAACTAAAGTAAGTGCCATTGTGATCTCCTATCTTTTTAAGGTTTCTTTTTATTAAGTCCGTATTGTATTTTTTGAGCAGGACTCATACTGTCTATGTTTAGTCCAGAGGCAGACGGCCCACCGGCATCAGCAGCCAATTTACCTTCAGCAACATCTCTCCAATATTTAGCATCAGCTTTCGCCTTATCCAATTCCGATTGACTATCCTTATTCTCTGGTGCTGTTCCCTCTTTAGCTTCCGGTTCAGGTTTAGCCTTACCTTTAACCTTGGCAACATATAAAGGCAAATCCTCAGTGGCCGCTTCGGGTGTAGCGTATCGTTCCGTCCACTTCCGTAATTCAGGGTCATTAACGTCCAATCCGGCATCTTTTACCGCTTTAGCGAAGGTGCTGAAACGTGTCTGCATAGATGCTTCTTGTTGTTTCTTTTCTATATCTGCATAGCGTTCATTAGCCTGTGCCTCGGTAATCTTGCCAGCTATCAGGTCGTTACTAACCTTCTGAGTTTCCAGAATCAGCTTATTTGTTGCCTTGAGTTCCCCCACTTCGGCTCTCAATGCTTCATATTGGACAGTGCCTTTTCTGGCCTCGGCTAACTCGTCCTGGGCTTTTTGCAATTTCCGTTGAAGTCCTTTATAAGCCTCGGAGTCAGTTACTTTATCTGGCTTTTCAGGTTCAGCATTTGGAGACTGGACAGTTTGGGCTTCATCCTTGACAGGCTTAACATCTTGCCCTACTGCCAATACTTCTTTAACTTCACCGCTAGCAGGTTCAGTAACCGCTTCATTGGTTTTTTCAGGTGTATCAACTGGCATAAATTATAAATCCTCCTGTTTATTACTAAACACTAAACACTAAACACATCCTGTCAATAGTATACTTATATTTTGTTTAGTGTCAATATCACTATTTTACCCCTATCTGTTGCAGGGTTTTTGGAATACGCCTTTGTTGATTGCTCTGGCTTCCCTTTATGATTTGGGGGGTTCGCTTCTGTGTAGACGATTGTTCGTTACCATAAGTCACCACACCAAACCCCAAACTACTCAAGCCACCCAAGCCAGTGCCGGTTATAATACCTTCAGTTATCATAGCGTCTATCATATCCTGTACAGCTAAAGGCGTTAATCTATTATATGCCTGTTTACCTATAGATTTAGCGCTTGGTTGCAATTCCTCACCAGAATAACTCTGCCCCTTCAATAAGTCTATTACTAAACCGGATGCAGGAGATGATTTAGACTGTGCGAATCTCAATAAAGTCTCAAATCTGTTCTGATCCTTAACTTCCCCTGCGGTTGATTTTTTCTCACCTGAACTTAACTGAGCTGCGAATCTGGCGTATTGGACATATCCAGCCCAAAAGTCAAGTCTGGTGCTACCAAATCTAACTTTAGCAAATTCAGATGAACGTGGGTCTACCTCAGGCTTGCGTCCAGTTGCCAGATACGTTAATCCTATGATACTTGAACCGAAACCTAACAAAGCAGTAGCCGCTTTCCATGCCTCTTTGCGTACATATGGATTTGAGGAAGCTAGCTTGGCCGGTAACTGTAACCTTGATAACACCAATCTTGGAGAGAAGAAGGTAGCATTTAATATGTTGGCTGCCCCCTGGAATGATTTAGGTAAACTACCCCGGCCCCTTGCCCAATTTACATACTCAGCCAGCGAATCAAGGTCGCCAACATTACCACCGGCTTTGGTGATAAGTTCTGCGCCTTCTTCATATACACGTGAACTCAAATCATTAAGGAAGGTGCTAAAGGCTCTCTGTGATTGTTTTGCTCCCCATACTTTAGCAGTAAACCTAGAGGCTATAGCCTCTTCCCTTTGTGTCAATGGGCCGGCAACATCAGAAAAGAACAACTTACCCCTTGCTATTGATTGGGCTGTATGCGATCTTGCTAATATTTCCTTATCCAAAGCAATAGCCGCCTTTTCGCTCAACAATGACCTTATCTGATTACGGAATGACTTAGCGGCCTTAAAAGGATGTGATAATGACATTATTAAACCCTGCCTACCGGATGCACTCAGGTCAAAGGCTGTGATAAAACTCCTGGGTAGGTTAAGAACATCCAATAAACTGACTCCAGCCTTCTTTAAGGCTTCCTTAGCAACCTCACGCCCTGAAGGTGGTAACATTGCAAGTTGTTTGGCTACACTATTTTTAGGATAATTAATCCATTCCTCTACGCCTCTTGGTGAAGCATATAAATCCAATTCCCACGCATCAGGCTTCTCTATCATCTTCATAACATCAGGAGTATCATCGAATGTCTCACGAAGCAATTTAAGAGCAGAGCCACCCTTGATACCAGGAAGATTAGGAATAGGTTTGCCAGCCAGGGCATTATCTAACGCCCTGGTAGCTGATACTGTCCTGTAATCATTAACACCCCATTTATCTATTATCTTCTGATATAAAGATTGCCGCATATCTTCCGGTATTAGATCACCAAGTGTAGTTTTGAATCTGGACATTTCACCGGATAAGGTTTGAGTAGCCTGTTTCAATGCTTCTTCAGGAGATAAACCATCAGCCAAAGCCTTCTCAAGAGCAGGTGTAAACCTCTCATTTATCCTTACTGCACGTTGAAGGCTAGTTAGTTTCTTTTGTCTTACAGCCTCTTTCAATCTATCAGGGTGTTGTAGATAGTCATTAAGTATATTCTTAGGTTCTTTAGCCGCAGCCTCAGCCACAGCTACAGGCGGCTTGCTTGGTGGGACTGTCCCACCTGTTTCAACCTTTGCCGCTGTTTCAGGTACTTGGGACAGGGTTGCTTCTGGAACAGTGGGTTTAACCTTGCCCGCATCTTGTTTGGCTAATATACTCGCATTATATTTATCTAATTCAGATTGTGACATACGGGCAAAACGACGGGCTTCATCCTTTGTTAATACAGGGGCAGGTTTTTGATTGGCTAACTCTCTTTGTCTCCTCGCCAATGCAGTTTCTGACTGTATAGTTTCAGGTTTATTACCATAAGTTTTAAAAAAACTCTTTTCAAAATATTTCTTAGCCAACTCTGGATAGTCCTTCAGCACTTCTTGAGGTACAGGCTTGCCTTCGGAGATGGCTTGTTCGATAGATAATTTATGTTTTTGAATGGCTCTGTTTACGGCCTCCTGACTTAAACCTTGTGCTTTCATATACTCTACATTTTGTGATTTTGTTGTCTGCCAAGGTTCTATCTTACCTTCATCAGCAAGTTTCTTTATTTTCCACAAGTCCTCATTACCCAATTTCCATGGTTCTTTTACGGCTTGGGATGGTGCTACTTCGGGTGTTACAGGTTTAGTAGTCGTATATCTTGGTGATATCTCGCCTTTTTCAGCTTTTAGTTTTAATAATTCGTCTATTTCCTGCTTACCAGTTGTGTCCAACTGAATTTTAGCAATATCTATTGCTTCTGCTCTGGTTGCACCTTCACTTACAGTTAGACCGCTTCTGCCTTCAGTTACAAGCCATTTATTTTTATCACCTGTTACTGGTCTCGAGACAACAAAGTCATAATCCTCAAAGCCTTCAATGTCAATCTTCTTTGGGTTTTCTAACTTCTGCCAAGACGTTTTTCCTCCCTCGGATATGTTGGCATACCAAACATTACCAGCACCCTCGCCGCCTAACTTGGCAAAACCCGCTTCTGGTTGTAGCTTGGCGGTTTCAATAGCAGTACCAACCCTCTGGCCTACTTTAGAACCTGCTGCACCTTGCCAGTAATTAGCTTTAGCCGCATTGAACTCCTCGGCTGTTATCTTTATCCCTGCTCTGGTAGGTAGCCCCACAGCATTAACAGCCTTGATTGCCTGTGCCGCATCGAGAGCAAAGAACACCTCCGGCTGCATACCAATAGCAGTTAGTGCTTCCATCCAGCCTGGCATTTGTGCAAGGTCATCAGTTGACATACGGGGGGGATTGACGATACCTGCTGCTAAATTTGTTGGCAGAGTAGCTGCCATCTGGACATATTTATTCTTACCGCCTGGTAATTTAGACACACGTTCACTTATTAACTCACCAACTTCCTCGAATGGCCTAGCCAGCGCACCAGTTACCCTTTCAGAAAAAGTCCAATCCTTCTTCTTTTCTTTCGGAATGAAATCCTCTACGCCGGTGAATACAGACTTGACACCTTTCTTTGTCTTATAGTCATATATTGCGTAGCCAGTGTCCTTATCCTTTCGTGTATCTACAAGTTTGGCATCTTTATCTACCAGACCAGCATTAAGGATGTCCTCCCACGGTGTATTAGCAGGTATCGGTATATAAGACTCTTTGTAAGCCGGTTTGAGGTATTTATCATTACTGGTAGTCTGCTCAGTCTGATTCTGTAATGCTTTGGGTACACGCCTTTGTAATGCCTGGGGCGTAACACTCGTTCGTGGCTCTCTCTGTTGCAAAATAGTTGACAGGTTAGAGGACTCTTTCAACAACTTATGGAATTTAGCCGTATCATCTGTATAGTTAAATAACTCCGTTTTCATCTATTACCTCTTGCTAAAAACTCCATCATAAGCTATCATTTGATTTTGAAAGGAAGGTATCATTATGAAATGGAAAATCATATCGTTAGTCCTTGCACTTACCCTAATTGGCGTATCTCTTTACGCATGGTGGCCTTCAGATAATGAATCACGTCTTTCAGAAAGTGAAGCAATCCGTATCGTGAGAGGTTCGCCAACTGGTATATCTTATTCTGATTACAACTGGCACTATACTTGTAAAGGTGATTACTGGATTGCTTTTGGTGCTCCATTAAATTCCAATATATCTCCCGTAACCTTTCTGGTCGATGACCGTACAGGTTATCTAAGCTATCCTTAAACATTACCTTTGTGTAACCGCCGCAAACTTAGCTCTCGGTGAAGTCCACTGAGGATAGAGCTTATTCATCTGGCTCTCTACATCTTGCCATTGGTTGCCACTCCAATTCGAATACCCCTGGAACATCTGCTGCTGTGTGGGATTAAGGGCGTTCCAGTCCTGCCTTGATGGTATCTTGAACCAACCCTGATTATTAGCATTCAAAGGCTGACCGGCAGCCATCTGACCGCCTGACATATTAGACAACCAGTTAGGGGTATTGGGCAGTTCATTAGTAGCCATCTCGGGTGCGTTTTGCCTTGACATAGCCAGTAATGCAGCGTCCTGTTCATTCGGTGTCTGGTCAAGTTGCTGATTTAGTCCAGTCCACCAGGGCGACTTGCTCAACATATTACTGCGTTGAGTATATTCTATCCAGCTACGAGGCGTCTTTTGCTTTTCGGCAAGGTCATTCAATGTTCCCATATAGGAGTCATAAAGGTTTAACCAATTATTCTGTTGTGCAGTAGCAAGCTCTTGTTTCTTAAGATCGGTATCTAACTGCGTGGCCTCATTAGCCTGGGCTTGCCTGTCTTTCAACGGAATACCTGTGTCTACGTGGTTCTCATAGTCCCACGTTTCCATATCAGCACCGGAACCGCCTATTATATACTGTCTGCCGGTTACTTCATCCCTCGCCCAAACTGAGCCTTGAGGACCAACATAGTTCTGGTCAGGTGTTTCAGGTAAGCCCTGAATCTGAGTAGCCGGTTGAGAAGGATTATTTATATCATAAGCATATAGTTGGTCATTAGACTGGACAGTCCTGTAATCCGGTTTTGGCACTAGATTACCTTGAACATCCATAGTCATACCAGCAGGAGGTTCAAAGGAAACTCTCTGCTCAGTTGTTGACCCATCGGCATGCTGTTCCACGTTATATGTATAACCCTGATCGTCGGTACGTTGCCATTGTTTGACCACTTGGTTAGGGTCTGTAGGCGCAAGAGGAATCCAACCGTATATAGCGTGTCCCTTTTCATCATTTCCAACAACACCCCATTTTTGACCAGGTTGCACGCCTGTAGTAGAGGATACAGAACCAGTAACGGCAGCTGAGGCTTCTGAGTCCTGCTGTATCAACTGATCCTCTTGCCCCCTCTGAAGACCATAATAAGCAAGCCACTGGTCTATAACATCATCATCATAAGATTCCCTGAGTTTATTTCTTATTTCATCCGGTGTCATTTGAGTCTCCTTAATTTAAGCTGTTCCATTCGGGCTATATAGTTCTCAACCTGTGGTACACCGTACTTCTGAGCCATAGTAAGTATGTCCTGTGGCTTCAGTCTCATATAATTATCCAACTGCTCGGCCTCGGTCATCTTCCTTGTACCGGGTGGCCTCGGTAATTCCCTACGCACTTCTGCTAATACCTGATTGATATAATCCGGTATATCGCTGGTTACTCTGTCAAGATAGGTTGTCTCGCTCATATACTGGCCCCCTGGGTTATCTGAGGAATAGGGCTATTGTTACCGGCCTCGCCCATTTTCCTGTTCATAGTCTGTTGTGTCATCTGAGGGACTTCCCCCGGTAGTGGTGTTTTATTCAACAACTGCTGTGACTCTTTAATACCAGCCAATTCATCTTCCAATCCCCAATCATTGGCTACCTTCTGGTCTATAACGGCCTGAATCATCGGGCTGTTAGCAAGATATCGCTCTTTATCAATCCTTACCATCTCGGATTGCGGATCCTTAAATCCCTGGTATTTACCCAAATTGGTATAAAGGCTTATCTCCCTTTGTGCATAGAGTCTTGAACCTATCTGTGATAGCACCGCATCTCTGGACGGGTCTGAGGTCTTAAACTCCATCTTGACGTCATAGTTGCCGCCTATGTCTTTAGGCCCTATACTCAGTACACTAAGGATCTTCTTATCACCCTGCGGTATAATCCCCTGAATAGACACAGGCTTCCCGATAAACCTCTCAATCATCCTCAGTTCCAGACCTACCGCCCTACTGAGTCCGGTAGCAAGGTTCTTAACAAATGTGGCATAGGTAGCTCTTGCCCAATCGGTTCTGCCAGATAGAGCCACGCCGGATATGACACCCTCGGTAGCATGTCCTGAAAGCAAAGATGTAAAGGTACGTTCCTCGATAGCCTGGTTCAAACTCTCTCTGTAAACGAACAGGCTTTGCGGAATCTCCGGCCCCTTTTCGATTAGCTTTTCAAGTTCCATACGTCCGTTCTGGTCTATGACTTCCTCCCAAATAGCCCCTGGTTCCACCCTGGTTCTGGCCGCTTCAGCCCTTGCCTGTTCCAGTGTCCTTGCTCTGACCTTGATGATATAATGAGCATATAACTCCAGCATGGAATCAATCATAGACTCGATACGTTGCTGTTCCTTAATCAAGTCTCGTAGTGGATATAAGATACTTCTGGCTAGAGTCTCAGGCTTACCTTCATAAGACTTATTCCCGAAACCAGCATACATATGGACATACGGCACAAAGCCATAAGGGTTCTCCTGAATCTCGCCTTTTAGTACGGGATCACCGTCAACAAGGAAGCAACGCCAATCCTCATCCCAAAACTCGATCCACTCAACTTTGTCATGTTCTTTTTTATCTTTAGGGTTATCCCACTCAGGCCACGAGTAAAGCACGTCCTCAACTGTACGGTTATATATCTCCATACAATTTCTAGGAACGCCCCTGTCCTTGACCATACTGGGATAGACATTGATGGGATCAGGGGAAGTCCAGATAATGGGGATTTTATCAATAAGGCTTTCCTCCCATTCCTTATGTTTATCTTTATCTTCAGGCTCTTTATTGTACAGGTTCAACCATTCGAGATTATGTGTCAACTTAAAGTAACATTCACCTCTAAGCGGTCCCTTTATCTTGTTATCATCAATAGCGTTTGGGGAATCCTGCATCAACTGGTGCATCCGGGCATTTATCCATAACTTGCGGTTAGTGTTACGTTCCTCCTCTTTCTTAAAAGCCTTGGCCTCGCTAACATCTTCAGGATTATCGGTAAATATCCTTTCAGCCAGGGTATAGATGATTGCTCTGGCCTTGCCTGTCCTGACGGTATGATATGGTTCTTGTATCCCTATTGCCTCTACACCCTCAACTAAATCATCATCAGTCTTTTGTTCATCCCTTAATGTGCCGTAATCCTGTTTACGCTGTTTAGCAAGTGCCTTGATATACTCTATAGTGACCTTGGGTTTTTCAGCCATCTCAATTCCTTCTCAAATAGTTAAGTTGAGGGGGAAGTTCTTTATCGTAACCTCTATTGACAGTCTCAGACTTAACACCTGTCATCATAGCCCTTATACAGTCCAGGTAATGATACTTGGCTTTATCCAGAATCTCTCCGGTTATCTGCCCTTCTTCGTTAAGTTTCCAGGAGTAGTTAGCTAACTGATACAAAGTCCCATACAGGTCACTAAACACCCATATCTTGTTTAATTCAAAGAATGTTTTTACATGACCTATACCAGCCTTGACACTTGACAATAATGGTGCGTCAATACGAAATCCATGAGAGGTATAGCTATCTCTGTTCTCACTCTCATTGGGATTACCCCCTCTGCTGTCCTCAACTCTATAACCTCTAACAGTGTCCTTCCATTTCTCTGCCCTCTGTGCCGGTGATAACCCACCGTCCGGGGAATACTCTGCAAACAGGACAAGATCGTTAGGCTTCAGATAAGGATGAACTCCTTCAGGTAGTTTGCCGCTCAAATCCAGTGTCACCCTTGCAGCAAATAAAGCCGCGGCATTGGCTTTCCCAAAGTCATGCCCCGTCCTCACCGGCCAATCCTTCGGTATATCAAACCTCTTGATTATCTGTAAGTCATTTCTGAAACATTTGTATATCAAACCCTTGAAATCATCATCATCCTCTATAGCAAGAATCTCACGCCGGTACGCATCTGCATCCATATCCCCGGTTATATTATCAAGCGCATCTTTTGATATATAAGGGTTCTCCATACTGGAATACGAAAATGCATCCCATCGGCCACTCTTGTCTTCTTTGGCACTCTTGAACAACTTCCCGGCATGTTGCGGGTCCTTGGCTTTACTCACTCCTTTACTATGTAAGCTCGGAGGCGTATATATGAATATAGCATCACCATCATTGTCCAGGAGCATCGGCGCACCCACTTTTTTCCATGTGTCCTCATTCATCAACTGGTATTCATCCAGTATCAATAAGTCCCCAAAATCACCCCTTAATGTGTCCGCATTCCAGCAGGTCTTTCCTTTTATCCTCGCCTTTGTCCCAGGATGCTCTATAATGTGCTTTGTCTCGTTTTTCTTGTATATCCCTGCGTTTATCAATTCTTGTAATGACCAGCATACTTCGTACCAGAAGGTGTCTAGCTGATCCCCTGTAGGTGTCCCATATAATATCCGCCTACCATGCGTTAATGCCTCTACCGCTAGCCTCGCTGCTAATATAGTCTTCCCAAACCGCCGACCAGCCCTTATTATCTTCCTCTTGGCTAACGAGTCCTTTATATACTTCTGCCGGTCATGTAGTTTGTTTAAGTGTACTTTCGGCTTGACTTCAAGGTTTGTCACTAAATAACCTCTTTATTATCTCTCAGTTCTTCTTCCCCTTCTGCCTCTCTTTTCCATTCAAATGCCTAAACGGATTGTGTACCTTCTTCCCTCTGTTTTTCTTTTTACTCTTTGTCAATTAAACTCCTTTACATAATGTGGGTCGGAAGTTTCTATAATAAATTCTGGACTATCTAATAACGTTCCCCTGTTTTCATTTTTCAGACTTTCTCCTGCTGGCGACCATGTCCCCGAATCAAGCTCTCTACTCTCACTGTCTACGTTGTCTGTATAACTATCCTTAACAATTAACACTCCTTTACACATGCACTAAATACGGAAAACGATTTTATTTTTCTCTGAGTTCTAGCCCTCGTTAAGGGTCGCACAATAGTGCTTTCGTCTGGCAATTTAGCTTCGACTTTCGTTATTGTTACCATTTGCCGTATTTATCCTCCTGTACTTATTGCCGTATTCTGCTCGTGGTTATTATCAGGCTTTGCCGTATTATTGTCAGACAGTTTGTCATGCTCTATGATCTCTATTTGTATGGGTTGTTTGGCCTCTAATGATATATTGTGGGTGATCTCGGCCTTTTCGTAACTGAGTACCTTCCCGGCTGCGGAATCAGCTCTCGTGTTATCCTCACTATTAAGAGCCTCATTGATTACACTCCAGGCCCGGTGTTTAGCCCTTGCTCGCTTGCTCGTAAGCTCTGCAATATAACTATTGGATATAACCTTACTTAACTCATCATAGCAATACCTAAACGCTGATTGCAGTAGCCAAAAGTGTAGTGTGAGAGGCTTAAGCCTCAAAGCAGACATTATCTCTCGATCGGTAGCCGGTACATTATTGCTAGCACTATCTATGAGTAACCGGATAAATTGCTGCTGGTTACCATACAGTTGTACCCAATGCTTGCCAAACTTATCATCTGGTATCCACTCATGTATGTTATCCATATATTAATCATACTCATATTGACAACTTTGTCAATATCAAGACGTCCTATATATTATAATATAATATAATACAATAAAGTACGATACCTGAGCACATGCTGAGCACATGCTGAGCACATGCTGAGCATGTGCTGAGTAGTCTGAAGCTAAAATAACCAATTTTAAGAAAATTGTTAAAATTGGTTGAAAAACCTCTTGACAAACATCTGATTATCTGATATTATGATAATGTAACCAAACACCACAAGCTGCGGGCGACAAAAGAGCGCCGGGCAAGGAGAGTGAAATGAACGCAGGTCAATTACGCAAAACAGTCTACAACAAAAAATTAAGTGCGCAACTAAATACCCTGATTAATAATTTTGAGTCTCGCCACGCCGGTGAGCGTGGGGTATCCACTAAACGGGAGTTGCTCGCAAAACGCATAGAAAAGTTTAATCCAGAATGGCCTGGACTCGCTCAAAGTCAACTCACTCACGAACAACGTGTGAGGCAATGGAGAAAACGATCAGCATTAAGATTGGCTGAGATGGCTGGCCAAAAATTTGACGAACACGGATATGACCGGGGTGATTACCTTACTACCTATGCACTAGATTTCATTGCCCCTCACGAGGGATCAGCCAACGCTCCTTATCTAGATGCTGGAGGCGAGGGATTAGGACTAATCTCTATCTGTCGCACTAGAATATACGCAAAATCTTATGGTCACGCCCCAGGGGAGGCGTCAACTCGTTATCTCGTGGGTAAAAACGAGGCTGGCACATATTTTGCCCACCCCGTGTCAAAAAAATGCACAACGGTGGCTGAGGCTGTTGACTGGATTTGGAGCGGCTACTCAGCAAAACTCGTGCTGCGCCAGGGGGACATTGCCCTAATCTCAACCAATGGTGGGCCTAAAATACCTACCCTACCACGAGGGCACGAGGTAAAAGGGCGCCGTATCATGCACGCTACACACCCACCAATTAGATTACCTCGTAAGGGTGAGCGTGTTATTGTGGCTCGCAGGGCATATATATTTGTCTCGGATGCGACTAGGGATTAATTTATAATTTAAGGGGCTGCGCATCTCACACGCAGAGGGGGAGTAAAATGACACCAATGGTAAAACGCATTCAAGTCTGGTTTCCAAAAGAATTGCAGAAACAAATACTTTTACGTGTACCAACCGAGCGAACTAGTGAAAAACAGGGGGGATTATCTGAGGCTATTAGAGAAAGCCTCGACAGGTATTACACTCTGATAAACCAGGCACGGCTTAACCTACAGAACAAATTCACACATGCTGAACTCGGAGTGATAATTGATATCTCAAATAGTACAGTATTCGAGGCACACAGCCTACAAGGTATATTATACAACGCCCAAGATTGTGCCCCCGATGGCACATGGGAGAAATGGGGAGCGGACGAAAAGACACTACTAGCCAAACTTGAGGCATTAACACTCACCGAACACGCCGCCCTGGTTGATGCGGTAGAGCGCTGGTGGAGAGCCACCGCTATGGGTTATCAACCGGATATAGAACAATTATTAAAATAACGGAGTAACACAGTGAAAACAATATCTATTGCACCATTAACAAGCAAAGAGCTTAATTTAGGCACTTTAATCCTTGATAAAGCCGGTAATCAATTAACTTTGATCCAGAGGACATGTGCTGGAGATAGGACGGCAGATACAGTTAATATCATCATTAAGGCTGTCAACTCACACGATAAGTTGGTGGAGGCGTTAAGTGCTGTGGAGGGGTATCTTCAAGAACAGAAGTTAAGGAAAAATAAGAAATCATTTGCAGATCAGAGGGCGGGTAGTGATGCGGAGGATTTATTACCCATTGTTGTGGAGGCGTTAAGTGCTGTGGAGGGGTATCTTCAAGAACAGAAGTTAAGGAAAAATAAGAAATCATTTGCAGATCAGAGGGCGGGTAGTGATGCGGAGGATTTATTACCCATTGTTGCTGATTAGCCTGAAGCTAAAATAACCAATTTTAACGATTTTCCTAAAATTGGTTGAAAAACCCCTTGACAAATGTATTATACTATGCTAGACTGTATTGTAAATAAATCAGGAGGAACGGAATGAAAACTATACAAAGCGTAGCAACTGAGATTAACAAGCAATTTGAGTATAAAGAGCGAACCGATGGAACTAAATACTATTGCTTAAAAGACGAACACCCGGAATGGATGAGAGAATTAATACATGCAGTACACGGTGATAAACTACCAGATGACACAACTTATGAATTTATAGCTGATGCAGTCGATATATTATCTGAGCTTAGCGAACAAGCCACAGAGGATGATGCAAGGGATAGAATATCTGAAATAGAGGCTGATGTTTACACTTCAGATTTAACAGGTTGGCTTAATCGCCGAAATGATCATGTTTATTATATTACTCAAGCCCTTGATGAATTTGGCCCCTTCGATGATGGCTTCAAGCTGCTTGCTACTGCTCAATATTTACACAAGCAAGAGGTTGCTAATGATGTATTGGCTCAGATAATAAAACATATTGAAGGCAGGAGGCATAACAATGAACTGTCCTAACTGTCAAGCTAAAATGCACAAGGCGGGCTTTGCATGGTCTGGTCACAACAAAGTACAACGGTTCAAGTGCCCGAAGTGTGGCACAACTACAACAAAAGAAGGAGAGAAAAATGGTAACTCAAACTAAACGATGGTGCTATTATATCAGCCCAACAAGAGTAAATAAAAACGGAGAATATCAAGTCGGTATTGTAACCGAAGATGAGTCAGGATATCAATTAACTGATTGGTTTTGGGGAAAAGACTTCGATCTAGCTAACAAGATAGCTGATGAGCGTAACCTAAAACTTGGATTAACTCAAGAGGATTGTTTTCATATTATAGCTTCCAGTATGCGAATAAGTAAAAGCCAGTAAGCCCCGACCGAGAGGCGGGCATGGCAATATGAAGCATCACATGGAAAATACACATGTGATGATGATGGGAAGGTCGTCAATGCATAACAAAACTTGTGCAGTCTGTGGCAAAGAGATAGCCGGTGGAGTCGGTATAGGGGGAGTGTTCCTCTGTACCTTCCCCTGCGCCGAAGAGGTGAGAGAGGAGATGGACAAGCTCAGGGCAGAGGGACAGCCGGTGAGTGTCCCCAAGATAGCCCTGGCCATCTATCGGGATAAACACTCGGTAGCCAGCTACACTCTGCGGGACATCCCCTCAGACCTATGGCAAGCGGCTAAACACTACTCCGTTGACCATAATATAAGCCTCAGGGAGCTAATAATTGAGGCTCTCCGAGAAAGAGTGAAGGAGTAATATGGAACATACAGCGACACCTTGGGTAGCAGTGACAACACCAAAACGCAACACATATATCAAACATGGTATAGACAATATAACTCAAATGATGTTTGGCCCAGAGGATATAAACCCCGAAGCCAACGCGGCCTTCATCGTCAAGGTTGTCAACAACCATGACAAGCTGGTGGAGGCATTAAGAGAAATAATAACTGCCGTAGATCAAGGCTATGAGTGTTTGGGTGATGGTAGATATAACAAACTAAAAGCCGCACTCGAAGCGGTAGGGGAGTAATATGAACTGTAAACATCGGATAGCTATAGATAACCTTAATTGGCTATCTATTTTTTATACAAGCTGTTAAAATGGCATTAAAACCCCTTGACAACATAGTAAAGGTGTGTTAATATTAAATATGAAAACGATTTATCAATGCCAAAACGAAAAATGTGGGAAGACTTTTACAACTGAACAAGGTAGCCGACAACGGTACTGCCCTGAATGTTTGACAGCGAGAGTAATATCCGGTGGCAAACAGGGTAAAGGCGGCAGACCAAGAAAAATAATAAAGGAGGTGTAAGATGAAGTGGGAAGAATTAAGTGATCAACAAAAAATAGATGAGATTAAGGCGGGGAGAGCGCAGAGGTTAGGAGTTCGGGATATTGGGGCGTTATTGGGTATATCCGGCGCAAGGATAAGCCAATTTACCCAAAGATACCCTGATATATTCCCCACTCAACGTAACTATCGTGGTAGAGGCAATAAGAGGTCATCTACTAGTAATAAACAGGAGGCTAGAACAACCGATGTAGCTGGCGCAATGGATAGTATGCTGTCACTACCAGCCGAGAAAGCCTGGGGCATTGTGCTCCAGGATTACATGAGTGCTTTACAGGAGAATATCCAGCTACGAGAGCAGATAGCTAAACTAAGAGCCACATCCAATAACGAGCAAGCCGAGCTTGACAGTGTGAAAAAACAATTAAAAATACTAACAGGGGCCAGGAAGCAGGTCTTAGACAATATGGGCGCTAGCAGGGATAATGGGCTATTAGTTTTGCAGTCCGCTGCAAAAGCCCTTGTTTTGTCCGATGGTTACGCCAATCCATTATCCGTGTGTTTAGATACACCTTATAACCCCCTCATTTCCTGCCTCTACAGATCGCCGAAGTAAACATATTTTTACACAATAAAACAAAGGAGGATTAGATAAGATGGTTGAATTGTATAATTTTACCAAATATAAAATACCACAGTATAATAAAACACCGCTAGAAATGATAGAGGTGTTAGATTTGAATAATCGTATTAGAGATTTTCTGGCTAGTAAGGGTGGGCTGTCACCCAACACGATCAAATTTTACGAAATCACCTTGAGACAATTTAACACAGATAATCCAGATATGCCTGACCTGCATAATCTATCGCACTGGTTATACAGTAAGCCGTGGTCAACTAATACCAGGGCTGTCCGGTATACAGCCCTTAAAGAATTTTATAAATTCTGCGAGAAGGTGTACGGCGATAAGAATTTAATGAACCTGTTAGAACGCCCCAAAACAGAGGTTAAGCCAATTCGCAGCCTGACACTGGAAGAAGTGAATCAATTTCTGTCCCTCAAAATGAAGTCTTGGCATAAAGCGTTCATTATGTTAGTATTAGACACAGGGTTGAGGATAGGTGAGGTTATGAGCCTAAAATGGACTAACATAGATTGGGAATACTCTAAGATAGTGACTAAGGGTAAAACCGGCACATGGGTTAATCCGGTATCACCAGAGGTCATGGAGTTGTTACAGCAACAACCAAGAACTAGTGATAAAGTATTCCCTTACTCACTGCATGGAATAGAGTCAATGATACGCCGCAGATTCGACAAATTGGGTATCAACCTACCCCATAAAGGCCCCCATATGCTCAGACACACATTTGCTAGATTGAGCATCAAGAACGGCTGCCCCCTACCCTTTGTCCAGCAAAGTTTACACCACAAGAAGCTTGATACCACACAGAGGTATATCTACCTGGACGAGAACGACTTACAAAATGCTCACAACAAATATAGTCCACTAAATCTCTTAAGGGATAATAAAAGTGATAATACTGAATAAAACAATAGAGATTGAATATCCTGTAGCTGAGGAAGGCGAGGCAACTGTATCAGTTCGGGGCTTAATGAACTTAGTGGAAGTTAAAATTAAAGAACGCAAACGATTAAGTGAAGATCAGCTATTAGAGTTGTTAGATTTGTGGGCCACCTATCGCACCTACCTGACAGCCGGTATTGAACGTATACCATATAACCCCATATAGCATTATTTATAATTGATAGTACATTAAGAAGGAGAATTGCGAGGTAATGCTGAAGGTTGATTGGGCGTCATTCCGTCAAGCGGTGTTAAGTTTAGAGCCAGAAGACTTTGAACAGTTTTTATATGAGTACAATGATAAGTTGATAAATCTAGGTATAAAAGAGGGACGTAAACAGGTGCTCAAGGAACAACTTTATATTAATCAGCTTTCAACGTTAAGTGTAAATTAAATATTTGGGGGTGTAAAATGTTAACAGCAACTATACTGGGTGTATCTTTAGCAAGTGGAGTAATAGCGCTGACAGTATGGTCGTTCAGTGTCAACAGGGGGTGGTGGAAATGGTAACTAAATGTGTTCCGGCGAGCGAATGCTCTCTCTGTAGGGATGACATAACCGATATGCTGGCTGGCAATCAGGGGGCAGAGAATCAGGCAATCGCTTACGCTGCGACCTGGTATTGCAGACTGAAGTTGTGTGATAAATGCAATTTCAGGAAGAGAGTTAAAGAGGCGGTGGCGGTATGATAGAGTGGGAAAAGTTGAATTTTGACACAATAATTAAATTAGTTAACAATAGGTTGAATGAGTACGGAGTAGACGAGGAATACGAAGCGTTTGTGGCTGATATAAAGCCAACGTTTTATCAATCCATTGCCTCACGTGAGGCTGAGATTGAGACACTAAAAGAGGTCACTCTTGCATTGCTTGAGGCTATGAAGATGGCTTTTGAGGCTGAGAGGTGGGACGATGTGACTAAGTTGGAGTTTGGTATACGTGACAGGGTGATTAAGATTAAATCGCTCCAGGATTATCTAAAAGGATACCAAGACGGTAAAAAGGAGAGTATTTAAGAATGGCAATGTCGGCAACGAAGTTCGAGGCACACTTGGCGGCGTTAGAAAAAGGTATGAGTTTTACACAACTAGAACAGGCTATGGGGCGGCTGTATGCGATATGGGCAAGTGTGATACTCGAAAGGAAGAAGGAGAGTAATGATGGAAAATAACACAGCTTTAATAACTAAAGTGGACAATCTGTTAGAAAAGGTGGTGCTTGAAGGTGATTTAACACAGTTATTACCAGTTGACCGTGTAGCTTATTACAGTAGAGTTTGTGACTCACTGGGACTGAATCCATATACCAGACCGTTTGAATACATAAAACTCAATGGTAAGTTAACTCTCTATGCTCGCAGAGATGCTACTGACCAGCTACGGAATCTCAAAAACGTATCTATAAATATAACTAATCGTGAGACTATTGATGGGGTGTATATAGTCACAGCACAGGCACAATTAGGGGAAAGAACAGACGAATCAACAGGAGCGGTGGATGTATCCTCATTAAAGGGGGAAACGAAAGCCAACGCTATGATGAAGGCTGAGACTAAAGCTAAACGTAGGGTAACGCTGAGTATTGTTGGATTGGGTTGGCTGGATGAGACTGAGGTTGAGAGTATAAGTAAAACGGATGCTCAACGTGTAAAGGTAGATGATGCTGGTGTTATCACTACTGATGCATCAAAACTATGGGACAACGATATGCCAGCAGCAAAAGAGGACACGAAAGAATGCCCTGTCCACAAGGTGTTAATGGATGTGAAACATGGTGCTTATGGTAAATTCTACAGCCACAAGTTAGACGATGGGACATGGTGTAACGGCAAAGAAAAGAAGGAATGGAAGCAGCCTGAATCTAAAAAGAATGACAAACTGGACAAGTGGCCGGACGATCAGCCACCGGTTGAAGAAGCACCATTTTAAGGAGGATAGAAAATGAAGCTCTACGAACTTACTGGACAATACCGCTCACTACAGGATATTGTCGCTAATGATGAAACAGACCCCGCAGCCTTTGACCAAGCACTAAAGGACTTACAAGGCGATATAAAGGACAAGGCCGAGAATGTGGCAAAGGTGGTCAAGGAGTTGGAGGCTACAGCAGAGGCAGCGGATAAAGAGGCTGTCAGGTTATGTGCTAGGCGTGACAGATACAAAATCCGTGCCGATGCCCTAAAGAAATACCTCTACTCTGAGCTTACCTTTGCCCGAATTGACAAGGTTGAAGGCCAGTTAATCACCGTCCTACTGAGGAAAGCCCCTATGTCCTGCGAGGTCAAGGAATTAGAACTGATACCAGATGCATATCGGAAAGAAATACCTGCCACATGGCAACCGGACCGTAAGGCAATGATCGAGGCCAAGAAAGCCGATGAAGGGTTGAATATTCCTGGGGTTGCGTTTATCACAGACAAGAAGATATTGCAGATCAAATAACCAACCAAATCCCTGACTATCCTAGCCTCTGGTCGCATGGGGATTGGAATATATAAAGGGGGAAAGTGTAGCTGCAATATATATTGGGTAACACGAGCCGGTGCTAGGACGGCTCAGATAAAGGAGAAGGATGAAAAGCAAGGCACAGACAAGACCATCTATTAAAGAATTGACACTGAATTTTGACTGCGATATATGCGGAAAACCTATCAATGATGGGGCAGATGTGGCTGCTATTCTACTTGGCAATTTCTATCGAGTAAATATGCACATGGAATCAAAAGTTGCAATATTCACTCATAGGGAATGTTTAGACAATTTAGGTACGTTAATAGGCAAAGAGTCGGTAACACCTTAACATTGTGATAACCACTCTCGGTTAGGGTCTAGTCCGCTCATTGTCCGAGAGTGTTATCAGATAGCCGATGTGGTGGTGCTGGAAAAGGTAGACAGTGCGGGTTAGGAGTAAGAGTTCTGGCATGAAACTAACTCAAGACGAGGCCAGACATCCAGGGTGCAAATCCCTGGCCAACACATCGGTGGCCTTGCCACTCTGAAGGCAACGACAGGGCAAGCGGAGAACTAGTAGTAGCCCGACAGGGCATAAGGAATTGGCTACTGGCAAGGCAGAGGGCTTCCGGCTGAGGGAAGCTGGAAAAGCTGAGATAGTGAGGCTGATTGTCGCCAGAGCTATCAAGGGTGGCTGAAATAGCCGATGGTGGAACGTCAATAAGTAGGCTGGAAGCCCTCGAATAAGGAAAGGAGATTGATGGGAAAGAGAATAGACTTACAAGAAGCATTAGCACTGGTCAAAGGAATGTTATCAAGAAAATTCTGGAATCCTAAGCATTATGAGCCTAATGATTGGTTTTTTCCATCAGATTTGGCTAACAGCCCACAGTTCAAGTACAAGTGTAAAAAGTTGTATGAGGTTGGATTATTGGAGAGAAGAGGTGATGAGAATGATAGATGGGGATACCAGTATAGAGTGAAAGGAGACTGATGGGAATATTACTGAGTCCAAGGGAACAATCCATGTATGTAGACTACATACATGAAACGTGGTTTGATACAGAGGGTATCTGCAAAGCCCAAGCCAAGAAGCTCATCGAGGAATTGGAGAAGCCGTGTGATAATCACACCCATCATGGATGGCAATTCTCTAAAAAGAAATGTCCCGAATGCTGGGCTGAAATCAAGGCTGAAGTGGAGGACAAGAAATGAACGATAAATTAACCGAAACAGAGTTAGCGCATCTAATATGTGCTGAGTGGAGGAAAGACCTTGAAAAAGAAGAAAGCACGATTATGACATGCGCCCGAATCGTGCAGGAAGAAACCTGCAAGCTGATTGGGGAGTTTATGTGTGGAGATTGCGAACATCGTCCTACTGGCTCACGAACTTATTGTAGTTCTTGTATGTATAACCTACAAGACCAACTCCTGCAAGGCAAGCTGCCAGAGGAGGACAAATGAACGTTTGGCATTGTTTAGTTGATAGAACGTGTGATGAGTATCAATACACTCACAATGACCATTGTTATGAGTGTGGAGTTAAACATGGTGAAGCTGAGGCTTATAAGAGGATTGGTGAGCTTCTGGACAAAATCAACTTTGACGACTATGACATTGAAGGTGTTAAGTTTTCCTTCCAACATTTTTGGGTTGAAGACTTGCGTGATGGCAAGCTGCCAGAATAGGGGGAGATATGAAAGATTTATGTTTTACTAACCTCACCACACTACGGAGAATGGTTGAGGTTGAAAATGAGCGGCAAATAAAGAAGTGGGGAGTCCAAGACCATGAGCCATTTGAATGGCTTGGCTTTGCTACTGAGGAATTAGGGGAAACGGCTCAAGCTATAGCTGAATGGCAGTTTAGACATGGTAGCCGAGAAGAGGTGGTAGAAGAAGCCATACAGACAGCTACACTAATGCTCAAGATTGCTGAGATGTTCATGCATAGAGTAGAACTGGTATATAGGGATTAGAAAGCTGCCAATATAGGGGGATTGAGTGAGTAGTTGGCAGATCACTATACCAGGTAGACCAGTACCAAAGGCAAGGCCGAGAGTGTGCAAGAATGGACACACTTATACACCAGAGAGGACTAAGAACGCTGAAGAAACTATGCAATGGCACATCAAACAGGTATTGAAGGATATTGTCATAACTAAACCTGTCATATTAAGAGCTTATTTTAATTTTAGAAGCGCAAAGAACGCTGGCGATCCTCATACTATCCGTCCCGACCTGGATAATTTAGTAAAACTGGTATGTGATGCCTTGTTGCCCTGGTTAAGTGATGATGCAATCATAACTGAAATTCATGCTCGTAAGATATATACGATAGATGATTCAACTTACATTGAAATGAGGGTGTTGAAATGATAAAACTACCAATGGAAGTTTGGGTGTGTGAATACGGAAGTTATATACCTAACATTGTGTACTCAAACCCAACAAAAGAATGTAGATATTATTGTTTCGATAAGTGCATGTTTCTTAATGGTAAATGCACAGCCCGAAAAGCTGTGTTGACCTGGGTGGAAGAGAGCCATGATTGTCGGGAGTGTGCAAAACGTATAGGTTGTCCATATCCCACTGATGATAATGATGATTGCTTTGAAATGAGGGTAGATGAAACACCAGTAAGATGCCCTCGTCTAAACAGTTGTAGTCTTTACACCGAGTTATGTCCTGATGCCGGCAGCAGCGATAGTTACAAATCATGTGCGCTGATTAAAGGAGAGTAGGAATGGAAGCTATTGAACAAAGATTTAATAAGTTTGCTTTGGGAATTAAAAAGATAGAGGAGGGATGCCGACTGTTATCTTCTGGGCCAGCCAATTATTATCTACAAGAGGTAGTAGGGGCATATAACTATTTAGTAAATAGATTTTCTCCTTTTAAGGTAGGAGATAGAGTAGAGCTTGCTGAAACACCTGAAATAAAAGAGTGTTCTGGCTGGTGGTCATCAAGGCATTTTTTGAAAACAGGAGAAAAATGCAAAATAAAAGAAATAGAATGTGATAGTAACGGATTTAGATATTTTGTTGAGTTTGATAATGAAAGTTGGATAGACCGTAGCAATGTTGAATATAAAATCAAAGATAAATATGTGTATCCGTTCCGTGAAAAATATTTAAGATTTACTCCTAAAGTCATCTGCAACATGGCGAGTGAGTGCAAATATATACACGACTGTAGCCACAGGGGAAGACATGAGGAAAATAACGGATGTAAGGAGAGGGAATGTGACTCTCATCCCGAAGCCCGTTGTATCCCCTGTGCAGGGATATAGACCATATTGCTGACGTCAACGAAATGGTTTTAGGAGTTTAAGGGGATTGGCTAATAGTAAGAAGGATAAGTTACAAGGTGAGTTAAAGAGGAATAACTATTGTCCTAATCATAATTGCGATATACCATTGGACAAACACCCCGAATGTTCTATGTGTGGTTTGCTTATTGGTGTTAAGCATTTAGCTGTTAAGACGTATACTAAACATAAGTTGTGTAAATGGTGTGTGGATTCCAAGAGGAAGCACCAGCCTTTATATAGCGCCTATTGTCGTAATTATACTAAGGCTTTGTGTTATAACTGTGATGAAGTTTATAGTGTGCCTGGTTTAACGCAAGATACTCACTGCCCCAAGTGTGGAGAAAGGTTATTCAATATAGAAGTTCCCTGGTTATCAGATGAGGCTGTTTAGGCTGTTTAGTGTTAAATGACAGTGAGTTAACAAAAAAGAATATAGACTCACTCAACGTATCGGAGCTAAGAGACTTGTTGCACCGGATAGGCGAGGCATGGGACAACAGGAAGCCACTTAGGAAATACAGTATATGGAACTTACCCGAAGAAGTCATAATGTGGAGATTGGCTATCTGTATTAGTGAGACTGAGATAGGAGTAAAGCTAGGATTGCTGGAAGATAAGCCACGCAGGGGATGGACTGAGGAAGCAGGACTGGACATGATTGCCTTAAAGAGAAGGATTTAGATGATGAGTACAGACAACGCACGTTGGTTTCAACATGATTGTAATGCAAGAAAAGACCTTAAACTTAAAAAGGTACTTAAATCTGAATATGCAGACAAAGGGATAAGAGTATGGTGGTTTTTTTGTGAGTATATGGGACAGAAGGGGAAAAAATACAAGTACAAGTTCGACATTACAGATAAAGATATTTTAGATGATATTGCAGAAGAAGTATATGCCGAGAAGGAATGGTTATTAAAATTCTTCGATGATTGTGTACATAAATTTACAGACTTAAATGATAAAGGGGAAATTACTACATTACTACAGTCTGATGGACGATATATTTGGTCTAATCGCTTCATCGAAGATATAGCTAACTATGATGCAATGGTTGAAAAACGGCGCATGGCTGGTAAGTTAAGCCATAAGCCTAAGACTGACGAACAGGATAATACCAAGCCTGAAGCCTTTGCAACCTTTGAAGCTAATTGGGGTGTACCACTCTATCAGGCAGCAAGTGAGAAGATAAAGGTCTGGATCGAGGATTACACCGAGGATTGGGTGATTAAGGCTATCAATGAGGCTGCATTACAAGGTAAAAGAAATCTGGCTTATGTTGAGGCTATCTTGAGAAATAGTAAAGATAGAGGTGTACCTCCAGGAACACCAAGGGAAGATAAGAAACAACCACCAGCACTAGAGCAGGTTAGGCCGAGACTAAAAACAGCACAGGAAGTTATGCGTGAGAGAGGGCAGATTTGACAGACAAACAAGTTCCTCAATCACTGGACGCTGAGTTGGCTGTCTTAGGTTCTCTTTTAATTGATAGTGATGCAACTTATAAAGTAGCCTCAACGCTTCACCCTGGTAACTTCTTCAGTGAGAAGAACAAGCAATGTTACGCTGCAATATTAACACTTTACAGCAGAAAAATCCCTGTCAACCAGGTAACCTTAACTGAGGAACTTAAACGACAGGGTAAGCTAGAGTTAATAGGTGGAGCGCCTTACCTCAGCGATCTAATCATCAATACACCTACATCAATACATCTCGAATATTATGCTAATATAGTCCGGCAAACATCAATCTATCGTCAGCTTATCAGCGCAGCCGGCCAGATAGCAGGTCTAGCTTATGACCAGGCAGAGGACAGTACAACCAAAGCCTTAGACATTCTAATGCCACTGGCACAGGCTAATCAGAAGGGTAAAGGCTTCCGCAGTTTTAGGGAAATAGGGAACGAGTATTGGGATGAGTTTGAGAAATGGTATAAGAGCGATAGTAAACTATTTGGTATATCGTCAGGGTATAACACATTAGATGGATTTCTTGGGGGATTAGAACCAAAAACCTTGTATGTTATCATGGCTCGGCCTAGTCATGGCAAATCTGCTATGTTAGACAATATAGCTGTCCGCATGGCTCGTCAAGATTATTCAGTAGCTATCTTCAGCCTGGAAATGTCTGATAAGGCGTGGTTCAAAAGAGCCGCTTGCGCTGAATCTGATATTAACCGATACAGGTTTCTAAACAAGAACTTAACAGCGGATGAATGGGGTAAATATGTAAAAGCCTTTGGTGAATTGTCAGAACTACCTATATACATAGATGAAATGACAGAGTTAACCGTCAATGATATAAGGGCGAGGTTATATGGGGCGATCCACAAGCACAAGGTTGATGTTGTAATGATAGACTATCTCGGACTGATTCAGTCCAAAGGAGATAAGGCGTATGAAAAGGTTACAGAAATATCTAAAGGATTGACTCAGCTAAAAAAAGAATTTAATATACCGATTATCTGTGCTGCACAGTTGAATAGAGCTAACACAGCCAGGATAGACAAGAGGCCCCAGGTGTCGGATGCCCGGGATTCAGGAGCTATAGAGCAAGACGCCGATGTTATACTTGGCCTTCACCGTGAGGAACTATATACCACTGAAGATGAATGGAAGAAAACCCACATGGATGAACCATATCCCAAGAATGTCTTAGAGGTTGACGTTCTGAAGAATAGGGAAGGTGAACTAGCAAGGATGTACTTCAACTTTAAGGCGTCCACCGGACTAATAAGTGAAAGGATAGAATAATATGGACACTCCCCCTAAACCCCCATCAGTGGTTGTTGGGCTAGGTCATGCGGGGCTAAGGACTTTCTGGACAAGGAAACGTATAGCCTAATCGTTGACTACGGTTTACAGTCTCAACAAGTATCGCTAAAAGCGTAGCAACGGATTATGAGAGTAGAATGAGAAAGAAAAAACAGAATAAAAATAAAACAGGAAAAGTATGTCCTAAATGCAAGGTATTATTTTATGCCCGGCCTAACCAAAAGTTTTGTTCTACCCAATGTCGGGTAGCCTATTGGTGTAAAAGGCATCCACGTATCGCTGTAGAAAATAGCTAAGTTGCCTTTTATCGTCTTGTTGCATTTATCGGGCATATATTCCAGTGAGCCTTTGTGCATGGCTCATCCCCTTTAGCCTTCACCATGTAAGCACAACCATACTCCACCGGCTTGCCGTCTTGCCACATAAGCGCATGACAGAATTGACACTGATACCCTACCTCTTTTATAACTACGTCAATAGGTTTCATAATGTCACCAACACTCTAGGATGTTTATGCCCTACAGCCTTATCAATAGGACTGCCCTCAGAAGTTAAAGTTATTAATGGAGTCTCTAAGTCTGATGGGCCAAATCCACCTGTTTCTGCGTACCCACCCCAATACAAGTAAGCGTTACTCTTAACCAGCATCTTTCTTTTAGCAGCCACACGTCCTTGTTTAATATTACGTTCCGTTGGCTCACCGGCATACAGTTTCACATCATGAGTCCTATTATCAGGTCTAAGGCTTATGTCAGGGGCGGCATTAACAACGTGGTCGTGCGACATGATATAAAAGTCGGCGTCTATATAAGTTCCTGTACGTTCCACCTTGACAGCCTTTGCACTCTTAGTCCTAGCACCACCATAGCCGTGTGTGTTATATCCCCAAAAGACAAATGGGCTTTCAGGATGCCAGGAGTTGCCCTTGCTAAAGGATAGTTTCAACATACAACCTTCAGGACGATAAGGAATACCAAGAGCTTTGCCTATATCAGCCGATATATCTACACCAGCCTCTCTATATATTCTGCCCTCATGGTTTCCCGACACGATAAGTAACAGTTTGTGTCTTATTGGTCTGAGAATATCTATCATCCAATCTCGCTGATTCTGCGGTGTTCCTACTTGCCTGAATATATCCCCCTTACTGGACTTGATTGTGGACTCACATAAATCACCATTCAATATACCGTATGCGTTATGTGTAACTTCGAGATACTTAATCGTTCTAAGAAAATGCTTTTTAGAAAACATGGGATTGCCGTAATGTACATCTGATATTGGGACTATATGTACGTCAGACCATTCAGGATCGAAAGTATATGCGTAGTAGATCAACTCACCAGGTATAGCATCGGATGTATTACTACTCATAACCCTCCTGTCAAATACTGTTGAAAGTATGCAACCTTGCCTTGCCTTCTTTATCTACAATGACAGCCTGGCCATCTCTGGCATCTCCGCAGTCTGCGACCACTACACCATCTTCCTTTATTTCAGCGTAATGAGTATGACCAAACACTCCGTTAGTCTTGTGCTTCTTGCACCAGCGAAGCTCTGTCTCGTGGATAAAACCAGTCATCTCTTTCCATTTGCCAGTTTCTCCGGCTTGCTTGGCTTCCTTGGGACTCCAATGTTTCAAGCACCATTTAGACCAGCGTTTCTTGAAGAACGTCAATCCAATCCATGCTACAACAGTAAGCACCGGACGGAACAGTCCCCAATCCAGCGTAAAAGCATCTCCATGCTCTACATGCCAGTAAGTTCCGTGAACATCTATGTCTAACTTGTTTACAAACTTGGTACGTTTGTTTCCCTTCTCGGTCTTTTTGTACCATGCCAGCTTGCCTTCATGGTTGCCACAAATAGCGTAATCAGCATGGGGATCTATCCGGCCGTAGCAATCCACACCGAGCAATAATATGTCCTTCATGTCACCGTTATAGATAAGTGGTGTGCCTGCGGTATCGCAGTATTGCCGAGCCTTAGCCAAGGTTGCAAGGCGTTCACCTGGTATAAGGTGAGCATCGGATACCACCATGAAGCCGTTGGGCATCGGTATTCGTTTCATGATTTACCTCGGTCATAAATCATTACGAGAACCATTAAGAGTGACATGCCATACATAGCACTGGATAACTCAACGTACTCCCCTTGATTGAGTAAATAAGTTGCGTAACCGAAGCCACAACCAGCTATAGCGAATACCAGTAGGTGAATGATTGCCTTTAATTTGTCCATCATAGCAATCCTGTAATCTTGCAAAAGAGAGCAGCGGCAACAGCTAAACTGATAGGGACAACACCACCTACACCCAGATATTTAACCAGGCTTCCCCATGAGCCACCAGAGGGTAATGTCTCTTGCGGTTGAGGTTGTATATATTCACGTATAACATCTGCTAAAAACCCAAAGCCAGCAAGGTTCACTGTCTTGTCTGAAACATTGCCATAACCCTTCTGCGCTATTTCCTCGGTGGCCTCTTTTATCAATATCTTCATCTGTTCGCCATTAGCCATGTTTCACACTCCTATAATGTAGGCTCTGGGACGGGTGTTTAGTGTTTTATTTAATCTACAAATACCGTAACCAGTAATTTGGGATAAGAAGTAGTCAGCATCTTCATTTACTAAAAATGAAACAGTTAAATTTCCAAAGTCTGTGTTTATTCTAGTAGTTAAATCAGACTTTCTTATTTGCAAAATACGTGATGAACCATATGCTGTTCGTAAAACATAAATATAATCATCATCAAGCATAGGCTTAGAATAATACGTATAAGGAGGCAAAGGCTCAGATTGAGTTTGATAGGCTAAATCAGCAGCTAACCCTTTAAAAATACCGTGTTGTGATGAATTTAGACCACATTGGTATAAATTAACTGCGTCAACAGCGCAATGTGTTCCATATGTAACAGAATCAGGTGGTGCATAACCCCAATCCACATTATCAATAACAACAGCATCGCTCATTCTAATTCTATAAATATGATTTGAATGGTCTAAATGATTAGCCGTTATATACACGTAAGTGTCATCTTTGCACATAACACCACTAGCATATATCCCTGTTTCACCGAACTCACATTGATTAACTATAACTAAATCTGATTTTCTAATCTTATTAAAATAATTTGGTGTGCTTGATTGAAACGTACAAGTGTATATGTAATCATCATCTTCAACAGCAGCACTATGATAATCATATGATGGTAACATTGCACTATGTAAAACTAACGACAAATTTGATTTTAAGCGCTTTACAATAGTACCACGTTCTGAATACTCGTAAGTATGGTATATGTATGTGCCATCAACAAAAATAGCACTTATAGAACAGTTAAAATCACTACTATATTCATATGTAGATACCCATTCTAGATTACTTCTTAATAATTTGTGTAATTTAGGATGAGGTTTCCCAGTAGCACCAATGCCAAGATAAACATAATCGTCGTCAAAAGTGACAGCACTACCACTATATAAAGAATTATAATTAACTATATTCATAACTTCACCATCTTAACTATCAGGCACATAATCATCATAGGTAACAATATCGCCCCCTGTTATTCTCTTACATTTCAGTGATAGGTGTGCTATCGTTACACCGTCTATGTCAAACGCCAATGCCTGTAACACTGTGCCAGCGGCAAACTTAGTATGTGTCCAATCTGTCAAGGCTGTGCTTTCTAGGTAGCGTTCATCTGTTGTCTCAGGGTAATTCTCACCGCAAATTGTGCCGTTCCGGTCTGGTTCGTCTTTATATCGGGCATAAATGTCAAACTTAATAGGGCCTTCAGCTTCCATAATTGTCCAGCCCAATATCTCAAAGGCAAAGTCAAACTTTAAACAATCGCCTACACCAGTAGTCCCATCCTCAATAGCGTTCTCTCTATCCCCTACACTCCATTGGACATTGAAGATGGTGCTTGGCGCTACAACATTCCTTAACTTATCTATCTTGGCATCAAGCAGCTTGAGCGATAATTCTTTTTTCTGATATACCTTCACTAGACTAATTCCTCAGCTTGAATAGTGAATATCTTTTCCCATGTCCTGGACTTTTCCTGATACATATATTCCTCTTTAACCTCGGTAAACATCATGGTTATTTGTGTGCCGTTTTCATCTTCGATAATCACAGGCTCCGGTCTGTCTGCACTATTGATAGCGTCTGCTATATCTTTCGCCGTCTGCCTATCTCCGATAAGACGATCCGCACACAACACTGTGAAGTTATAAACATTTACCTTCCGTGAAGTTCTTAGCTTACCTCTCAGGATAAAGCCTTTAATTTTAGGCGTAGCACTCTCGCCGTTAGTCATGGTGAATCTTAAACGGGTTTCAAGGAATGTCATGCCGGTATCACCGATCTTTAATGTCTGTAACGGACTCTCGGTAAACTCGCCTATCTCATACCAATCACCCTCGTCATCCTGATATTCAACCAGTATCTTCCTGTTAGTGCCGTCAAGAGCTAACGCTGTGGCATCATCAGTTTTGAGAGTAATATCCTTGAAGGTCTTATACTCATCGAATACACCGGCGTCATACTTACCTGTGTAGTGCACACCGCCAGTATCAAACTTGTAATCAGTGGCATTGGGTATATCGGGGTATCTATCGGGTAATATGATGTATTTAATACCATCACCCTCGTAGCCACCCAACCACAGGCATTTATTACCTGATACATTCTCAACGATAGCTGCGTATAAAGTCGCATATGCGATTGTAGTTAAATGATGCCAACGGAAATCAGTCCCCACATCAGATACATCCTCCCACCGGCCAGCCATCAACTCCACATTAGTATCGTTATCAAGAAAAGCATATAGCCATTCCTCATCAGCAGCCAGGGCGACACAGCGGCCCTTAAACCGTGTTTCTTCAGGTGCATATCCGGCCGGAGTAATAGTATCTACATAACCATATTCGGGTGAGTAGTAATAGATTGTATTTTCGCCCATCTGAAAATAGATATAGCCCTTCCATGCAATAGCGTTTACACCGGAATACACACTTTGTAAAGTGGTAAGTTCTTCAGCCGCCAGTACCCATTCGTTACCGTTATTTATATAAAGCCCTTCATCCTTCCAAATAAATAACTCATCATTGTGGGCCAGTAACATCCTTATGTCAGTATTAGTCCAGCCAAATGACTCGCCTGTGTCCCAACTGCCATCGTTTGAAGGATCTGTTGAGGAATAAAGCACTCCGTCATATGCTTTGTAAACCGTAGTGCCAATAGCAGCAAACAAGAGGGCTTGGGCATCATCCCCTGACAACGTAGATTGTTGCCAATTATCGCCGTCATCCGTAGAATACCAATATCCATTATATGCGGCAGCCAGCAGGTAGTTTGTCCCCGCAGAGTCGGTAAAAGAGCAAAGGTCGGTGCAACCATTATCACCTAGCGAGTTACTTAATACCCATGCACCGTCACTAAGTTTATAAACTCCACCTGATGCATATGTCCCACAAAACAACTCCCCGTTATGGACACAGAAACAGAGGGTATTATTCGGTGTTTCGAGGTCTAAGTCATTAACTTTAGGTGGAGCTATTATCCAACCCTTAATCCTATCGTCACAACCGTAGCCACCAGAAGATAGCCCCTCTCTCCAGTCATCTTCCTGCCAGATGATATCCTTACCCTGATACATAGAACGCTGAGTCCTTGACCACATAGGCGCACCACCCTTGTCCCTTGCCAGCACCAGGCCGGTATCAACCCCATCTACTATTAAGTGTCTATCGTATCTGGTAATACTCATGATAAATCACCCTGCCAGCCAAACTTAGCTTTTGACTGAGGAATGTAAACACAGTTTTTCCTTAACAGGCCGTCAGCTTCAAGTTCAAGCTCTAACGCATCTTGTTTATACCTTGACACATCCGATGCACTAACCGGCCTTGCAAACTTCCTTAAGAACAGAGCCGCAGCCTTGCAAGCCAATGCCTCGCCCTGTGCCTCTGTAAGCTCCAAGGCGTCTGTATCAGCACTTAATGAGGCTAGATAGCCTAGTCCGTCAATAGTGGCTGCCTCTGGTTGTCCAGCACCGTCAAAGTAAACACTTCCATCTGTAGTGTTAACCTCGCACCGGAAACCTACCTCACCAACAGATGAAGGTATATCAGCCTCTATCTCTATAAGCTCCCAAGAGCTACCACCGGAATGATAAGGGCTATACCAGATGTTAGGTGACGAACCACAGTAGATACACAGCCTCGCTTGACTGGCTGATGTGGCATACACCCACACCGGAAACTTAACGTGTGTACCTTTAATGTCAAGGAGTTTATTGTATAGTTCAGAGCCTAGAACACTAGAACCTAAAGAGGTTGATGTATATAGATAGCCGTCTGTACCCGCCCTGGTAACCTTGGCTGAATAAGTGCCGTTGTGTTTAGTTGTTCCTTCCTTGACAGCCGTTACCTCTGAGACTCGCCAGTAATCAGGATATGACGAACTTCCCCAATATTCAAAGTGCTGGTTAGGTAAGAATCGAGGCACAGACAGATAAGGATAGCAACTAAACACGGCCTTGTTTAACGCATTGTTCAGGTCATCAGGGTCGAACCTGTGTAATTCACAGGTAACAGCCCCTGTTTCAGCCGCCAACGCAGCCCCATAAACCTCCAGTCTGTTTTCAAACTGTGCAAAGTCCTTGACTAAACGCTTTACAGTGATATTGTTGCCTTCGGTAATAAGCACATAACGAGTGTCATTAAACTCATCATCCCGATAAGGGGCTAAAGAGGTAGAAATAATATAGTTGTTCGTGGTGATATTAGTCGTGGTATCAAATGATAACCAATCCCCTAAGAACCTTGACATGCTTTCCCTTAATTGAGAACGTGTTAATGTCATTGCTGCACCTCAAAGAAACCTTCTTCAATCGTTATAGGAGTACCGTCTGTAGCCGTACACCTTGCCCTATAAACACCTAACGCCTTACTTGCTGTCTGGTAATCATAGTAATATTTGCCTGTGGATTCCTTAGTCATAGCCGATGCATTTACATCAAGTGTTCCGCTTGGTAGCCATATAGAGCAGGTGACACTTGTTGAAGGGTCGTATAATGCACCACTCTTTGTAACCACAAAATAAACCATAGCTGTCTCACCCTGTTGATAAACCTTCATTTATTGGCCTCCTGAGATAAAGTCAAGTTTGCAGTCAAGAGCATCAATGTAATCTATCTTTGCATCCAATCCCTCTTTAAAGGTTAAAGTACAATCCAATGGTGACTTCATGGTAAGTTTAACTTTGATAGTCCAATGATGTTTGAGATAGTCCCATATTGCTGCGGCAACCCGTCCTAACGAGGTAGCCGCTATTCTTGGATAGTTAACCAACCTTGATACGCTCAGAGCCATACCAAGTGTTACCGCCGCACTTCTAACTGTTGTAATAAGCCTTGAGGCCGTCGTTGCCAATCCTAACGTAGTTGTAGCACTTCTAGCAATCGCAATTCCCCTTGATGCACTTACAGCAAAGCCCAGAATCACCGCAGCAGTTACAGTGAATACATTGCCAATAGCAGCGGTTACCGCATGACCAAAAGTAACACTTGCACTTCTAGCAAAATTGCCAAGCCTTGAAACTGTGGCTGAAAATCCTAGTGAGGTATTTGCACTCCGTAAGTAACCAGCTAACCTAGATACACTGAGTGCCTTACCGATCACCACAGATGCACTTCTCGCTGTAGCAATAGCTCTTGATACCGTTGCTGTCAATCCCAATGTGGTAGCAGCACTTCTAGTTAGTGTTATAGCCCTCGATGCAGCCGCCGTTAGCCCTAAAGCATTGGCTGCAATTCGGGGATAGTTAACCAGCCTTGATACACTTAAGGCTCTACCAAAGGAAACAGATACACTTCTGGCAACGGAGATAGCCCTTGAAGCCGTTGCAGTTAACCCTTGCGTCACAGCTCCTGTCCTCAGATAGTTAACTACTCTTGATGCTGCGGCAACCCGTCCTAATGAGGTAGCTATGTTCCTTGCATATTGGGCCCACCTTGATACACTTACATCATGGCCTAATGTTGTTGATACGTCCCTGTTTATGGCTAACTTCCGGGAAGCTGAGACTACAAATCCTATAGCAGTAACCGCTGTAGCAGTAAACTCCTGAATACCCTCTTTAACCGCACTTGCAAATGAACCAAATCCCAGAGTTGTACTTGCAGTTCTGGTTATTGCTATCGCCCTTGATGCTGTGGCGACTAACCCCATAGCTGTACTAGCTATTATTTTGAACCCATTGTTGGTTACAACGCTAACACTATGTCCCAAGGAAACGGCTGCACTTCTCGCTGTAGTGATAAACCTCGACGCTGTTGTTGCCAAGCCTAAAGATGTAGCACCTGTCCTCGTTATAGATATTAACCTAGAAGCTGCACTTGCCAGCCCTAATGATGTAGCCGCTGTTCTGGGATAACTAGCCAATCTTGAAACGCTCAGGGCATACCCCAAGGAAAGTGCTGCGGTTCTTGCCATAGTAATAGCCCGTGATGCCGATACCACTCTGCCAAAGACTACAGCAGCGTTACGTGGATAATGAACCAATCTCGATATACTCAGGGCATGCCCTAAAGATACCGTAGCACTCCTTGTAATAGCTATCGCTCTCGATGCTGTTGAGGTTAACCCTAAAGCCGTGGCCGCACTTCTGGTAAAAGTAGCAGCCTTTGAGACAGCCGCCGTTAAACCGATAGAATTAGATGCTGTCCGTGGATAGTGGGCAATCCTTGACACGGTTGTAGCCAATCCATGAGCAACCGATGAAGCCCTGGCCGTGACTATACTTCTAGCGGCAGCGGCAGCCAACCCGATAGAAGTAGCAGCATTCCTTAGAAACCCCCTGATTCTGCCAGCGGTAACCTCGTTGCCGATTTCTACAGATGCAGCTCTGTCAAATTCACCTAACCGGCTGGAGGTAACAGAATCACCAAGAGCAGTTGAGCTTTTTCTTGTCAGCTTTATTGCTCTATCCAGTGCTAAAGCGTAGCCTAAAGCAACAGCCGAGGTTATCGGTCCCTTTTCTTCACCACCACCGCCCGCTGTTCCATCAAGCACCACATATGGAGCACCACCAGCCCAGTCATACTCCGTGCTGGTCTGCGCTGGTTTGGCACTTACCCAATCGTAAACAGCCATTAACTCACACTCGGCTTAATAGATACGTTAACCGACTTGCCACTCTCATACTTCTTGAGATAACAGCAGACATACACATTCCCCACCTGAGCAGGAGTAAAGGTCATGGTGAAGCTAATCTCGTTTGTACCACTCAGGGTCTGAGCGGACTTTACTGTGCTCCTTGTGGCATTGACAGCGTGGTCAAGGTAGCTGGCTTCAAAATAGAACTCGTCAGCAGTAGGGTCTGCGCTCCAAGCCGCTGTCTCTCTGGCCTTGATGGTGATGGTAGTTTCGCTTGCTGGGCAGTTCATCACAACAAAGTCGAATGGGTCATGCAATCGTGGTCTGAGATATAGGCCATTAGCGCAGTTACTATTTGGTGTTAGTTTGATACTGGGCAGACTGTCCAGTTCGATTGTTGCGTCTTTGGTCACTACACCTGCGTAGGTTGCAGCATACTGAGCATCCCTGGTTTGGTTGTGGTCTTCTGAGAAAAAGGATGATGATAAATTAGTAAGTTCCGCTATTACACTATCTGAGAACAAGCAGTTCTTAGCATACAGTTGTGAATATGCAACATAGGCTGAAGCCACGTCATGTGTGGTAGTCGAACCAACCACACAATTGTATAGGTAAACTATTGCAAAGGCTGTGACATATAAACCATAATCTGTGGTAGCAGCACCACCATTAAAGCTACTATTATTACAGTGAATCAATGACCCATCGGAACAGTACATATTGTAGGTTTTATTGCTGTAAAAACTTACACTGTCTAGGTCTACACTGGACTTGGATATATAAATCCCCACAGTAAAATAAAGGTTTGCAGATTCCCTAAATATGCAATCGTTTATTCCCCAGTTATTGCAGTTACTTATTATAAACAGGGAAGATGCATCCGCACCTCGCCTCACATCTATTCGTGTAAATATCCAACAATCATCACCGTTGGCATTGAACTGGTAGTTCGTATCGTTAAAGTCCACTATTGGCCTGACATCACTGGCATCACCCCAGGGGTCATTGGTCACTGAGTCACAACCAATAATTGAGATAGGAGAAGCAAATGTGCCATCCTCATCAAAGACTATATCGGCGTCTGTCTTGGTCTGGGTAGTATTAGCCCTCACATAGGCTATGTCACCAGCACTCCTGGCTGTAACAGAGGTGTACTTCTCTATGGTCTTCCATGAGTGGTCATTATTAGCCGCCAGACCATCATTGGCATCGTTGCCATTGGTGAGGTCGATATAGTAGATAGTGTTGTGTAACACACGGTCAACCAGCTTGGCCTCTCTGTAGGCTTCTTCCATGACCACACAGGCGTACTTGTCCTTGAGTCGGGCTATCTTGGCCTTGAGGAACTCTATCTGTTCGGGGTCTTTTTCCCCAGCAAGCATAACCTGTAGCCGTGGTATCTTACCCTCATAGCACGCTCTGGCCTCTGTAAGTTGCTTTGGTGGCTTGAAGTCCACACCGCGATATTTAATCTTGCTGTTCCAGTCCTCTTGTTTGAGGGTATCAGGGTAAGTTATCTTATCAGCCAGCACGTTTAAGTTGTCTACCACTTTTAAGTCAGCCATCTATAACTCCTGGAAAATGGGGGAGTGGTTAGCCCCCCCCTAACTGTGACAAGTTGTTAACTAACCGTTCTTCCCTAATAGGTCACGCAATTTTTCAATCTCTTCTTTTAAGTCTTGAATTTGCTTGGTTCGGCCATCTTTTAGGCCTTTGCGATAACCTGCCTTGTAACCTGTATTGTGCATCGTCAAATGGCTACTTTTATCTTGTAGTTCCAAATTCCCAATATCATCGTGGTCTTTTATGCCATCTTTATGATGCACAATTTCCCATTTGTTAAGGCAACGTCCTAAAGATTTTGCCATGGTTAATCTGTCCCTTGCTACATAGCCAGCCTTGTTCATCATCGAAGCGTAAAAGTCATCAGGTGCAAGTTTTATGTAGAGATAACCTTTACCGCTACTCCATTGGCCACCTTTCCACATAGATGTTTTATCACCAGTTAATTTGCGTGAACAAGACAGACACATAGAATGTCTAGGTTTACCATGAAGTAGATAACTCCATCGTTCCTCTCCACATATCTCGCACTTAACTAATGCACGTTTACTACCTCCTGGTCTTGGATATACATATGTTTGTCCACCTTTCCAATTTGAGGTATCTGCCCCAGTGGGATAAACTCGGTTGACATGCAATTTACGTGAACATTTCAGGCACATTGTATTCTTTGGTTTTCCTTTATTGTAATAAACCCATCGTTCTTTTCCGCAAACTTCGCAGGCAATCCAAATATATCTTTCGTGTCCATCTCCTGGGGCATACACCTTATCCCTTCGTATGTCTCTTAGTTTTGCTATATCACCTATTTGTGGCATAATACACCTCCAAATATATTATACCAGAACAGTGATATGTTGTCAACTAAGCATTTTTACCCATTCTTCCCTCTAATCTTGTGAGTTACGGTCAAAGTATCGTTTGTCTCCATCGAAATGTCACCGGCATAGCAGCAGACAGAGTACAAAACGTCCTTGTCAGTATTTGCTATCAGGTGGCCTTTGATGGTTGCAGCCTCGCCAGCCGTGAACGGATGCTCTATATGAATGGTATCGCCACTGAATGAGTCACTCGATGCTGTAATAGTGGCAATAGCGGTTACCACACAACCTGTTTCAGTTGCCTGGGTATAGTCCGAATATCCACTTGCCGTTGCCGCCGAGCAAGCCGTCTTGATTAGAGATATGCTGTTGATCTTGGTTGCTGTACTGCCCATAAGCAGTAGATTGGCTTCTACGATTCCCTCGTTATTGATTACTTCTTCCTGTGCCATCGTGTACCTCCTAGATTAGTTTTTTAAGTTTCTTGATTTCTTCTTTGACTTCCGATATATTCTGAGGGGCAGGCTCGCCTAAAATATACTTTTCATTTATTTGTTCCCCCTTGTGTTTCATGCAATACTGGCATCTGACCTTGTGATACTCGTGTAAAAGCTGATAAAAGTCTGCTAATTGCTTGCAATCATTTGCCCAAACATCAATTTCTTTCTTGTATGCCTTGATGCAATCTGAGGTATAGCAGTTCGGTTGCGCTGGCATCGGTGGCAGTTCAGGAAACATCAGGGATGTTTCCTTGTAGCAGAGCTTGCCGTTTCGCCTTAACTCGATGCCGTAATCAGATGACATGCCGCTTAAATTAGTAGTTGCTGGCAAATTATCCTCCATCTTTAATAAACAATATTCACAATATATTTCTCCGCAGTCACACGGCCTACCGCATGTTTCACACCTGCAAGCCATATTTCCTCTTTCGTGCTATGATGGTGAACGGCTCCAGAATGTCTATAATCTCGCCGTACTCGTTGAACTCTCTCAGCCACCGTTCACGCGTCCATTCCACACAATGAGTCGGATCCTGGTAGAAACACTTATCATCCGCAGGAGTGATACTGGCGATAACCTTGTCCCTGCTTACTCTGAAAGCCTCCGATATGGCCTGTAAAGGCTCTGACAGGTGTTCCAGAACATCCACCGAGTAAACCACGTCACAGGAACCATCAAGGAACGCAAGGTGTTCAGCATCCCCATTCTGCACATATTCATTGACATGCGCCGGATTAATCTCTACACCTATAGCGTCTATGCCCCTGTCCCTCAGTTCCTTGACACGTTTACCGTCACCACAGCCAACCTCTAATACCTTGCCTTTAAGGTATGAGCTAATATCAGGTATGTTGGTAACATAATGGCTTTGCATAGCCCATTTGTATTCGTCGTTGAAGTCATATTGGAGCTTATCAATCGGTATGCAGTTTATATATTTGCTATCCTGAAAGTGGTTACGCACACTAGGGAAGCCCCAAAGATATTCCCATAACTCCTTGACTTCCTTTTTGAACTTCTGGCTAATCCAGTTATGCAAAGGACAAGCAATATCTACTAAAAGTGTGCCATTGTAATCAGGGAATACCGGATAGCTTCTTGATAATATCGGTCTATCAGTCTGCTTTTCTCCTGGTAGTAACCTTTGACTTGCTGGACATTCCTTCTTGCACCATTTACCACATTCCCCCATGGTGATACGCCCATCGAATGTCTCATAGAGCCGCCTGTAATCAGGTATGGTCTTGACCCTCACTTTTAGCCCTTCGATCTTCTTTAATATCGGCTTCCAGTAATCCTCAAATACTCTGTCCCAATCATAGAACTGTGCAAATCCATGTCCTTGCTTCCCTACATTGACTCTATTGGTGTCGTTATAAGCCTTTTCAAGAGCGTTAAAGATACTGTCAGCGTTGACATTCGGCCTCCAATCCTTATTGAACCACTGCCACTCATGCCACTGGACAGGGATTAGATACTGTGTGGCACATAGTTCCGGGCCAGTGGATGCTCCTGTAGTGATAACTGGAACGCCACATGCCTGCGCCTCTATCAAGGGCAGTCCGAATCCTTCACCCCTTGTCGGCAGGCACATGACGTCCATGCCCCGGTATCGGTTTGCTACCATCTCGTCGGTTACTTGACCGGTGAAATACAAATCGGGGTCTGTCCACTTCATAAGGTTATTCAAGCCCAGGTTCTGAATACACTTGACCAGATGATCGCCACCGTCGGTATCAATCGGGTTAGACACCATAAACAATCTGGCTTCATTGTGCCTTTCGTGGAACTTCTTGAAGGCGTGTATTAAGTTGATAAAGTTCTTTCTATCATCGGGGTAGTTGACACCTACCGCACCGATGATAAAGTTGTTCTCCCACCCTAGAACCTTGCGTTCCTCTAACCTCAAAGTCTCGTTAGGACAGTAGACTTGGGTATCTACTCCGTGAGGGGCATACATGCACTCAAAGCCAGCCTTTTCTATCTCAGCCTGTCCGTGTCTGGTAAGTCCAATTATCAGTTCTGGATGTACTAGCCATTTCCTGATAGATTCGGGCAGCTTTTCAGTATCAAACGGCGTGTAAGATACCCACTTCTTAGGTACATCGGTTAAAGCGTGGTTGTCCAATAGGCTGATGATATAATCGGCTTCCCCTTTGTCTACCATCCTGTTAAGGATATTGACGTTCAATCCCTGAATGACAGGCACACCGTTCCAAATGTGATAGCCAGTATGAAAGTGCTTGGTTGCGATAATAACTTCGTGACCTTCGTTAACAAGCCTGGGTACTATCTGGCGGGTTACGGTTCCATACCCTGAAGGTGCTAATGGGTGTACCGATAACCAGATAAATTTCATTATTTATTTTCCCCTGCTTGCGTCTATCATTGAGCAGATCCCCTCAACTCTGTCTTTCATAAGTTGTTGAGGATTAACTACTACATAAAAAACTGGTGAACCGTCACCTGTAACTTTGAGACATTCACCCTCTTTAATTTCGGACACAGACTTCTTTTTGAACTCTGTAAATGCTATTTCCTTCATCTCTTAAATATCCTGTCCCATTTCTCCTGTTGGATTTTCTCCCACTCGTCTATCGTGTATTCATCAGGTCGTGGTGCGGTCAACCAGAACCTTGTCCCTTTGGAAGTACGGATTGTTCCGTTTATGTGAAGGTCTTTATCATGGGTATCTATTGTGTCCAGTGTTGCCCACTCGTTACCCATGAGTCACCTTTTTTGTTGTTATGGAGAGGTCTGGCAGCAGCATCATCTCTATCTGGCTGTTCTGTATACTCTCGTTAAGTATCTCCCTGATAACCTTCATAGCAGGAACACATGTTTTCCTGAAAGTCATAACCTGAACTTCTTTGCCTGTAAGGGTATCTTTTACTACCTTTGTGCCCATAATGGGAAACATATAACAGGTATCAGGCCGGTAATCATGTATCTGGCACACATTGTCTTTCAAGAATGGGCAGGGGTTTCCTTTGAGATATTTGCCTTTATCATCCTGCTGTACCAGCCCTGATATGTCCTTGAACTCCGTGTTTTCCTGTATTCGTTTTATGTCAAATTCATTTATCGCTACACGTGTGTACTTCCGGCAGCACTGGCCGCATTCCCCTGGAGAGCATTTCAGAGAGCTTAACAGACGCCTTACTGTCATTGGATTGTAAGGTATCGGTAACGCTATGCCGTTATCTTCAGGTATCAACATATTGCACGCCATTGCCCAAAACGCATTATTGTCTATCAGGTCGGTTTCTCCATAGAACAATGAGAACAGATTGGATTCAGCCTGTGTTAGTTCAGCCATAAACACTCCTTTTTATAAGTTAAGGGGGGAGTTAACCCCCCCCTTATTCCCGACGTTATTATGTGTCGTTTGCCCCTGTCCAATCGCCATTTAAGCTGGTGCATACCCAGTTGGTATCATCAGCAGCCACCAGGGTGATGTGACAATCAAGCCCCTTGTCATCCTTCAGGTAGTCATGTGCGCCACCATCAGCAGGGTCTATGATTTTATCGCTTGTTCCTGCGTGGACTGACAGGTAATACGCACCCGATTTGTGGATTGCGGTATATCTCAGTCCGGCAGCAGCAGTTGGCAGCGTCAGTTCCGTATCCTCGGTAATCTCGCAAATTACCGTGCCCCAACTGTTATCTAGTGTCTGGTCTTTGTCAGTACCGTCATTGATAGGCTCTATCACCTGGCCTTTGGTAAAGGCCACATTCCCCTCGGTCATTACCACATTGCCCTTAGTCAAGGTGAGTGTTTTGGTAGAAGCTACAGTCGCCCCGCCATTGATAGCGGCAGCGCCTGTTAATGTGCTGGCTCCGGTTACCTCTAGGGT
>Ga0265297_10002071_pt1 | contig 42865 bp, 43 predicted proteins | sample Munlanlwell13791_FD_192502 | JGI IMG/M metagenome (GOLD analysis project Ga0265297, IMG submission 192502) | Leachate microbial communities from a municipal landfill in Southern Ontario, Canada - Leachate well 137-91 | ecosystem: Engineered > Solid waste > Landfill > Unclassified | place... | reverse complement strand
CGCGCCGCGGCCGAGACCCACAAGGTGGGCGATCCGCTGGCGGAAGACACGGTGCTGGGGCCCCTGGTCTCCCAGCTCCAGTTCGACAAGGTGCAGCGCCTGATCAAGGCCGGCATCGACGAGGGGGCGACGCTGGTCAGCGGCGGTCTCGGCCGCCCGGCCGGGCTCAACCGCGGCTATTACGCCAAGCCGACCGTGTTCGGCGACGTGCAGCACGAGATGACGATCTCGCGCGAAGAGATCTTCGGCCCCGTGCTCTCGATCCTGCCCTACAAGACCGAGGCGGAAGCGATCGAGAAGGCGAACGACACGGTCTACGGCCTCGCTGCCTATGTCGCTTCGACCGATCTCGACCATGCCCGCGCCGTCGCTCGCCAGCTCCGCGCCGGCACGGTGAACATCAACTACCCCGATTGGGATACCCACGCGCCCTTCGGCGGCTTCAAGCAGTCCGGCAACGGCCGCGAATATGCCGATTGGGGCATGCACGATTTCCTGGAGATCCGGGGTATCGTCGGCTACGGCGCCTGAGCATCCGTCCCGTGCCCGGTTTCCGCCGGGCACGGGACCCATCATAACGGGGGAGGATTGGGGTGAGCGATACCGTGGCCCCGCGCCCGATCACGCTGAAGCCGATCGTCGAGTGCAGCCGGGCGCAGCAGGAAGCGATCCGCGACATCCGCAACCAGCCCGCCATCCGGGCCGCCATGTACAGCGACCATGTGATCGGCGAGGCGGAACATTTCGCCTGGCTCGAACGCCTGCGCGGCGACGAGCGGCAATTGATCTTCGCCGTGCTGGACGACACGGAAACCCCCCTCGGCATCGTCTCGGTCAATGCCTGGGACCGGCGCCACAAGCGTTCCGACTGGGCCTTCTACCTCGATGCGGCGGCGCGTGGCGGGCTCGGCGCGGCGCTGGAATTCTTCTTCCTCGACTTCGTCTTCGACACGCTCGGCATCGAGAAGCTGAATTGCGAAGTGCTGGAGACCAATCCCGCCGTGGTCGCCCTGCACCGGAATTTCGGCTTCGCCGAGGAAGGCTTCCGCCGCGCCAACGTGGAGAAGGACGGTCGGCGCATCGGTGTCCATTTCCTGGGCCTGACACGCGAGGAATGGCACGCCGGGCGTGCCGGCGTGGCCGAGCGTTTCGCCGACAAGCTGGCCCGTTTCTCGATCGCGCTGGCACCCGCTGCATGACCCTCGAGCTGATCCGCGTGCGCCGGACGGAGGAACATGTCGCGGCCCTCTACGAGCTTCTGAAGGCGCGCGTCCACAGCATCAGCCACCGGGACTTGCCGGATTACGCGGCGCACCGCGCCTTCGTGCTGAAGCATCCCTACCGGGTCTGGTACCTGCTGCGGGACGGCGGGCGCCTGGTCGGCACGCTCTATATCCTGTCGAGCAATTTCATCGGCATCTCCACCCTGCCGGGGGAGGAAGGGCAGGTCGCGGCGGCGCTGGACCAGGCGACGGCGCGCCACCGGCCGCTGCCCGCCATCCCTTCGGTCCGGGCCGGGCACTATGGGATCAATGTGGCGCCCGGCAATGCCGTCCTGATCGCCGAACTGGAGAAATATGGCGCGCGCCTCGCCCAGGTGACCTACGCCTTGCCTTGAGGGGCGGCCGGTCCTGGGGCTAGACTTGGCCCTGCACGTCCGGGGGAGGAGCGCATGAGGTTGGGGCTCGCGGTCGCTGTCCTGGCGGCATTGCTGGCGGCCGCCGTGGGGCCGGCGCTGGCCGAGGTCTCGGGGACCTATCGCTCCCAATTCGGCGAGCCCGTCGCCTTCGCGCTGAGCCACGGCGTCGCCGCCTATTACGACGACGCCGAGGGTCGGGAAGGGGGCAAGCCCTATTACCGCATCCTGCTCGCCTCGAAGCCGCTCGATGCTGCCCTGGCCTTGGTCGACATCGGCGTGGTGAAGTACCGGGGCACCGCTGAGGGTGGCGCCGTCCTGGCGCTCGAAGTGCCGGTCGAGGCGCCGGGGGCCGGGTCCTATAACGCCTACCTGCCCGGGGACGCCGGCTTGCAGTTCGGCACCGCCGACGTCGAGGCCCTGAAGGCGGGCGGCGACCGCCTGTCGGGTCGGGCGCTGATCGACGGCCAAGCGATCGCCTTCGACGTCGACCTGGTGCCGCGCCCGAAGGCCGAAGTGCTGGAAGGCGCCGCGGCGCGTGCCTCCGATCCCTACAAGGCCTATGACGCCATGCTGACCGCGGTGATGGCCGGCAAGCTGGAAGACGCCCTGAACTATGTCGCCGCAGGGGAGGAGGACAAGCTCAGGGCCGATTTCCCCGAGATGGTGTCCGTCTTCGAGGAATTCGGCGAGAATCACCTGAAGACGGTGCGCAGCAGCCCGCTCAAGGTCTTCGTCCGCGGCGATCAGGCGACCCTGGTGTGGGATGACGGCCTGTCCGCCGTGGCGGTGCGCGCCGGCGGGCGTTGGGGCATCTCGCTGATGTGACGGCTCAGCGGCCTTCCCAACTGCCGACGATCCGGTAGATCGCCTTCACGCGGGTGACGGGGAAGCTCAGGTCCCGGGTTTCCGGGTTGAATTCGCGGAGCACCAGCGTGTCGTCTGACTGGCGCAGGAACTGCTTCACGTAAGCCTCGTGGGCGCCGAGCTCGACCACCACGAAACAGCCCTTCACCGGCGGCAGGTTGGGGTTCACGAACAGAAGATCGCCCGCCTGATACTTGGGCTCCATCGAGTCGCCGACGGCATAGACGGCGAAGGCATTGGCGACGCCGGCCAGTTGCGCCGGCCGGTAGACATGTTCGAGCGCCTGGCCCTGGTCGACGAAAAGGGCGTTGGCGCCGCCCCGCGCCGCGCCGCAGACCGGCAGGTCGCGCGCCGGCACGCCGCCCGGGCCGAGCGCCCAGGGGCTGGCCGGCAGGGCATTGGTCGCGGGTTCCTCCGGCGGCAGCAGGTCCTTGGGCTCGCAGCCCAGCGGCTTTGCCAGGCGCAGCATCCAGTCGACCGTCAGGCGGCGCTCGCCCCGCTCCAGCTTCACGATCTGCGAGCGGACGGTGCCGGCCGCTTCGGCCAGCTGGTCCTGGGTCAGGCCGGCCCGGCGGCGCATTTCGGCCAGGCGATTGGACATGGATTGCTCCCGTTCCGTGTACATCCCTTCTACAGCATTTGCCCGGATTGGGCAAATTGTTCTTGTTTTGTTCCTTTTCAATGGTAGGCTTTGGCCCGTACAACGCAGGCGGGAGGGGCGGCATGTGGACGAGTGAGATGGTCGCGGCGCGGCTCGAGGAAGCGGCGGACACGCTGCGCCGCCTGCCCGATGCGGACGCCAAATTCCGCGCCGGCCTGCATTCCGCCTGGCCGGACGTGGTGCGGGAAGCGGTCACGGCCTATGCCGCCGCCGGCCCGCGTGTTCGCCTGGGGCCGCCGGCACCCGGGGCGATCGACCGGCTGGAGGCGACGATTTCCTGGCTCGCCTGGCTCACGGAAGCCCAGCGCCGCATCGCCTGGGCGCTCGCCTCCGGCCTCTCGGCCGCCCGCCTCGCCCGCATGATCGGCTGCCACCGCAACACGATCGCCAACCGCCAGGCCGCGGCGCTGCGCATCATCGCCGGAAGACTGAACAACGCCCCAGCGCCCGCCCTTCCAGGTGCAAGGGCCGGTGCATCTGGCGCCTGAGAGCCAAAGTAAATGGGCCATTGAGGCCCCGCGGCGCTTCAGCGGAGCGAGCCAAGGCCGCGGCCGCGGCCGCCCGGCGCCTGAGGGCCAAAGGAATATGGGCCATTGAGGCCCCGCGGAGCTTCAGCGGAGCGAGCCAAGGCCGCGGCCGCGGCCGCCCGGCGCCTGAGGGCCAAAGAAATATGGGCCATTGAGGCCCCGCGAAGCTTCAGCGGAGCGAGCCAAGGCCGCGGACGCGGCCGCCCGGCGCCTGAGGGCCAAAGAAATATGGGCCATTGAGGCCCCGCGGAGCTTCAGCGGAGCGAGCCAAGGCCGCGGACGCGGCCGCCCGGCGCCTGAGGGCCTGCCAGAGGCCTAAGGCGCGAACTGCTCGGTCAGGATGCGTTCGCCGAGCGCGCCGCCGGGATCGAACAGGAGCTGGAGGGCGATCGAGCGGTCTTCCTCGATCTCGACTTCGACGATGCTGCGCACTTCATTGTGGTCGGCCACGGCGGAGACGGGGCGCTTTTCCGCTTCCAGGACTTCGAGGCGGACGACGGCCTCGTGATGGAGCAGGGCGCCGCGCCAGCGCCGGGGGCGGAAGGCGCTGATCGGGGTCAGCGCCATGACGCCGGCGTTGAGCGGCAGGATCGGGCCATGGGCCGAGAGGTTGTAGGCCGTGCTGCCGGCCGGGGTCGCCAGCAGGATGCCGTCGCAGGTGAGCGATTCGAGGCGCATCCGGTTGTCGACGAAGATCCGCAGCTTGGCCGCCTGGTGGGTCTCGCGGAAGAGCGAGACTTCGTTGATGGCATGGGCCTCGGTGATCTTGCCGTTCCGGCCGCGCGCCTTCATGCGCAAGGGATGCAGGGTCGAGGATTCGGCGACCGCGAGGCGGATCAGCAGGTCGTCCTCGGCATAGGGGTTCATCAGGAAGCCGAGGGTACCCTGGTTCATGCCGTAGATCGGCAGTTGCTGGCCATGGAAGCCGCCGGTCATCACCCGGTGCAGGCAGGACAGCATGAGCCCGTCGCCGCCCAGCGCCACGATCACATCGGCATTGTCGCCGGCATCGCCATAGCGCTGGCGCAGGCGCTTCAAGGCGGCCTGGGCTTCCGGGGATTCGGAAGCGACGAAAGTGACGCGGTCGCGAGTCATGATGCTGGTCAGCCGCCCGTGGTGTTCATGTGGCGCTTGACCGCCGGTGCAGCGCCCGGCCGGTCGATCACGAAGTCGTGGCCCTTGGGCTTGCGGGCGATCGCGGCATCGATCGCGGCGTGGAGCACGCGGTCGTCGTCGGTCTCGCGCAGCACGGCGCGAAGATCCGCCGCGTCGTCCTGGCCGAGGCAGAGGTACAGGGTGCCGGTGCAGGTGAGACGCACGCGGTTGCAGGATTCGCAGAAATTGTGGCTGAGCGGGGTGATGAAGCCGATCCGCCGCCCGCTGCCCTGGACATGCATATAGCGGGCCGGCCCGCCGGTCCGATAGGCGCTCGGCGCCAGGGTGTAACGCGTCTCGATCTGCCGGCGGACGGCGTCGAGCGGCAGGTAGTGATCGGTGCGGTCACCGTCGATGTCGCCCATCGGCATGGTTTCGATGAAGGTGATGTCCAGGCCGGCTTCATGCGCGAAGGCGACCAGGGGCAGGATCTGCTCCTCGTTCACGCCCTTGAGCGCCACCGTGTTCAGCTTGACCGCGATGCCGGCCGCCCGCGCGGCCGCGATGCCGTCCAGCACGGGGGCGAGGTCGCCCCGGCGGGTGATGCGGCGGAATTCGTCCGGATCCAGCGTGTCCAGGCTGACGTTCACCCGGCGCACCCCGGCGGCCGCCAGCTCGGGCGCGAAACGGGCGAGTTGGGAGCCGTTGGTGGTCAGGGTCAATTCGTCGAGCGCGCCGCTCTTCAGGTGGCGGCCCAGGCTCGAAATCAGGGTCGTCAGGCCCCGGCGTACCAGGGGCTCGCCCCCGGTCAGGCGGAGCTTGCGCACGCCGCGTGCTACGAAGGCGCTGCACAGCCGGTCCAACTCCTCGAGCGTGAGGAGGTCGGCCTTGGGCAGGAAGGTCATCTCTTCCGCCATGCAGTACTGGCAGCGGAAGTCGCAGCGGTCGGTCACCGAAACGCGCAGATAGGTGATCCGCCGGGCGAAGGGATCGACCAGCGGGCTGTCCTGCGGCGGGGCAAAGGTTCCGTGCATGGCCCCTCTTATGGCACGGAATTTCCGCCGCCACCATTGCGCGCCGCTTGACCTGGACTTGCGCTGCCGGAACCATCCCGGCAACGACGGGGGAGCGCATGGCGGGCAAGCGGCAGATTCTGGCGATCGATCAGGGCACCACCTCGACCCGGGCGATCCTCTTTTCGGAAGATGGCACCCCAGGGGTGGAGGCGCGGCGCGAGCTTCGCCAGATCTATCCCGCCGAAGGCTGGGTCGAGCACGACGGCGAGGAGATCTGGGCCGCGACCCTGGAGGTGGTGCGCGAGGTGCTGGGCCATGCCGGCGTCGCCGCCCGCGATATCGCGGCGATCGGCATCACCAACCAGCGCGAGACGACATTGGTCTGGGAGCGCAAGACCGGCCGGTTGCTGCACCATGCCATCGTCTGGCAGGACCGCCGCACGGCCGAGACCTGCGCCCGCCTGAAGGCGCAGGGGGCGGAGGCCCTGGTCACCGCCCGCACCGGCCTGCTGCTCGATCCCTATTTCTCGGGCACCAAGCTCGCCTGGATCCTCGACCATGTACCGGAGGCGCGCCGCCTGGCGGCACGGGGCGAGCTCGCCTTCGGCACGGTCGACTGCTATCTCCTGTGGCGGCTGACCGGCGGCAAGGTCCATGCGACCGACGCCACCAATGCGGCGCGCACGCTGCTCTACGACATCCATGCCCAGCGCTGGGACCCGGAACTGCTCGACCTCCTCGGCATCGACGCCAGCCTGCTGCCCGAGGTGCGGGACTCGGCGGGCGATTTCGGCGCCACCGATCCCGGCCTGTTCGGCGCCGCCATCCCGATCCGCGGCATCGCGGGGGACCAGCAGGCGGCGGCGGTCGGCCAGGCTTGTCTCGCCCCCGGCACGATCAAGGCGACCTATGGCACCGGCTGCTTCGTCCTGGTCAATACCGGGGACTGCGCCATCGCCTCCGGCCACCGGCTGCTCTCGACCGTGGCGCTGCGCCTGGGGGGCAGGGCCAGCTATGCCCTGGAAGGTTCGATCTTCGTCGCAGGCGCCGCCGTGCAATGGCTGCGCGACGGCTTGCATCTGTTCAAGGGCGCGGCCGAGACGGAAGCCCTGGCGCGGGCGGCGCGGCCGCGGTCGCAGGCCTATATGGTGCCGGCCTTCACCGGCCTCGGCGCACCCTATTGGGACCCGGATGCGCGCGGTGCCCTGCTCGGCCTGACGCGGGATACCGGCATTGCGGAAATCGTCCGCGCCGCCCTCGAATCCGTGGCCTTCCAGACGCGCGACCTGATCGAGGCGATCGGCGCCGATCTCGCCGCGCAAGGGCGGCCGCTGCCCGCCTCGCTCCGCGTCGACGGCGGCATGGTGGTGAACGACTGGGCCATGCAGTTCCTGGCCGACATGCTGGGCATTCCGGTCGAGCGCCCGAAGGTGACCGAGACGACGGCGCTCGGCGCCGCCTTCCTGGCCGGGCTCGGCGCCGGGATCTATGGTTCGACCGACGCCATCGCCAAGGCCTGGGCCCTCGACCGCGCCTTCGAGCCCGCCATGGGCGCCGACGAGCGCCAGGCCCGCTGGGACGGCTGGCGTGCCGCCGTCGCCCGGGTGTTGAGCCGGGCGGAGGGGTGACGCCGGTCGCTGCGGGCGGTCGCCCCGGCCATTCTCAAGCGGCCGCCAGGGCGCGCATGACGGCTTCCGGGTCCCGGCTGATCACGCGGAGATAAGCGGTCAGGGCGGTATCCGGCCTGGTACCGCGGGCCTGCTCGATATCGCGCAGGCGGCCATGACTGATGTGAAAACGAGCGGCGAATTCGCGCTGGGTCAGTCCGAGCGCCTTGCGGGCACGCTGGGCCAGGGCGGCGACGCGGATCCGCTCGATTTCGTCTTCCGACATCGGCGGATTGTCGGGGTCTGTCAGGGCTGCGGCGGTGATTTGCTCGTCGGTCATGGTGTCCTGGGCAGCCAGCTCGGCGGCGGAGAACTTCGGCGGATTGGCGGGGTCAAGTTTCAAGCGGGCCATAAGTGCGGTCCTCCTGTTTGTTCGTGCGACGGGCGGAGATCACCCAGCAAATGTCGCCGCGCATGGTGAAAACGAGGGCATAGAGTTTGGTGCCGATGCGACCGATCGCCTTGAAGCGCTCCTCGCCGTCGTCGACGCGGATGGTGGGAACGACGACAGCCTTCGGGTCCAGGAAAACCGCGATGGCACCATTGGACGAAACATGGTGCTTGGTCGCGTTGGCCGCGGCTTTGGCGGGATTCCAATCGAATTCGGTCGGCGTCCTCATGACGCGAATGTACTGAATTTCCGCACTTTTGGCAAAGGAGCGGATGCGGAAGTTCCGTATAGTTTTGTTGATGCCACGCGGGGGCGCACCCCCGGGAACCGCTTTTTTCATTGGAGCCACCGGTTCCGCCCGCGTAGCATCCCGCTTCGATCCTCGGAACGGTGAGTGGAATGCGGGCGCGTCTCTGGCCGGCACGAAAACGCCGGCCGGCGCCGGAAGCGGCCCCGGTCGATGCGGTCGCGAGCCTCGTCCAGCAGCGCAAGGCGGCCGGCTCGCGCCCCGGGCAGCGGGACGACGGCTGCCGCCTCGCCCTGGTGATCGAGGGTGGCGGGATGCGCGGCGTGGTCGGGGGCGGCATGGTCGCGGCGCTCGAGGCGCGTGGGCTGGTCGATTGCTTCGACGCGGTCTATGGCACTTCGGCGGGGTCCTGCGCCGCCGCCTATCTGCTGGCGGGCCAGGCGCTCTACGGCACGCGGATCTTCTACGAGAATATCAACAATCCGACCTTCCTTCGCCTCGGCCGGGCGCTGATCCGCCGGCCGGTGATGAACATCGATTATCTGATCGACCAGGTGATGACCCGGATCCGTCCGCTCGATACGGCGCGCATCCTGGCCTCGCCCATTTCCCTGACCATGATGGCGACCGACGTGGCCGACGGCTCCGCCGTGGCCCTGACGGGCTTTTCCAGCGGGGAGGAGATCCTGACCGGGCTGCGCGCCTCGACCCGGCTGCCCCTGGTGGGCGGGCCGCCGGTCGCCGGGCCGGGCGGGCGGCGATTGGTCGACGGCGCCCTGTCGATGCCGATCGCCTATGCCCTGGCGGCGGCGGAAGGGGCGACCCATATCCTGGTGCTGGCGACGCGGGCGGAAAAGCCGGGCATCGACGGCGGTCCCAGCCGGCCCACGGTGGCGCGCCTGCTCGCCCGCCACATCTCGCCCGCCATCGCCGAAGCCTATATGAACCGGCCGGCCCGCTATTACGACATGGTGGCCAAGCTGGCCGGCCCGCGCCTGCCCATGGGCGCGGAACCCCATCTGGCCGTGGTGCGGCCGAGCCGGCGGCTTCGCGAGGTGCGCAAGATCGAACGCGGCCGCGGCCGCCTGCTCAAGGGCGCCAATGCCGGCTGGAAGGCCGTGCTGTCGTGGCTGGGCGAGGCGGAACCGCCGCCGTTCCCCGATCTGGCGGTCCGGCGCCTGCGCATATCCCCCATCTCCAGGCGGCGATAGAAGGGCCGGCGGCTTCGTCTATCGTGTTCCCCCGATAAGGGAGGGACCGAATGGCCGACTACACGCTCTATTGCTTCGCCCAGTCCGGCAACGCCTATAAGCCGGCGCTCTACCTGGCGCTGGCCGGGGCCGACTGGACGCCCCGTTTCGTCGACTTCTTCAATGGCGAGGTAAGGACGCCCGCCTATCTCGCCATCAACGAAATGGGCGAAGTGCCGGTCCTGGAGCACGGGGCGGTGCGCCTGTCGCAATCCGGCGTGATCCTGGATTATCTGGTCGAGCAACTGGGCCAGTTCGGCTGGCGCGACGATACCGAGCGGCGCGAGATCCTGCGCTGGATCCTGTTCGACAACCACAAGTTCACGTCTTATATCGCGACCTATCGCTTCCTCTTGAATTTCGCGCCCAGGCCGGCGGCGCCGGAAGTCTTGGAATTCATGAAGGGCCGGGTGCGCGCCGCCATCAAGGTCCTGGCCGGGCACCTGAACGGGCGGGATTTCGTGGTCGGCGACCGCCTCACCATCGCCGACCTGTCGCTCGCCGGCTATGTCTATTACGGCGCTGAATTCGGCGTCGACTGGGCCAAGGATTATCCGCCGATCCATGCCTGGGCCGAGCGGATCAAGGCGCTGCCCGGCTGGCAGCACCCCTACGACCTGATGCCCGGCCATCCGCTGCCCGGGCGCTGAGATCAGGCGTTCAGGTCCTCGCGGCGGCAGCCCTCGATTTCGAGGATGAGGTCGGGGCCATAGGCCCCGGCCGGCGTCTGATAGCCGGGCAGGGCGCCGCCATGGGCTGCCTTGCCGGCGATCAGCAGGGCGGTTTCCGCGGTCAGGGCATAGGGCTCGATCACCTCGAGCCGGCTGCGCACCACCCGGCCCGCGGCATTGCGCGCTTCGCCGAGCAGGGTCGCCCGCGCGGTCTGGCGCACGCGGGCATCGGGGCCTGGCGGCATGGTCCAGGTGACGAGCTGCTTCAGGATCGCCTGCATGGGCCCGGTGCCCATGAATTTCCGCACCGCCCTGGGCAGGCCCAGCGCCCGTTCCAGGGGACCACTCGATTCGAAGAAGACTTCGATGTCGGGAATCCCGGTCGAATGGAAGGCGGTGGCGACATCGCCCCAGGAAACCCCGATCGCGGCGACCGGCCCCTTGCCGAAATCGATCTGCCGCCGGGGCACGCCGTCGATCTCCATGATCCGGCCGCCGCGGCGGACGGCGGTGCCGCGCGCGACCGCCTCGATCGAGGTCTTGGCCGTGCCGCGCGACATGTTGGTGAGCCCGGCCATGGCGAGGGTGAGCGAGGTCGCATCCGGCAGGCGGCGCTTGACATGGAGGGCGAGGCAGTCCGACGGCACGACGTCGAAGCCGACGCCGGGCATCAGCATGACGCCGGCCGCCCGTGCCTTCTCGCCGAGGGCCGCGCAACGCTCGAAGATCTCGATCTCGCCCGTGATGTCGAGGTAATGCACGCCGTTTCGCAGGCAGGCTTCGACCATGGGGGCGGAGGTCGCGGAGAACGGCCCGGCGACATGGAGCACCACCGCCTTGCCCTGGAGCGCGCGGTCGAGGCCGGCCGGATCGCCCAGCGAAACCGCCAGATGCTTCAGGCCGAGGGGCTGCGCCACCGCCGCGACACCCTGGGCGTCGCGCCCGGCGCAGACGAGGTCGATGCCCCGCCGCGCCGCCTTTTCGGCGATCAGGCGGCCGGTATAGCCGGTCGCGCCATAGAGAAGGATGGTCCCGGTCATCGTCTCTCTCCTCGTTTGCCGGCAGCAATAGCACGGATGGCGCCTGCGCGGCACGGGTTGCATCTCCGGCCCGGCGCCACCACAATCCCGCGGGCCACGGGGGATGACATGATCGAGGTCGAAGGGCTGATTTTCGACTATCCGGCCAAGCGCGCGCTGGATGGGGTGAGTTTCTCGATTGCGCCCGGCACGGTGACCGCCCTGGTCGGCCCGAACGGCGCCGGCAAGACGACGCTGCTCCGCTGCCTCGCCTCGCTCGAAGTGCCCTATGCCGGCACGGTGCGGCTGGGCGGCATCGACACGGCCGAAGAACCGCGCAGGGCGCGCCGGCTGCTCGGCTTCCTCGACGAATTCTTCGGCCTCTACGACGACCTCACGGTGTTCCGCTGCCTGCTCTATTGGGCGGGGGCGCATGGCGTGCCGGGGGACCAGGCCCAAGCCGCGCGCGACGCGGCGACCCGCCTCGGCCTCGGCGACCGGCTCGAGGAAAAGGCCGGCGGCCTGTCGCGCGGGCTGCGCCAGCGCCTCGCCATCGCCCAGGCGATCATCCACCGCCCGCGCATCCTCTTGATGGACGAGCCCGCCTCCGGCCTCGACCCGGAAGCCCGCGCCGGTCTCGCCGACCTGATCCGTGGCCTGCAGTCCGAAGGCATGACGGTCGTCGTCTCGTCCCACATCCTGGCCGAGCTCGAGGATTATTCGAGCCATATGCTGATCGTCGACAACGGCAGGATCGTCGACCATGCGCCGATCGGCGGCCGCGAGCCGGGCCATGTGCCCACGCGCCGGCTCCGCCTCGTGCTGGCCGGGGCGGCGGACCCGTCGGCGCTCCTGGCCGGTTACGCCGATGTCGTCGTCGGCCCGGACGGGCACAGCGCCACCTTCGATTTCCCGGGCGATCTCGCGGCCCAGGCGGCGCTGCTGCGCGACCTGGTGGGCCGCGGCCTGCCCGTCGCGGCCCTGGCCGAGGACCATGGCAGCCTGCAGGACCGCTATCTCGAAAAGGTGAGGGCGGCACGGACATGAGCGCACTCAATCCCGAATTCCGCCGTAACCTCTGGCTCGAACTCTCGACCCAGCGGCTGATCGCCATGCCGGCGATCCTCTTCCTCGTCTTCCTGCTCGGCTGGACCTTCGACAAGGCCGCGGGCATGGCCGGCGCCGCCATGATCGTGGGCTGGCTGCTGCTCGTCTTCTGGGGCACCAGGCTCGCCTGCGACGCATGGTTTCCGAGGTCCAGGCGCGCACCTGGGACGGCCAGCGCCTGTCGGGTATCGGGCCTTTCGCCATGACCCTGGGCAAGCTCTTCGGCGGCACCTCCTATGCCTGGTACGGCGGCCTCATGTGTCTCGCCGCCGTGCTGCTGGGCGGCGGCCTCGCGGGCGATCCTTGGGCGCCCGTCCGCCTGGTCGAGACCGGGCTGTTCGCCCAGGCGGTGGCGCTCTGGTTCGGGCTGGTGCAGCTTCGCCTGCAGGCGGGTGTCCGCCGCTTCCAGATCACTTTCGCCCAGATCCTGGCGATCCTCGTCTCGGCCCAATTCGCCCCGGCGCTGACCCGTTTCGACGTTTCCGTGACCTGGTACGGGATGAGTTTCCCCGCGGCCGATTTCGCCCTGTTCGCGACCGGACTCTTCACCGTCTGGGCCTGGGTCGGCTGCTGGCGCCTGATGCGGGCCGAGCTGCAATACCGCTGCCGGCCGATCGCCTGGGTCACCTTCCTGTGCTTCCTCTTCGTCTTCGTCGGCGGTTTCACCGGGGGCGTGTTGCAGGCGATCGCGATCCGCGAGTTCGAAGGCGGGCTGATCGCCAATACGCTGGGCTTCCACGTCCTGCTCGGGGCCAATTGGCTGGCCGCCTTGCTGGAGCCGAAGAGCATCGTCCGCCTGCGCCGGCTGGGTGAACGGGCAAAGCGCGGCGAGATCGGCCGTGCCCTCGAAGACCTGCCGATGTCGGTCGCCGGCCTGCCGGTCGTCTTGCTGCTCGGCATCGCGGCGGTGGCGAGCCTGGGAGGGGACGGCGCTGCGGCGGGCCAGCTCGGCTCCGAATTCCTGTTCCTGCTGCGCGACGGGCTGCTGATTTATTACGTCGTCCTCGGGCCGTCGGCCCGGCGCGGCCATGTCGCCGCCATGCTCTATCTCGTCGTGCTCTACGGCCTGGTGCCGGCGCTCCTCGAAGGGGCGGGCGGGGGCGAGGTGATCGCCGCCTTCCTGCCGCTCGGCGGCATTTCGCCGGTGATCGGCATCGTCGGGCCGCTCGTCCAGGTCGCGGGTTTCGCCGTCCTGCTGGCGACCCGCTTCACCACGCCCCGGAGGGACCGGCCATGACGGAAATCTGGCGCAATTGGTCCGGGCTTCAGACCGCCTCGCCGGCCGTCGCCTTTACCCCGGTCGAGGAGACCGGGATCGTCGCCGCCGTGCGCGAGGCGGCGGCGCGCGGACTGCCGCTTCGCGTCGTCGGCAGCGGCCATTCCTTCACGCCGCTCTGCGTCACCGGGGGCGCCCAGCTCACCCTCGCCGGCCATGCCGGGCTGATCGCGGTCGAGGGCGAGCAGGCGACGGTGAAATCCGGCACCACGATCCGCAGCCTCGGCCCCTTGCTGCGCCAGCGGGGCCTTGGCCTCGCCAACCAGGGCGACATCGATGCCCAGGCGATCGCCGGTGCCGTGGGCACCGGGACCCACGGCACGGGCAAGGGCCTCGGCAATTTTTCCTCGATGGTGCGGGGGCTCAGGCTGGTCACTGCGGATGGTTCGGTGATCGATTGCGACGGGGAGCACGAGCCCGAGATCTTCGCCGCCGCACGTTGCTCGATCGGTGCGATCGGCATCTTCTCGACCCTGACGCTGGCCTGCGTGCCCGCCTATTCGCTCCGCGAGGGATTGACGGTCCGCTCGCTCGACAGCGCGCTTTCAGGCTTCGCGGAGGAAGCGGCGGGCCATCGCCATGCCGAATTCTTCTGGTTCCCGCTCTCCGACAAGGCAGTGGTGAAGACTCTGGACCCGACCGATGCCGCTCCCTCGCGCGGGCGCCGTTTCCGGGGTGTCAAGGAACTGGTGCTGGAGAATGGCGCGCTCTGGACTATGGCCCAGCTCGCGCGCGTGCTGCCGCCGCTGACCGGCCCGCTCGCCCGCTTTTCGGCAGTGCTGGGCGGCGGGGGCGGTTTCGTCGACCATTCGGAACGGCTCTTCCCCTCGAACCGGCTCGTCCGCTTCAACGAGATGGAATATGCCGTGCCGGCGGAGCAGGGGCTCGACTGTATCGCCGAGATCCGCGCCTGGTTCCGCCAGACCGGAACCCGCGTCTATTTCCCGGTCGAATTCCGTTATGTCGCCGGTGACGACGTCTGGCTCAGCCCCTTCTCGGGGCGGGACAGTGCCACGATCGCCGTGCACCGCCTGGCGGGCGAGGATTTCACCGCCTATTTCGCCGCTATGGAGGCGATCTTCGCCAATCACCGCGGCCGGCCTCATTGGGGCAAGCTCCATACGCTGAAGGCGGCGCAACTGGCCGCCCTCTATCCCGACTGGGAGCGTTTCCAGGCGGTGCGCCGCCGGCTCGATCCCAAGGGCCTGTTCCTGAACGACTATCTGCGCGGGCTGTTCGAGCCTCAGGCGTGATCGTGGCCGCAGGGGCGGAAAGTCTCCGCCTCTGCAAGCCCGGCCACGTCCGCCTTGCGGAAGAAGCAGGTGCGGGCGCCGGTGTGGCAGGCAGCCCCGGTCTGGTCGACGATGGCGAGCAGCGTGTCGCCGTCGCAGTCGATCCGAAGCTCGCGCAGGTGCTGCTCGTGGCCCGAGGTATCGCCCTTCCGCCACAGCGCTTGGCGCGAGCGCGACCAATAGACGACGCGGCCGCTCTTCAGCGTCTCGATCAGCGAGTCCCGGTTCATCCAGGCCATCATCAGGACTTCGCCGCCGTCATGGGCCTGGGCGATCGCCGGCACCAGGCCCTGGGCGTCGAATTTCACCGCCGCGAGCACCCGTTCGATCGCGCTGTCGTCCATCACCGTCCACTCCTGCGTGATAATATCACATGGGCTTGTAGCATCCCCGGCCCGAGGCGGTATAGTGCATGGCAATGAGTAACCACCATCCCCACGCGCATGACCACGACCGCTGCATCGCCGACGCCCTGTCGCGCGCGGAGGCGCTGTGCGCCGATCGCGGTGCCCGCCTGACCGATCTGCGCCGCCAGGTCTTCGAGCTGGTGCTGGGTAGCCACCGGCCGGTCGGCGCCTATGATCTGGTGGCCCGCCTGGGCGAAGTCGAGGGCAAGACGGTGGCACCCCAGACGGTCTATCGCGCCCTGGATTTCCTGATCGAGCAAGGCCTGGTGCACCGCATCGCCTCGCTCAACGCCTTCGTCGGCTGCAGCCATCCCGGCACCGACCACGCCGGTCAGTTCATGATCTGCAACCGCTGCCACGAAGTCGCCGAATTGGGCGACCCCGCCGCCATCGCCGACCTCGCCGCCCGCGCCGCCGCCCAGGGCTTCAAGGTCGACACGGTATCGATCGAACTGACGGGCACCTGCGCGGCTTGCCGGGCGGGTTAAGGGCGCAAGGGAATCCAAAGGCCGGCCATGGCCTCTTCGATCTCGGGAATTCGGCAAGGGGCGAGTTGGCGCCAACCTTCGTCGAAACGTTGCGCGATCAGGGTGGGGCGTCCGACGGTGCTGTTGTCGAAAATGTGGCCGGCGTCGGCCTGCTCGGCGAACCGGCGGAGGCTGTAGACCGACTTGTGCCATCGGGAGACGATCCGGTCCGACGGCACGTCATGGCCTCCACCGGCGACGCGCTGGCTTACACGCTCGATCGAAAGCTGAGGGTCGCGCAGGACGACGTAGGTCAGGACAAACAGAAATCCCTTGGCCTTCGCGAGGGTCACGCGCGGCCAATATTTGCCGGATGAAAGCACTGTCTCGACCATAAAGCTGCGCTCATCCCGAATGCAGGCGTCGACACGGGCATCGGCTTCCCGGGCGGCACGCAGGCTCCGTTTGTCTTCCGGTTCCGTGGGGGCGTCGCGCCGCATTTCGGCTGCTATGTCGTCGGCGTTGATGTGCTCAAGACCGGGTGGTGGAATCAAATGCGACCGCGCAACCGTCGATTTTCCTGAACCGTTGGGCCCGGCGACCAGCCACATCAACTGCATCGCCGTTCGCTCCCGTCATCAGAGCTTTGTGGGTCGTATGCCGGGTATCAATAGGCGGAACCGGTTGCTTTGTGACCCGGCGAACGGACCAGCTTGGTGCGGCCAGTTCCCCGGCCTTTGCGGACATCGGGGTGCGCCGAATTCTCCCAGAGGGTCTTTATGACAAGGGCATGCGCAGAGGCCGCCGCGGTTGGCCCTTCGGGCAAGTCGCCGGCGACGGTGATGCCGGCCTCCCGTGCCTGCCGAACAGCCTCGGTCGCAGCACGGGTGAAGGCAGCCGTGAGGGCTGCACCAAATGTCTCCGACCGCAATTCGGCAAGAGACATCGCCGAACTCGGCAGGTCGGAGCGCTGTCCCTGAGTCGTCTTCGTCATGGCCTCGATATGGGATCGCCGATGAACAATGCTCATAACTTTCTTCTCGATACTGCCCTCTGTCCACTTCAAAGCAAGGTTCACCCCCCGGCCATCCGTGCGAAGCCGGCCTCCAGGTCGGCGATCAGGTCGGCCGGGTCTTCGAGGCCGGCGTGGAAGCGGAGCAGGGGGCCGGGCTCGGTCCAGCGGGTAGCGCTGCGCAGGCTCTCCGGGTGCTGGGGGATGCACAGGCTCTCGTAGCCGCCCCAGGACCAGCCCATGCCGAAGAATTCGAGACCGTCGAGGAAGGCGGCCAGGGCGTCGTGTGAAACCGGGTGAAGCAGGGCGCCGAAAAGGCCGCTCGCCCCGGTGAAGTCGCGCTTCCAGAGGGCGTGGCTGGGGTCGCCGGGCAGGCCCGGGTGCAGCACGCGGGCGACTTCCGGACGGGCCTGGAGATAGCGGGCGAGGGCGAGGCCGGTCTCCTGGTGCCGCTCCAGGCGGACGGCGAGGGTGCGCAGGCCGCGCTGCGCCAGATACATGTCGTCCGGCCCGGTCCACAGGCCGAGGTCGCCCGCCGTCCGCTGCAGCCGCGGGAAGATCTTCTGGTTCGCCACGATGGTGCCGATCAGGGCGTCCGAATGGCCGACGATATATTTGGTCGCCGCCTGGATCGAAACGTCGACGCCTAGGCTCAGCGGCTTGAAGAAATGGCCGGCGGCCCAGGTATTGTCGATCGCGGTCACGATCTCGTGATCGGCCGCTTTGGCCGCGGCCACGATCGCCGGCACGTCCTGCACCTCGAAAGTGAGGGAACCCGGGCTCTCCAGGAAGATCACGCTGGTATTCGGCCGGATCAGGGCGGCGATGCCGGCGCCGACCAGCGGATCGTAATAGCTCGTCTCGACGCCGAGGCGGGTCAGCACGCCGTCGCAGAAATTGCGCGTCGGGCCATAGCAGGTGTCGACCATCAGGACATGGTCGCCCGCCTTCGCGAGGCCGAGCAGGGCGGTGGTGCAGGCCGAGAGGCCGGACGGCGTAATGACGCAGCCGGCGCCGCCTTCGAGCGCCGCCATGGCTTCGGCGAAGGCGAAACTGGTCGGTGTGCCGCGCCTGCCATAGGTGACGCGGCGGGGATCGTCGCTCGGCCTGTGGGCGGCCTCGATCGCGTCGAGGGTCGGGAACAGGATCGTGGAGACGTGATAGACCGGGGGATTGACCGCGCCCTGGTGGTCGAACGGCCGGCGGCCGGCGTGGACGATTTCCGTATCCGGGCGAGCTTTGCGCGACACTTCCGTCTCCTTCTCTCGAAGGAGTTTTGATAGCCGAAGGCGGGCCTTCTGTCGCCCCGGCTGTGGCTCTTGTCGCACTGCCTAAAGAGCGGGCGCAAATGCCAAAGTGCGCTGTGCGGCGCACAAAATCTGCGCCATCCGGCTTGGCAAGCCGCGCGATTGGCTGTTAGCGTAACCCTCGATCGGATTGAATCGAGACAAGATCGACCGGTCAGCCATTGCCAAAAGGGGGCTTCCTGAGATGAACAAGCTGAGCCAGTTCACGATTGGCGCGCTGCTGGCGCTCGGTACCGTTACCGCAGCGCAGGCCGGCACGCTCGACGACGTGAAGAAAAAGGGCTTCGTGCAATGCGGGGTCAGCGCCGGCCTCGCGGGCTTCTCCGCGCCCGACGACAAGGGTAATTATTCCGGTATCGACGTCGACGTGTGCCGCGCCGTGGCCGCCGCCGTGTTCAGCGACGCCACCAAGGTGAAATTCACGCCGCTGACCGCCAAGGAGCGCTTCACCGCCCTGCAGTCCGGTGAAGTCGACCTGCTGTCGCGCAACACCACCTGGACCCTGAACCGCGACACGGCGCAGGGCCTGTCCTTCACCGGCGTCACCTATTACGACGGTCAGGGCTTCATGGTGCGGAAGTCGCTGGGCATCACCTCGGCGAAGCAGCTCGACGGCGCCTCGATCTGCACCGAGACCGGCACCACGACCGAGCTCAACCTGTCGGATTTCTTCAAGACCAACGGCCTCAAGTACACCGTCGTCGCGCTGGGCTCCAATTCGGAAGCCGTCGCGGCCTATGACTCGGGCCGCTGCGACGCCTATACGACCGACGCCTCGGGCCTCTATGCCACCCGTATCGCGCTCTCCAAGCCCGACGACCACATGGTGCTGCCCGAGATCATCTCGAAGGAGCCCCTGGGCCCGGTCGTCCGCCAGGGCGACAGCCAGTGGTTCAACGTCGTGAAGTGGTCGCTCTTCGCCATGGTCGCGGCCGAAGATTACGGTCTGACCGCCGCCAATGTGGAAGAGCAGAAGAAGTCGTCGACCAATCCCGAAGTGCGCCGCATGTTGGGCGTCGAGGGCGAATTCGGCACGCCGATGGGCCTCTCCAACGACTGGGCCTATCAGATCGTGAAGCAGGTCGGCAATTACGGTGAAATCTTCGACCGCAACGTCGGCGAAGGTTCGCCGCTGAAGATCGCCCGCGGCATCAACGCGCTGTGGAACAAGGGCGGCCTGCAGTACGCCCCGCCGTTCCGCTGATCGGACACAAGGGAAGAGCCAGTCGCGGCGCATCACGGGAAACCTCGTGATGCGCCGTCTTGCTTTACAGGGCCGAGGGTCCGGCTGCGGTCGGTGAAGGGGGCGATGCATGGCTAAGGAAGACGGGACGGCGAGCGGGCGCGGCACATCGATCTGGAACGATCCGGCGTTCCGTTCTGTGGTCTTTCAGGTGGTCCTGCTGGTCGGGGTGGTGGTGGTCGGCTGGTACCTCTATTCCAACACGTCCCACAATCTGGCCAGCCGCAACATCAATACGGGCTTCGGCTTCCTGTTTCAGCCTTCAGGCTTCGACATCATCCAGTCCCTGATCCCCTATGGCCAGTCGGCCACCTATGGCGAAGCCTTCATCGTCGCCCTGCTGAACACCGTACTGATCTCGGCCATCGGCATCTTCTTCGCCACGGTCATCGGCTTCGCCATCGGCATCGCCCGGCTGTCGGGCAATTGGCTGATCTCGAAACTGGCCATGGTCTATGTCGAGGTGCTGCGCAACATCCCGTTGCTCTTGCAGATTTTCTTCTGGTATTTCGCCGTGTTGCGCACCCTGCCGGGGCCGCGCCAGTCGCTGTCGCCCTTCGACGGCATGTTCCTGAACCAGCGCGGCCTCTATGTCCCGGCGCCGGTCGCACTGGACGGTTTCTGGGTCGTGCCGGTCGCCCTGGTGCTCGGCATCGTGGCGGCGATTGCCATCACCCGATGGGCGCACAAGCGGCTGGAAGCCACGGGCAAGCTGTTTCCCGCCTTCTGGGCCGGGCTCGGCGCCATCGTCGGCCTGCCGCTGCTGGCCGCGGCAGCGGCCGGCTTCCCGCTCACGTTCGACTATCCGACCTTGCAGGGCTTCAACTTCAAGGGCGGCCTGGTCATGATCCCCGAGTTCATGGCCGTGCTCTTCGCGCTCTCGCTCTATACCGGGGCGTTCATTTCGGAAGTGGTGCGGTCCGGCATCCTGGCCGTCTCCAAGGGCCAGTCCGAGGCCGCGGCAGCGCTGGGGCTGCGCCGCGGCCTGGCACTTCGCCTGGTGATCATCCCGCAGGCGATGCGGGTGATCATTCCGCCGCTGACCAGCCAATATCTGAACCTTTTGAAGAATTCCTCGCTCGGCGCCGCGGTCGGCTATCCCGAACTGGTCGCGGTGGTTGCCGGCACGGTGCTGAACCAGACCGGCCAGGCGATCGAGGTGATCGCCCTCACCATGGCGGTCTATCTGACCTTCAGCCTGATCATTTCCTTCCTGATGAACATGTACAACGCCCGCAAGGCGTTGGTCGAACGCTGAGGGGGAGACGGCAGATGGCCAACGGCACCACCCCCGATACCGGCGATTTCGTCTTCACCCCGACGCCGCCCCAGCCGCCGCCGGCCAATATGGTCGGTATCGTCGGCTGGCTGCGCAGCAATCTGTTCAAGGGCTGGGTGAATACCGGCCTGACCCTGCTGGCGCTCTTCATCCTTTACGAGACCCTGCCGCCGCTGATCGAATGGGCGTTCATCAACGCCACCTTCTCCGGTGCGACGCGCGAGGCCTGTGCCACTGCGACCGGCGCCTGCTGGACCTTCATCTCGGTCCGCTTCAACCAGATCCTGTTCGGCTTCTATCCCGAAGGCGAGCAATGGCGGCCGATACTGGTTTTCTTCGTCGGCTTCATGGCGCTGATCTCGACGGCCTTCCGCTCGCCCGCGCGGCGCTGGACCGTGCTCTTCCTGCTCACCGCCTATCCGGTGCTGGCCTTCGTGCTGCTGACCGGCGGCTTCCTGGGCCTGGAGGAGGTCGAGACGTCGCGCTGGGGCGGCCTGACCGTGACCCTGGTGGTTTCGGTCACCGGCATCGTGGCGTCCTTCCCGATCGGCATCCTGCTCGCTCTCGGGCGGCGCTCGAACATGCCGGTGGCGCGTTCGGCCTCGGTCGTCTTCATCGAGGTGGTGCGCGGCGTGCCGCTGATCTCGGTGCTCTTCATGGCCTCGGTCATGCTGCCGCTGTTCCTGCCGGAAGGGGTCAATTTCAACAAGCTGCTGCGCGCGCTCGTGGGCGTCACCCTGTTCACCGCGGCCTATATGGCGGAAGTGGTGCGCGCCGGCCTGCAGGCGATCCCCAAGGGGCAATACGAGGGGGCCAAAGCGCTCGGCCTGTCCTATTGGCAGATGATGCGCATGATCATCCTGCCCCAGGCCCTGAAGCTGGTGATCCCGTCGATCGTCAACAGCTTCATCTCGCTCTTCAAGGACACCACGCTGGTCTACATCGTCGGCCTGTTCGACGTTCTCGAAGTGATCCGGGTCGCGACCAAGGATTCCAACTGGATCGGCCTGGAGAAGGAAGGCTACGTCTTCGCCGCCCTGGTGTTCTGGGTCTTCTGTTTCACCATGTCCCGTGTCTCGCTCATGATCGAGCGCCGCCTCGATACCGGCCACCGCAAGTGACGGAGTAGGAATCTGATGACCATCCCCATTCCCGCCGTTTCCGACAAGGTCGCCATCGTCCTGGACAATGTGAACAAGTGGTACGGCGAGTTCCATGTCCTGCGGAACGTGAACCTGACCGTCCACAAGGGCGAACGAATAGTCATCTGCGGCCCTTCGGGGTCGGGCAAGTCGACCATGATCCGCTGCATCAACCGGCTGGAGGAACACCAGAAGGGCAAGATCGTGGTCGACGGCATCGAACTCACCAATGATCTCAAGCGGATCGACGACATCCGCCGCGAGGTCGGCATGGTGTTCCAGCACTTCAACCTGTTCCCGCATCTGACCGTGCTGCAGAACTGCACGCTGGCCCCGATCTATGTCCGCGGCATGCCCAAGAAGGATGCGGAAGAGATCGCGATGAAATACCTGCAGCGGGTGCGCATCCCCGAGCAGGCCAACAAGTTCCCCGGCCAGCTCTCGGGCGGGCAGCAGCAGCGCGTGGCGATCGCCCGGGCGCTGTGCATGAATCCCAAGATCATGCTGTTCGACGAACCGACCTCGGCGCTCGATCCCGAGATGGTGAAGGAAGTGCTCGACACCATGGTCTCCCTCGCGGAAGAGGGCATGACCATGCTCTGCGTCACCCACGAGATGGGCTTCGCCCGCCAGGTCGCCAACCGGGTGATCTTCATGGACCGGGGCGAGATCGTCGAGCAGAACGAGCCGAACGAATTCTTCGCCAATCCGCGGAGCGATCGGACCAAGCTGTTCCTGTCCCAGATCCTGCACTGAGGCGGTTGGCGCCTCAACCCTGCTGGTTCGCGGCCAGCCGCGCCGCGAATTCCTCGACCGGGATGGCGCGGCCGAAGAAGAAGCCCTGGCCCACGGTGCAGCCGAGCAGCACCAGGGCCCGGCGCTGTTCCGAGGTTTCGATCCCCTCGGCGACGCATTCGACCGCCAGCGTCTTCGCCATGGTCAACACGATGGCGGCCAGGCTGTTCTTGGCCCCGCGCACGCTGAGTTGGCGCACGAAACTGCGGTCGATCTTCAGGATGTCGATGGGCAGGCGATCGAACTGGCCGAGCGAGGAATAGCCGGTGCCGAAATCGTCCAGCGCGATCCGGTAGCCGGCGGCCTTCAGGGCCCGCACCTGGTCGAGCGCGGTTCCCGATTCCTGCATCGCGATGCTCTCGGTCACCTCGAACTCCAGCGTCTCCGGCCCGAGGCCGACGCTGCGCGCCAAGTCGATGACGTGGCCGGCGAAGCCCGGATTGTTGAGGTCGACCATCGACAGGTTGACCGCGATCGGTACCCGGTGCGAGACGTCGCGGGTCATCCGGGTCCGGCCCAGGGTGCGGATCACGAAATCGGTCAGGGCCATGATCTGGCCAGACGCCTCGGCGATCGGGATGAATTCGTCGGGCAGGACGACCTGGCCGTCGACCGACCAGCGCAGCAGCGCCTCGGCCCCGACGATGGTGCCCGACATCAGGTTGACCTTCGGCTGAAGATGCACCGAAAGCCCTTCCTCGTTGGCCAGCGCCTGGGACAGGGCGAGCTCCAGATAGACCCACCGCTGCTCCTGCGCCCGCATCGCCGCGTCATAGAACAGGCATCGCCCCTCGTGCCGGCGGCGGACGTGGAGCAGGGCGGAGATCACCCGGCGCAGGATCGCCTGCGGCTCGTCGCCGAGGTCGAGAAGATCGGCCGCGACACCGGTGATGCCCGGTTTGAACTGCACGCCGCCGACGTCACACAGCGCGGTCGCGGCGTCGTGCAGCCGATCGGCATCGATCGCCGTCCTGGGGGCGAGCACGGCCAGGAATGCATCGCCGATGCGGGCGACCAAGCCGTCCGGCCCCACCGCGCCCACGATATGGTCGTGGATCGACAGGAGGCAGTGGTCGGCTGCCCTGATGCCGTGCAGGGCGGCGACGTTGCGGTGCGATTCGACCAGGACGAGGGCGATTCGGCAGGATTCCCCACCCCGGTCGAGGCAATCACCCAGCGCCGCCTCGACGGCGTTCAGATTGGGAATGTCAAGGGTCTGGTCGACATAGGCGAGCCGGTCCAGCCGCTCGATCAGGGTCAGGGTTTCGAGGGCGATTTCGACCGCGGTCTCGAACAATCGGAACAGTGCCGGCGTGCCGGGTAGCGAGGCCGGGCCGGGCGACAGAATCACCGCCGACAGGGCGCGGCCCGAGGCCGCCTGGAAGCGGAGACAGAGCGCTTCTGCAGGCGCTTCGTCTGCCGATCCGCCGGCCAGCAGGTCGTGCAACCAAGCCGGTTCGATTTCGGCCAGCGCGTGGCCGGTCCAGGCGGCCAGGCAGCCGCGCGCATGGATGATGTGCCCGCCCGCCGGGCCGCCGTCCGAAATGCCGAGATCGCAGATAATCCCGTCGGTCGGTGTGCCGGTCATGGCCGCGATCTCTTCGATCAGGGCTTCGGCAAGCTGGCCGATGGCGGTGCAGCGGGCCAGCCGCGCGGCACCGCTGGCGGCGCGTTCCAGCAACAGTCTTTCCTGGGCCAATTGGTGCATCCGCTCGAAACCGCGAATGCCCGCCTGCAGGATGGTGGCCATGCGTTCCGGCACCAGGTCGGATTTGGTGCAGACGTCGTCGATCTCGAAGCCGGTGGCATCGGGCAGGGGAGCCGTGGCCTCGGCCCGCAGGATCACGCGCATCTCGACCAGGCCGGCATCGCGCCATTCCCGCAGCAGACGCACGCCGGCGCCGCTGCCGCCGAGATCGACGCCGAGAAGGGCGACCGCGATGTCCCGCTCGCGCGACAGGAGCAGGCACGCCTCCTCGCAGGAGCGGGCGTGAAGCAGGTCGATCTGGCGCCCCTGGACTTCGGTGCTGGCGAGCGCCGAGCGGGCGCGGGTATGAATGTCTTCGTCGTCGTCGGCGATCAGCACCAGCCAGACGGAGGCAGTGCCACCGCGCGTAGAGGCCCACGGCAGCGGCGGTGTGGCCTGCCTCGCCGGCATGTCGCCTCCGTCACTCATCATGGCGGCTCGCACCTCCAGGCATGTCGACCACAGCCGGAGTCACAGGCCGGGAGACCCATGCACCGCGTGACCAACGAACGCACCACGGGACCACTATCGACAGAATTGTTTAATCGCTGCCGATGCTTGCGCCCCTATCTTCAGGACAGCGTAGGGCACGGCACAAGCGTTAACAAGAGGACGTGTCCACCCTGAGTAGTCGTGCCGGCCGGTTCGGCGACAGGCGGGGTCACCCAGCGCGCTGCATCTTCCGGCGGCGCGGACGCGGACAGACGCAAACTCGAAATGTCGGAAAAGAAAGAGGGAAGCGATGGCATTCCACCGCTTCCCTCTGATCTGGCTCCCCGGGCCGGATTCGAACCAGCGACCAACCGGTTAACAGCCGGTTGCTCTACCGCTGAGCTACCGGGGAACAGCCGGACGAACCGGCGAAATCGTTCCCGCCGAAGCGGAGGCGGGCCTTATACACCGTGCTTCGGTGCCTGCAAAGCCCTTTGTTCTCCTGGAGGCGACGACCGGAATCGAACCGGTATACACGGATTTGCAGTCCGCTGCGTAACCATTCCGCCACGTCGCCCCGCGGGAGAGCGGCGGATATAGCAGAGCGTCCGGAGGATGGCAATAAACAGCGCGTCGGCGCTGCCGCAATTACCCTTTCGGCCGCGTTGTCAGGGGCGAGGGGACCTCGTATAAGTCGGGGATCACTATCGTAGCGGATCAGAGACATGGCCGATTTCGCCGCCCTCCGGCGCCTCATGCTGGATAGCCAGATCAAGCCGAACAAGGTGACCGACACCCGTGTTCACGAGGCGCTGATGAGCGTGCCGCGCGAGAATTTCGTGCCCGACGCCCTGCGCACGGTCGCCTATGTCGACGAGGACCTGTCGATCGGCGGCGGCCGCTACCTGATCGAGCCCCGGGTCTTCGCCCGCATGCTCCAGGAAGCCGGCATCCGCGCCGGCGAGAAGGTGCTCGATCTCGGTGCCGGCGGTGGTTACACCACGGCGGTGATCGGCCATCTGGCCGCCAGCGTGGTCGCGGTCGAGGCGGACAAGGCCCTGGCCGATGCCGCCAAGGCGTCGCTCGCCGGCCTCGGAATCGGCAACGCCACCGTGGTGGTGGGTGATCCCGCCAAGGGCCAGGCCGCGGCCGGCCCCTTCGACGTCATCCTGATCGAAGCCTCCGTCCCCGAAGTGCCGGCAAGTCTGTTCGAGCAGCTCGCCGACGGCGGGCGTCTGGTCGCCGTGCTGCGCGACGGTCCGATCGGCGTCGCCACCCTGTTCTCCAAGTCGGGCGGCGTGGTCGGCCGGCGTCCGCTGTTCGACGCCGCGACCCCGATTCTGCCGGGCTTCGAGCGTCCGGCCGCCTTCGTCTTCTGATCCGATGGCGGTCACCCAATTGCCGCCCGAGGGCCTGGCCGAAAAGCTGGCCCGGGGCGAGACTCCCTATCTCCTGGACGTGCGCGAGCCCTGGGAGTTCGAAATCTGCCACCTGGCTGGCGCGGTCAACCTGCCGCTCGGCCTTTTGGCGCGGCAGTTCGATCCGACCGTGCTGCCCGAAGGGCGCGAGGTCGTGGTGATCTGTCATCACGGCATGCGCAGCCTCCAGGCGGCGATGTGGCTGCAGTCGCGCGGCGTCGAGGGCGTCCTCAATCTGGCCGGCGGGATCGACCGCTGGGCGGCCACGGTCGATCCGGCAATGGCCCGTTATTGACCCGATTTCACGCCGCATGCCGTGGTATGACGGCAGGAATGCAGCAAACGGCAGTTGACGCCGCGCTAGAATGAACGTTCATTCTATGGTGTCGGGCGGGTGCCTGCGACGGCCGCGACAGTCGTGTCGGTTGTCACCGGGCCGCCCGCCCTATAGTTTGTTGTCGGTTTGCCGCACCTCGATGTGCGGCATCGTACAGGGCAGGACGGTTGATATGGCGAAGCGGTTGGTAAGCCTCGTGGCCCTTTTGGCGTTCGGCGGCGCGATGCCGGCGCTCGCCGAATCCCTGCCGGAGGCGCTGGCCTCGGCCTATGCCACGAACCCCACCCTGGAAGCGCAGCGCGCCTCGCTCCGCGCCACCGACGAGGAGATCGCCAAGGCCCTGTCTGGCTGGCGGCCCACGGTCACCGTGCAGGGCTCGATCGGGCATACCTCGAGCGACAGCAAGGTGAAGGGGATCAGCGCGTCGACCGACTACGATCCGTGGTCGATCGCCCTGCAGGGCAGCCAGCCGATCTACCGCGGCGGCCGCACCATTGCCGAGACCAGCGCCGCGGAGAACCAGATCCAGGCGGGCCGGGCCCAGCTCAAGTCGACCGAGCAGCAGGTCCTGCTCGCGGTGGTCAACGCCTATGTCAACGTGCAGACCAATCAGGCCGTGGTCGAGCTCAACCAGAAGAACGTCACCGTGCTTCAGCGGGAATTGGACGCCAGCCGCGACCGCTTCCGCGTGGGCGAGGTGACGCGGACCGATGTCGCCCAGGCGGAAGCGCGGCTCGCCGCCGCCGTGTCGACGCTGAAATCGGCCGAGGCAGACCTGAACGCCGCCCGCCAGGCTTACGAGAAGGTCGTGGGTCATGCCCCCGGTACGCTCTCCCCGGTGCCGCAGTTGCCGCCGCTGCCGCCCTCCAACGACGAGGTCCGGGCCGTCGCGCTGGCCGAAAATCCGGATCTGATCGCGGCCCGTTATGCCGAAGCCGCCTCGCGCGATGCGGTCGACGTCGCGACCAGCGCGATCAAGCCGCAGGTCGCCCTGACCGGCACCGTCGCCCGGGTCAAGGACCAGTCGGCCTCGACCGTGGGGGTCACCACGAATCAGGCCGAAGTGGCGGTCCAGGTCACTGTGCCGCTCTATCAGTCCGGTTCCGAATACGCGACGATCCGCCAGCAGCAGCAGACCGCGAGCCAGCGCCTGTCGCAGGTTTCGGAGGCGCAGCGCACGGTGATCGAAGGGGCGAGCAACGCCAACAACCAGCTGCAGGCCGCGCGGGCCGTCATCGTCTCGCAGCAGCAGGCGGTGCAAGCCAATACGCTGGCCCTCGAAGGCGTCCGGCAGGAAGCCTCGGTCGGCTCGCGCACCGTGCTCGACGTGCTGAACGCGGAACAGGAACTGCTGAATTCCCAGGTCGCCCTGGTGCGTGCCCAGGGTTCGGAACAGTCGGCGGCCTACAGTCTGCTGTCGGCCATCGGCCGCCTGACCGCAGAGAACCTGAACCTGTCCGGCGACCGTTACGACTCGACCAAGCATTACGACAGCACCCGCGGCCGCTGGATTGGTTTCGACTGATCGCGGCCGGCCGGTCCATGGGCCTCTTCCTTTCGGCGAACACGTAACGTAGTTTGGGCGGTCGCTGGGTACGCCGTTCTGGCGGGGACATGGAATGACCGACGAGTTGAAGCGGGGCGGCGACGCGGCAAAGGCCGGCGCCGACCCGACGATGGAAGAAATACTGGCGTCGATCCGCCGCATCATCGCGGAGGATGGCGAGGGGCGCGACGGCGACGCGGAGCCGGCGACGGCACCCGCGGTCCTCGATCTGACCGAGATGGTGGCGGACGACGGTTCGGTCGTCTCGCTGCAGCCTCATGCCGGCGAGGACGAGGGCGAACCCGAAGCCCTGCCGGCCAAGCCCGAGACCCCGGTGTTGGTGCCCGATCCGGCGCCGCTGGAGAATTTCATGGCGCCCGAGCCGCCGGTCGCCCCCGAAGCGCCTGGCGAAGCGGCCGCCGTTCCCGTCACCCCCGCTGCACCGGCGCCGTCCCGCGCCGTGGAAGAGGAATCCGTCATGCCGAGTGCCGGCCCGTCGCAGGATCAGCTCGTTTCCGAGGCGATCGCCAATCAGGCCCGCAACGCCTTCGCCCAGATCGCCGACGCCACCCGCCCCGCCGCCCCGCCGCGCCCCGTATCGGCCGACGCCAGGACGGTCGAACAAGTGGTGGAAGACCTGCTGCGTCCCATGCTGAAGGCTTGGCTGGACACCAATCTGCCGGCCATCGTGGAACGCGCGGTCGCCAATGAACTGGCCCGCATCGCGGGGCGTAGCCCGGCCCCCTGAGGCAACGTCCCCGAGGCAGGCACCCCGAGCCCCTGGTCCGCGCCGGCCCCGCTCGCGTGGACATGCGCCGCCGGCCCCGGCCCGCAGGCGCGAGCGTCGAAGAGTCGAACATGCTTGAGAAAACTTACGATCCCGCCGAAGTCGAGCCGCGGCTCTATGCCGCCTGGGAAAATTCCGGTGCCTTCGCGGCCGGGCGCAATGCCGGCGGCGAGCCCTTCACGATCGTCATCCCGCCGCCCAATGTTACCGGCAGCCTGCACATGGGCCATGCCCTGAACAATACGCTGCAGGACATTCTCTGCCGCTTCGAGCGGATGCGCGGGCGCGACGTCCTCTGGCAGCCGGGCACCGACCATGCCGGCATCGCGACCCAGATGGTGGTGGAGCGCCAGCTCGCCCAATCGGGCCAGAACGTCACCCGGCGCGAGCTGGGGCGGGCGGAATTCCTGCGCCGCGTCTGGGCCTGGAAGGAAGTCTCGGGCGGCACCATCACCCGCCAGCTCCGCCGCCTGGGCGCCTCCTGCGACTGGAGCCGCGAGCGTTTCACCATGGACGAGGGCCTCTCGGCCGCGGTGCGCCGGGTCTTCGTCGGCCTCTACCGCGACGGGTTGCTCTACAAGGACAAGCGCCTGGTCAACTGGGACCCGCATTTCCTGACCGCGATCTCCGACCTCGAGGTCGAGGCGCGGGAAGTCAAGGGTTCCATGTGGCACATCCGCTATCCGATCGAGGGCAGCGACCGCTCGATCACGGTGGCCACCACCCGGCCCGAGACCATGCTGGGCGACAGCGGCGTCGCGGTCCACCCGGACGACGAGCGTTACAAGGATCTGGTCGGCAAATTCGTCGTCCTGCCCCTGGTCGGCCGGCGCATTCCGATCGTCGCCGACAGCTATTCCGATCCCGAGAAAGGCACGGGGGCGGTCAAGATCACCCCGGCGCACGACTTCAACGACTTCGAGGTGGGCAAGCGCCACGGCCTCGAACAGATCTCCGTGCTCGACGTCCATGCGAAGGTCGTGTCGGCCGATTTCATTCCGAAGCCTACCGCGGCCTCGACCGTTTCGACGCCCGCCGCCGCATCGTCGAAGACCTGGAAGCCCAGGGATATCTGGTCGAGGTCAAGGATCACGTGTTGATGCAGCCCTTCGGCGACCGCTCCGGCGTGGTCATCGAGCCGATGCTGACCGACCAGTGGTATGTCGACGCCAAGACCCTGGCCAAGCCCGCCATCGCCGCGGTCGAGCAGGGCGACACGGTCTTCGTGCCCAAGAACTGGGAAAAGACCTATTTCGAGTGGATGAACAACATCCAGCCCTGGTGCGTCTCGCGCCAGCTCTGGTGGGGCCATCAGATCCCGGCCTGGTACGGTCCGGACGGCCATGTCTTCGTCGAGGAGACAGAGGCCGAGGCGCTGGCGGCGGCCAAGGCGCATTACGGCGCCGAGACCGCGCTGACCCGCGACGAGGATGTGCTCGACACCTGGTTCTCCTCCGCCCTCTGGCCCTTCTCGACCCTGGGCTGGCCGGAGCAGACCGACGTCCTGAAGCGCCACTACAAGACCGACGTGCTGGTCACCGGCTTCGACATCATCTTCTTCTGGGTCGCCAGGATGATGATGATGGGCCTGCACTTCATGCAGGAAGTGCCCTTCCACACGGTCTACATCCATGCCCTGGTCCGCGACGAGAAGGGCCAGAAGATGTCGAAGTCGAAGGGGAACGTGATCGATCCCCTCGACCTGATCGACCGGTTCGGCGCCGATGCGCTGCGCTTCACCCTGGCCGCCATGGCGGCCCAGGGGCGCGACATCAAGCTGTCGACCCAGCGCGTCGAAGGCTACCGCAACTTCGCCACCAAGCTCTGGAATGCCGCGCGTTTCTGCGAGATGAACGAATGCCGGATCGTGCCCGGCTTCGCGCCGAAAGCGGCCGCTCACACGATCAATCGCTGGATTCTGGGCGAGGCGGAACGGGTGACCGCATCGCTGGTCGCCGCCCTCGAAGCCTATCGCTTCAACGAGGCGGCAGGGGCGGCCTATCAGTTCGTCTGGGGCACCTTCTGCGACTGGTACCTCGAACTGGTGAAGCCTCTGCTGAACGGCGAGGACGAGGCGGTGAAGGCGGAGACGCGGGCGGTCGCCGCCCATGTCTTCGACCGCATCCTGCTCCTCCTGCATCCCTTCATGCCCTTCATCACCGAGGAACTCTGGGCCAAGACGGCGGAAGGCGCCGGTATCGCGCGGGCGAGCGACCTCGTCCTGGCGCCGTGGCCGGTGGCGGACCTCACGCTCGCCGATCCGGCGGCGGATGCGGAAGTCGAATGGGTGATCGCCCTCGTTTCCGAGATCCGGGGCCTCCGGGCCGAATCCAATGTGCCGGCGGGGGCCAGGCTCGGCCTCGTGCTGGTCGGCGCCGACGACGTGGCACAGGCACGGGCGACTCGCCACGGTGAGCTGATCGGTCGCCTGGCGCGGCTCTCGGGCATCGAGTTCGCCGCGGCGGCACCCGCAGGCTCGGTCCAGCTCGTGATCGGCGGGGTTACCGCGGCGCTGCCGCTCGGCGATGTCATCGATCTCGTGGCCGAACGCAAGCGGCTCGAAAAGGAGATCGGCAAGGCGGACCAGGAACTGGCCAAGATCGCGGCCAAGCTCGGCAATGCCGCCTTCGTCGCCAAGGCCCCGCCCGAAGTGATCGAGGAACAGCGCGAGCGCAGTGAAGAGACCCAGCGCAGCCGCGGCCGCCTGGCCGAAGCCCTGGCCCGCCTCGCGGTCGGTGTCTGAGGTAACGGAAAGTAAAATCCTTGCACTGCAAAATCGCCCGACTCCGGTTTCGAGTGTCGGGAGGGTGCGATGGCCAGTGGCGGTGCAGGTGGTTCGCCGATCTATCGGGCGATGACGCCGCGCGCGCTGGCGGTCGCGGTCCTCGCGCTCGCCGCGGCAGCGATTTCCGTGGTGGCGCTCGACTGGCTGCTGCGGGTCCAGCACGGTGGCGGTGACGCCGCGGTGGAGGCGGCGGCCTTTTGGTCTTGGCTCGAAGTCGGCGCCCTCGCCTGTGTGGCGGCGGCGCTGGTCCAGTTGATCGCGGGGCTGCGCGGCAATCTGCCGGCGCTCGGCGTCGGCGATGCGGCTTGGCCGCCGCCGACCGTGGTCCTGTTCGCTACCCTGCCGGGGCTGAACATCGTCTTCGCCGGGCTCGTGATGATCGAGACCTGGCGGGCCAGCGACCCGGACCGCCCACAATCCCTCTTCGTCAATTGGCGGGCCTCGCCGGGGGGCGGAGCGGTGGCGATCTGGCTCGTCCTGCTGATCGCCGGCCTCTGCCTTCTGGTCCTGCCGTGGGCTTTGCTCGGCCTGGGCGCCCAGGGGGAGGCGCAAGGCCTGCTCGACGGCCCGCTGTTGATCAGCATCGGCCATCTCTGCCTGATCGCGTCCCAGGTCATGCTGGGCCCGCTCGCCGTGCTGCTGGCCCGGCGCCAGCATCTCCGCGCCGGGCGGCCCGATGTCGGTGCCCTGCCGGTCTGGTGATCAGGCCCAGGGCGTCGGTGGCGGAACCGCGCAGGGGCCCTCCATCTCGATGGTGGCGAAATCGGCCGGGCCGACGACTTCCAGATATTCCATGTCCGGCGAATAATCGAACAGGTAGTGCACGATGCCCGGGCGCTGATGCACGCAGTCCCCGGCGGAGACCAGGGTCTCCTTGTCCTCGTACATGAAACGGGCCCAGCCTTTCAGCATGATGACGATGTGGAAATCGGCGACATGGCGGTGCCACCCGGTGCCTTCGGTCGGCGGGACGTCGCTCGCCTTGACGAGCTGGGCGATCACCTTGCCGCCGGTCGCCGCGGCGATGCCGAGATCACGATAGAGGAAGAAGTCGCGCAGGCCCGCGCCCTGAAACTCGGTGTCGCCGGGCTTGACGTGGGAAAAGCTCGTGGCTGCATCGTCTGGCATGGGCACGCTCCGCACAGGTCACGGGGAACTGCCATCGATGGTCCCGAATCTGCCGCGATGCGGCAAGAATTATGGTGCGGTGCCGCGAAAAATTACGGGCGCAGGCAGGTGCTGAGGGCCTTCTTCGCGCTCAATCCGCTGGTCCGGCCCAGGCAGCGAGCGGTTTCCGCGTCCTCGCAGGTGAAGCGAGGGCCACCGTCGTCCATGCTGACATAGGCCCAGCCGGTGCTGCCGCGGGAATTGCGGCACATGGGCGTCCATTCGCGGTCGCCCTGGGCCCGCCAGGCGACGCGATAGCGCCACAGCCCGGGCAGGAAGGGATCGTTCGAGGCATCGATGATCGAATAGACCATGCCGCCCTCGTCGAAATCGGTACCGATGACCGCCCCGGCGTCGAGCTTCTTGCCGTCGACGTCGCCGGTCAGGCGGCCGTCCTGCACGGCGACGCCGTCCAGTGTCTCTGTCGCGGCGGCGGAACCGCTGAGTCCGGCGACGAGAACGAGGGGCATCAGCCACACCGAGCGGGTCGATCCGATCGCCTTTCTCCGCATGTCCATGGCCCCTCCGGCGTCAACGATCCGGTTACCATAACCGACGGGTCGATCAATTCTGTGATCAAGATCATCATCGCGGCAAGAACTGCTGGTGGCTGGCCGCGGTTTTTTCGATCGCCGCCGGCTCGGTCGGGATCTCGACATAGCGGACCTCGGCCCAAAGGGGGGCCAGATCGTCCCAATGGGGCGAATAGGGATTGCCCGATTCGCCGGTCGAAATCACGAAGCGCGAACGGTCGAGATCGGCCAGGTCGTAAATCGCGCGGTAGCCGGCGCCATGAACGGCGGCATAGGGGGTCGGCCCGCCGAAGCGCATGGCGGCACGCAGCAGCGTGTCGTCCCCGCCGGGAAGCGGCGGCGTGATCGCCGTCGCCCCGTCCAGCCCGGGCACGAAGCGGAACAGCGGGTGGCGCATGTCGGCGGCATGGGCGTGGTCCCAGCGCCAGTCGGCGGGGTCGCCGCCCTGCAGGGCGGCCAATTCGGTCAATGCGTCGTCCAGGGCGCCGCGTATTTGGGCCTCGCAGGTCTCGACGGCAGGTGTCGCGGGGTCGTCGCACCATTGGCTCTCCCCGCCCAGGACGGCGCGAAGCTGGAGCGGCCGAGGCCCGGCCCAGCCGATGAATTCGAGACCCAGGCGGCTCTCGAACAGGCGGCGGTTCACGGCCCGCGCCCAGGCGGTCAGGATCAGGGGCGCCGGGCTCTCCGCGCTCATGTGCCGGTCCCAGGATTTCAGCAAGTCGATCGCCGTCGCCGCGCGCCCCGTGGCCGGGCCGTAGAGCGCGATCAGCCGGTCGGTGAATTCGACCGCGAAGGGGGACAGCGTGTCGGCCTGACCGCGGGCGGCATCGTCCAGGCCGTAGCCCGCCGGCACCGCGGCCAGCAGTTCGGCCAGGCGGCCGGCGCGATAGGGCAGGTCGTAGTCCTTGCCGATGAAATAGGGGGCGTCCGGCCCGGTCACGGCATTGTTGGCGTTCAGCACCCTGCCGCTCGCCGGGTTGCGCACCTGGGGCAGGCCCTCGAAGGGCACGAAGCCGACCCAGTCGCCGGCACCGCTGGCCCCGTCGGCGGGCAGGCGGCCGTCGCCGCTCCGTCGGATCGGTACCAGCCCGGCGGAGACCATGCCGATGGTGCCCCGGTCGTCGGCATAGGTCAGATTCTGCTGCGGGCTCATGAAATTATGGGCGGCCGCCAGGAAATCGTCGGCATTGCGGGCGTCGATGAAGCCGAGCAGGGCCTGGGGCGTGTGGTCGCCCGGGATCAGCGCGGTATGGGCCAGCGCCAGGGCGGTGCCGGCCGGGCGCGGCAGGTCACCCGCCGGCATGTCGGAAATCACCGGGCCGTGGCGGGTCGTCCGCACCGTGATCGTCACCGGGGCGGCGAAGCGGACGTCGATCACTTCCTGGCGGGTCTCGAAGGGTTGCGGCCCGTCGGGGGTGAGGTAGCGGCCGGCATCCTGCGGGTCCGGCGTCTCGACAAAGAGATCGGCGGTGTCGCCCCCGGTGGTGGTCAGGCCCCAGGCGACATGGTCGTTATGGCCGAGCAGGGGGAAGGGCACGCCGGGCAGGGTGGCGCCGACCACATTCATGTCTGGCGCCGAGAGATGGGCGAGGTACCAGAGGCCGGGGGCCGCCAGGCCGAGGTGCGGATCGTTGGCCAGGATCGGCTTGCCCGTCGCCGTGTGGTCGCCCGCGACCGCCCAGGCATTGGAAGCCCCGGGGCCGATCGGCCCGGTCGACAATGCCGCCGCGGCCAGGGTGCGGTGCAGGGCCTCGTCCATGCCGGCGGCGGCGAAGTCCGGCAGGCGGGCGGCACCATCGGGCGCCGGGCCGCCGCCGACCGGCGGGGTCAGGAACTCCAGCGTCTCGCCGTCCAGGCGGGCGGCCAGGCGCGCGCGCAGGGCTTCGAGCTGCCAGTTGCCGGTCAGCATCAGGGCCATCATCTTGCCGACCAGCAGGCTGTCGACCGGCGTCCAGGGCGCCGGTTCCAGGATCAGCAGGGTGAATTCCGGCGGCAGCGGGCGGTCGCGCCCGGCGATCCAGCTGTTCACGCCGTCGGCATAGGCGGCGAGCGCCGCCTTCAGGTCGGGGCTCGCGGTCGCGTAATCCGCCTCGGCCGCGCGGGCGGCGCCGATCGTGCGGGCGTAAGTGTCCATCGGCAGGGCGGTCGCCCCCATCACCGCGGCCAGCTCGCCCCGGCCGAGGCGGCGTCCCAGTTCCATCTGGAACAGGCGTTCCTGGGCATGGAGGCGGCCCAGGGCGAAGAAGGCGTCGTGGCGATCGCGCGAAAGGATATGGGGAATTCCATGCGAATCGCGCACAATCCTGACAGGGCCGTGCAGGCCCGCCACCGACTGGTCATCCCGGTCGTCCGGCACCGACCGGACGAGCCACAGGGCGATTGCGACCCCTGTAACCACCAAGGTCGCCACCAGGGCCATGAGCGTCCAGGAAATCCATCCGAAAATCTTGCGCATCGGCCTCATAGACCCAATTCCTCGTATTATTTTTATGTGACGCCACAAAATCCGGGGGACAGAGGCGAGCGGCGGCGCTTAGAATAATCACGTTGTGTTCGAGGTGAAAAGGCTAACGACCCTGACCGCTTCCTGCCACATCTCACCCCCGATCCCCGCCGTCGCGATGGCATTTGTCGCGATCTGCGTGACGAGCGATGACGAGCCGCCCTTTGTTGGCGGCTTTTTTATTGCCCGCACACCGGCGACGGAAGGCGGTGACTGCTTGCCTCTCTTCCCTGCTTCGAGGAGTGCCGCATGACCAAACGAGCCACCCGCACCAAATCCCAGGCCGATGCCCACGACGGCAAGATCCGCACATTGTTTCAGGACACGGCGAGCTGGGACCCGGTGGAGGAGGACGATCGCGAGCAGCGCTACGTCCGCAAGGTCCGGCCGCAGAGCGACAACCAGCGCCTGCTGATCGAGGCGATCCAGAGTCACAACCTGACCCTGGCGCTCGGCCCCGCGGGCACGGGCAAGACCTATCTCGCCATCGCCCAGGCGGTCGAGGCGCTGGAGGCGGGTAACGTCAATCGTATCGTGCTGTCGCGCCCCGCGGTCGAGGCGGGCGAAAGCCTGGGCTACCTCCCGGGTGACATGCACGAGAAGCTGGCGCCCTATCTCCAGCCGCTCTACGACGCCCTGAACGAACGGCTCGGGGCCAAGCGGCTGAAGGCCTATCTGGCCAACGGCTCGATCGAGATCGCCCCCGTCGCCTTCATGCGCGGGCGCACGCTGAACGGCGCCTTCGTGGTGATCGACGAGGCGCAGAACTGCACCTATGCCCAGATCAAGATGCTGCTGACCCGGCTCGGCTGGCATTCCACCATGGTGCTGACCGGGGATCCGGACCAGAGCGATCTCCTCGAAGGCCTGTCCGGCCTCGCCTCGATCGCGGTGAAGCTCGAAGTGGTGCCGGGCATCGCTGTCGTCCGCCTGTCCGACCGGGACATCGTGCGTCACCCGCTGGTCGCTTCCATGCTGGGCGTGCTCTGAACCTTCGGTTAGTCTCCCCTCGCAAAACGAGGGGAGACGCCGAATGGCGCGCGAACGCGAATTCCTGGAAGACTTCGAAGTTGGCGAGACGATCGTCTCGCCCGGCCGCACGATGACCGAGGCGGACATCGTGAATTTCGCCGGCCTGACCGGCGACTGGCACCCGATCCATACCGATGTGACCTTCGCCGCCAATACGCCCTTCGGCGAGCGCATCGCCCACGGCATGTTGGTGCTCTCGATCGGCTCGGCGCTCAGCCTCCGGCTCGGCCAATATGCGGTGCTGCCGAAGACGTTTCTCGCCTTCTACGGCATGGAAGGCGTGCGTTTCACGGCGCCGGTGAAGATCGGCGACACGATCCGCAACGAGGTCGAGATCGTCGGCCTCGAGCCGAAGGACGAGTATCGCGGCATCGTCATCTCGAAGGCGCGGATCAAGAACCAGCGCGACGAGGATTGCTGCGTCTATACGACCAAGATCCTGTGCTGCCGCCGGCCGGCGTGACGGCGCAGCTCATTCGACGGGACATCGGTCCTTAGTCGTCATCGCCGGGCTTGACCCGGCGATCCACGTCTCTCGGCCCGGGGCGCGGTGTTCTCGTGGATGGCCGTGTCGAGCACGGCCATGACGAGAGAGGGGGCAGTCGGTGCGCTGGCGCAACGCCCGCCCGTGTCCCGGCCCGCCGCTCAGGCGGCGTCGTTGTAGGCGATACCCTTTTCGGCCAGCAGGGCCTGCAGTTCGCCGGTCTGATACATTTCGCGCACGATGTCGCAGCCGCCGATGAATTCGCCCTTCACATAGAGCTGGGGGATCGTCGGCCAGTCGGAGAAGCGCTTGATGCCTTCGCGGAGCGAGGGGTCGGAGAGCACGTCGAAGCCCTTGAACTTCACGCCGAGGCGGCCGAGCACCTGCACCACGGCAGAAGAAAAGCCGCACTGCGGGAAGATCGGCGTGCCCTTCATGTAGAGGACGACGGCGTTTTCGTCGATGTCGCGACGGATGCGATCGAGGACTTCTTCACTCATGGGCGTACTCCGGGGCTCCGCCGGGGCGGAGAAAATGGGGCGATAGCAAAAACTAGTGCGGGGCGCCGCGTCACGCAAGGGATGCCGGTTGACGCAGGGGATACGGTGCAATTCGCGCCGTGCATGATTGTCTCGGCGCGCCGCCTCCCGCATGATCGGCGGCGGGGGCGGACGTGACCGGCGCAGGGGGCGCCGGCCGGTCCGCACCGAAGGGGAGTGTCTGATGTTCGACGTGAATACTTGGCTGCGCTTTGATGAATTTCTCACGCCGAAGGTGGTGAAATTCTTCTATTTTCTGGGCTTGGTCGGCGTGGCGTTGGGCTTTCTCGGCAATCTTCTGGCCGGGCTCGGTGTCTTCGGCACGGGATTCAGCCTTCTCGGCGTGCTGCTGTCCTTCGTGATCTTGGTGGTGGGCGTCATCGGCGTCCGCATCGGCTCCGAAATGGTGTTGCTGGCCTTCGAGACCTTCCGTCGTCTGGGTGAGATCCGCGACCGCCTGCCGCCGGCCCGCTGAGCCTTCGCCCGGCCCGGCATCGCCGGACCGGGCGTCGCCTCAGACGACGCGGATATTCTTGAACTGCCAGGGATCTTCGCGGTCCAGGTCTTCCGCGAAGAGTTCCTCGCGCTGGTGGAGCGGCGTCCAGTCGGTGAAGACGCCGACGCGCGGGCCCCAATAGGGCGCCACGATCTCGAGACAGCGCTTGAAGTCCATCTCTTCGGGTTCGACCAGGCCGGCGCGCGGGTTTTCCAGCGCCCAGATCATTCCGGCCAGCACAGAGGAGGTCACCTGCAGCGAGGTCGCGTTGTTGTAGGGCGCCAGCTTGCGCGCGGTAGCGACCTCGAGGTGGGAACCCAGCCAATAGGCGCCCTTGGCGTGGCCCGCCAGCAGCACGCCCAATTCGTCGATGCCGGAGACGATCTCGTCCATCATCAGGCGCTTGCTGGCTTGCATATGCCAGTTCTTGCCCGCGAGTTCGTGGACAGAGAGCACGGCATCGTCGCAGGGGTGATAGGCATAGTGGCAGGTCGGGCGGTAGACCACCGCCCCGTCCTGCTCGACGGTCAGATAGTCGGCGAGCGAGATCGCCTCGGAATGGGTGATCAGGAAGGCGTGGAAGGGGCCTTCGTTGGGCGTCCAGCTGCGCACCTGGACCGAGGCGCCGGGCCGCTTCAGATAGATCGCCGAACCCGTGCCGAAGGCGTGGCGCGCCCCGTCGGCCGGGAAATGGCGCTCGTGCGCGCCCCAGCCGAGCTCGGCCGGCTGGCAACCTTCGCCGACGAAACCGTCCACCGACCAGGTATTGACGAATTCGCCGATCGCCTTCGGCCGGTCGGCCTTCTGGGTGTCGCGTTCGGCGACATGGATCACCTTGATTCCCAGGCGATGGGCCAGCGCCGCCCAGCCGGCGCGGTCCGCCGGCGGCTCGACCGTCTCGCCGCAGGCGGCGGCGATGTCCAACATGCCCTGTTTCACCAGGTGGCTGACATGGCCCGGATTGGCGCCGTGGGTCAGCACCGCAGTCGGCCCGCCCGGATATTTCGCCTTGAGCGCCAGCGCCTTGGCGCGCAGGCCATAGTTCGAGCGCTCGGATTCGGACAGCCGCGTGTCGGTATAGCCGCCGGCCCAGGGCTCGATGCAGGTGTCGAGATAGAGGGCACCCGCTTCCTGCGCCAGTTCGACCAGGGCGAGCGACGAGACGTCGACCGAGAGATTGAGCAGGAAATCGCCCTCGGCCAGCAGCGGCTCGAGGATCCGGCGGTAGTTTTCGGGAGTCAGCGGCTCCTGGATGAAGGTCACGCCGAATTCGGCGGCTTCTGTTGCCCCCTTTTCCTCGGCCGTGACGATGGTGATCTGCTCCGCCGAAAGGTCGATATGGCGCAGGATCAGGGGCAGAACGCCCTGGCCGATCGAGCCGAAACCAACGATCACGAGCCGTCCGGCGAATGCCGCGTGCTTGGTGGGGCGGTCCATGGTCATCGTTCTCCTGAAAGTCGAGCGTAAAGCGCGGAGGCTATAGCCGGTTATGGCACCCAATGTAAGGTTTGGATTGCGTTGAGGGGGAATGGCAGGTTCGATTTTGAACAATGCCACGTTGAAATGTGCGCCGATCATGAGAAGAGTCGCGCAAGCGTAAAAGAATATCAGAACAACGACGATCGATCCGAGACTGCCGTATGTGACATTATAGTTACTGAGGTTGCGCAAAAACAACGAGAAGAGGCCGGCCGCGGTGATCCAGCCGATCGTGGTCAATATGGCACCGGGCAGCACGAGGCGAATCTTCAATCGCCGGGCCGGCAGCAGCCAGTGGGTGAAGACCAGCGAGACAAGCACCATCAGCGTGCCGGTGCCATAGCGCGCAATGTCCCACAGCGGCCGGCTCCAGGATTTCGGAGCAAAGGGCTTCACCAGCCAGTCCCACACCTGCGGCCCCAGAATGACGGCGAAGGAAATACCGATCATCACGACGGCGCCCAGCAGGACCAGGCTCATGTGCAGGGCATAGACCAGCACGATGTTGCGGTGCTCGACCGCGGCATAGGCGCGGTTCAGGGCGACGCGGACGGCCGCGACGCCATTGCCGGCCGACCAGACGGCGACCACGATGCCGATCGTCAGCACGTCCGACTTGTGGCCGGAGAGCAGGACCTGGCGCACCGCAGGGGCCAGCGTCTTGGCCACGTCCTCGGGCATGAAGGTGAACAGGGTCTGCACCGCCCGCTCGGCGCTGCCGTCGGTGCCGAGGCCACCGGCCACGGCCGCCAGTGCCATCAGGAAGGGGAACAGGGCGAGCAGGCCGGAAAAGGCCAGATAGGCGGCGAGGTGGGTGGCGTCCTCGCGGCTCGCCCGCAGCAGCGCGTGGACGAGCGCCTTGCCCACCCGGCCGACAAGCAGTACCGGGGCCATAATCAGACCCAACCAGGGCCCCGGGGCTGTCCGGGCTGCCTTGGCGCCCGCGTGCTCCGTTTCGATCTCGACATCGGCCATGATCGTCTAGGAATGCCGGTCCGGGTAACCAATGGTCAAGAGATCGTTGTGCATAAAGGATCTGTCGTCGCGAACGGGCTCGCGCGCGCGGTGTAGGGGACGACGAGGCATGGCGGAACTGGTGGAGCGCAATCTGGTCTGGGAGGTGCTGGTCCTGCGTGACGGGCGGTGGAATGTCGTGGAAATCCACGACAGCCGCGAGGATGCGCTGGCCGACGCCGAACGCCGGCGTTCCGGCCAGAGCGGCGTCAAGGTGACGATCGAACGCTACGACCCCGAGAGCCGCACCTATATGTCGACCACGGTCTGGGAATGGATCGCGCCGGTGAAGTCCCGTTCCGCCGGTACTACCAAGGCCTGGCCGGACGTGACGATCGCTCGCCCGGCGGCGCGCGAGCCGGCGCGGCGATCCTGGTGGCGACGGCTGTTCGGCCGGCGTTAGGCCGCCGTTAACCGCGGCGCGTCGATGATCGCCGCATCGAGACGAGGATTCGGATCATGGCCGAGGCAGCGATCAAGGACCGCAACCCCCAGCAGCGCAGCGCCGCCGCCGAGCAGCGCCAATTCGTGACCATGACCGTGGCCGGCCAGCAGTTCGGCCTGCCCATCCTGGATGTGCATGACATCGTGGTGCCGGAAAAGATTACCCCCGTGCCTCTGGCCGCGCGCGAGGTTGCCGGGCTGATCAACCTGCGCGGCAAGATCGTGACCGCCATCGACATGCGCGAAGTGCTGCGCGTGCCGCCCATGACCACGGGCCAGAAGCGGGTCGGCGTCACCGTTTCCCACAAGGGCGAGACCTATACCCTGCTGGTCGATTCGGTGGGCGAGGTGATCGAACTGGACAGCCGCAATTTCGAAGCCAATCCGCCGACCCTGGATGCCCGCTGGCGTGCACTCGCCGACGGTGTGTTCCGCCTGGAACAGGGCCTGCTCGTCGTCTTGAAGATCGACCGCATCATGGACATCGGCGCCTGAGCGCAGCTCGTCGCCGAAGCCCTCTCCCCACGGCGGGGGAGGGCTTTTTTGCTGCCTCGCGTTGTCAGCGTCCTTCGCGCCACCAGGCGGCCAGCATGACCCCGAGGACGAGGACGACGGCGAGCGTCGCCGGCAGCAGCGAGACCTGGGTCACCGCGGTCACCTCATAGGCGCCGTTGCGGCGAAGCCCGATCCAGCCGCTGCCCGCGGCGCTGCGGCCGGAGCCGACCTGGCGCAGGTCCGGCACACCGTCCTCCGACAGGAAGCGCGTGCTGCCGCCCGATGCCGTGGCCAAGGGGCCGAGCGGGCCCAGGCTGGCGCGGACGTCGGCCATCTCGCGCCCGCCGGTGTCGCCGACCGCGACCGAAACCACCCTCGTGCCGTCCGAGACATGCCACAGGCCCTGTTCCTCGGCCGGAATGCTCGCGGTGGCGGCGCCGTCCTCGTGATCGTCGAGGCGGAGCGTGCGCACCTTGCCGGACGGCGCCTCGACCTGGACCGGCGGCGGTTCGGGCTTCAGGCTGCGCCGCTCGATCTCGATCGTGCCGTCGTGGGCGACGGCGCGCAGGTCCTCTTCCTCGAGGTCGGGTTCCTGCATCGACCAATGCGCGATCCGGCGTAGCAATTCCGCCTGGGGCCCGCCGCCGTCGAAGCCGCGCTGCCAGAGCCAGGCTTCGTCCGAGGCGAGGAGGGCGACCCGGCCCCGGCCGACGCGGTCGAGGATCAGCAGCGGCCGGTCGCCCGCCCCGGTCATCACCACGGTGCCGGAATGGACTTCGAGGTCGGACATGCGGAGCCACCGGCCCCAGGTCGGCTGGCCGCCGCCGCGCCCGGAATCGGGCAGCAGGGCGGTGACCGGATGGCGCTTGCCGGCGGTCGTCAGGGTCGGGCGGAATTCCTGCTCGATGTCGGGGCCGCGCGGGCGGGCGGGCAGGATCTCGGCCAGCGTGCTCTCGTAGAGGTTCAGGGGCGCGTCGGCCTCCGGGCTCGCGGCGATCATCAGGGCGCCGCCGTTTCGCACATAGTCCGCGACATTGGCCAGGTAATTGGCCGGCAGGATGCCGCGCTGGCGGTAGCGGTCGAAGATCACCAGGTCGAATTCGGAGAGTTTCTCCTCGAACAATTCGCGGGTCGGGAAGGCGATCAGCGAGAGTTCCATCACCGGCGTGCCGTCCTGTTTCTGGGGCGGCCGCAGGATGGTGAAATGGACGAGGTCGACGGAGGGATCGGACTTCAGGATGTTGCGCCAGACC
>Ga0265297_10002070_pt1 | contig 42872 bp, 57 predicted proteins | sample Munlanlwell13791_FD_192502 | JGI IMG/M metagenome (GOLD analysis project Ga0265297, IMG submission 192502) | Leachate microbial communities from a municipal landfill in Southern Ontario, Canada - Leachate well 137-91 | ecosystem: Engineered > Solid waste > Landfill > Unclassified | place... | reverse complement strand
AGTGCGGCGAGTGCGGCGAGTGCGGCGTGGAGTGCAGCGTGGAGTGCGGCGAGTGCGGCGGAGAGTGCGGCGAGTGCGGCGGAGAGTGCGGAGTATATCTGGCAATTCAAGCAACTCGATAAGATAGAAGAAACTAAGTTTTAATTTGTGTGCATCTATGGCGGGTAGAGTGGTGGAAAGTGAAGGACACTTATAATTTCAGTTCATCACCACCCGCCTCAAATGCACATAAAGGAAACTATATGCCATTATTCAAATGCGATAATTGTGGAGTTATAGAAAATACCGCCTGTACTGCGTGTAGTTGGGGATATGGGAGAAACCATAATGGGAAGCATCTATGCTCAGAATGTTGTCCGGAACAAAAGAAGTGGCACGGAAGATTTCCGAAGTCATATAAAATGCCGAAAGGGAAAGAAGATTATTTTAATGCACATAAGTAACTAATTGAAAGGAATGATATGGAAAAAGAGGTGTCCTTCAAAGAATTAAAAAGTAAAATCGCTGGATTGGGTGATATTGACATTGAAAAGAAAAAGGAAATTATTTGTACGTTTATAGGTCATTCCTTAATTCAAACTAGTTGTTTTGGATATAAATATTGTGGTCGTTGTGGGGAACAAGTTGGTGATTCATTGGGTGGTATTTGGTATGATGCCGAAAAAGCTGTTCTTGCTGGACATAATTGCAAAACCTGTAGAGCGAATTTTAAGAAGCTGAGTTGGAGGGAAAAACTTTATTGTCGTAATCCGTTTGCAAAAAATTATGATAAATCAAAATACATTTTAACGCTTTCATCTAACCCACTAAAGTAGGGATATGCGTGAAATAAAATTCAGGGTTTGGTTCCCGCCGTATGACGAAACAGAGGATGGTAAGGTTATCCATTATGAGGGTTCGATGAATTATAATCCTCAGTTTGAGAAGGTAACGGTATACACAAAAGAATTATTCGACGAGGGGGCATTGGCAAAGGCGGTTAAGGGGAATATTAATGAGGCGTTTGTGGATAGCGGAAATCCCATAATGCAATTCACTGGCCTTAAAGACAAGAACGGCAAGGATATTTATGAGGGGGATATTTTAAGTAATGATAGATATGCAGATGAACTTAGACAGGTAATATGGAATGATGTTGGTGCATTATTTCAAACTGTTTATTTTAGAGCAATACAAATCAGAACTAGCGGTGGAAGGTTTCCTAATTCGATGCCATTAGATACTGATTGGCATTTTGAAATTATCGGCAACATTTATCAAAATCCTGAATTACTAAAACAATAATCCTATGCCACAAGAGAAAATCACAAAAGAGGATAAGGAGTTTGAGAAACTATTAGAAAGGGTCGGCTGGATTGTTGATGCACACGGTTCATTTAATCAAAATAATAAAGAATTGACTTGTGTTTGCGGAGCTGGCAAAAGATATAAAGAGGCGAAGAATAAACTTTTTGATTTCATCCACCAGCACTACCTCCCCCGTACTGAGCTGGAGAAGATGACAAATGATTTAGTAAACAAATTAGCTTGTACTATTTATAGTAATTATGTTCATAAATTAACCGCAACGGACAAAGAAGAACTGTACTCAATAATTAAATTAGTAATATCCCAATCTAAACTTAATTCCCTCCTCAATAAATAATATGCCCACACAACAAGAGAGTTGGGTACTAATTACAAATAGAATAGATGCTTTTTGGTGCGACAAACACAAAGGACAAACCATAAAAGTACCTAATCCGCAAGAAACATTTAATTATTTCATCTCCTCCCTCCTCAAACAAGCAAAGGAGGAAAGTTATAAAAAAGGGTATGACAAGGGGTACCCTAAGGGTATGAGCGATGGTTGTAATTTGCCTTCATTACATTAACCACTAAGGAGAAATAAGTATGAGCGCAAATAATCAGATATTGATTGTTGAACATAGGGGTAGGTGGTATGTCTGGGATAATATAAATGCCGAGTCGTGGAGTGATAGAAATGAAATATCTATTAAAAGTTCAATCTATTCTAGCGATATAAAAGCAGAAGCAGTTAATTTTGCCTACTGTTTTTTAGAAGACATGGAATGGCCCGATGAGTGTGAGTATGGAGTAGTTATTGGAAAATTAGCAAAGGACAATGCCAAAGTAATTATTAAGGAGAAATAAGGGTATGGAAAACATTACTAATATTTTGAGAATTAAGATAAAACAATGACCAAAAAAGAAATCAAAGACCGCTTAATGTTTTACTGTTCCCACGGGCATAATGGCTACTCTCACCCGAAATGCTATGAAAAACTACACGGCGACACCAGAACAATCGCCATTGTTGACATTGAAAGCTCCTCACTCGTTGCCTCGTTTGGGTTTATTATTTCAATCTGTATTAAGAAGCTGGGCGGTACGACAACGAAACTTGTTGTTACCCCCAGAGAGATACACAATGGAACAACCGACAAGCGAATCTGCCGAGAGTTTGTAAAAGAGATGGAAAAGTACGATATGCTCGTTGGGCATTATTCGGAGCGGTTTGACATTCCCTTTATCCGTACTCGGTGTGTGTACTGGGATATTCCTTTTCCTCGGTACGCCGATTTGATACAGAAAGACACCTGCAAGATTTTATGGAATAAGTTTAAGCTCCACTCCAACCGGCTAGAGGCGGCGTGTGATTTTTTCGGCATTAAAGCAAAGGAGCATAAATTAAAACAACGTATCTGGCAACCGGCGATGGCGGGGAAACAATCCGCCCTTAATTATATTCTCGTTCACAACATAGAGGACGTTGAGAGCACCGAGAAGTTATGGGTGAAAATAAACCAGTACATCGCCCCCAGTAAAACCTCTATATGAAAAAATACCTTAAACATATTTGTGAATGGATTGATTGCCTTGATGAAAGTTATTGGATTTCAACCCTATCTTCGTATGATTTTGATGAGATAAAACTCCTTGGCAAAAAACGTCTTATCGCCGGAGATAAAACTTACGGTACGAAAACATTTCAAAAATCAGAGGCACAAATTGAAAAGGATAAATACGAGGAGTTGGCTGATTTTTTAGTGTACCATGCTATATGGCACAATCAATGGCTGAAACGAAAGTAGAAAATTTACCTGTTCTATGGGCGTATGAGAACGAAAACAATCAAGAGCTTGCGGAAAAAGCTGTGGGACACCTTTTCAATTTATGTACGCCAGAGGGACGCTGGAATATGCGTAAGCTGTGGCGCGAGGAAAGATTGGAAAGAAATGCACGCAGGTCATTTTATTCACTTAGGAAAAAGCAAGCTGTTGGGAGTGCGAGAATTAGACGAGGCGAATGTATGGTGCCAGTGTCCGAAGTGCAACACATTCTTACACGGCAATGCTTACAATTTCGGGAAAAGGATTGAGGCGAAGTACGGCGAGGAAATGATAGCGAGGATTCGGCGACAAAAAGCAATCCCCAAGAAGTGGACTTTGCTCGAATTAGAGGAATGGATTGATTATTATAAAAAAACTATATGAAAAAATTAAAGTTTGTACTCGGCGAGAAACGTGCTGATGGCGAGCGAATAGGGCAGGCAATTTGGAACGCAATGGCGTATTCGGGATATTGGGAATCCCCAGAAGCTAATCCGTTATTTTTTATCAGCGATGAGGATTTTATAAAGGTATTAAATAAATATGCAAACAAACGACCACATAATTAAATTCACTGGTTCTGCCTCTCTCCCTGAACCCCTAGAGTATCAGCACAATTACAAGATTATAATTGATGGCGAAGTCCGTGGTGCAGACCCCAGACCGAATGATGACGGTACGCAGAATATCATTTACCCCGTCCGTCTTATTACCGCCGAGGTATTAAAAGATGATGGTAAGACGATTAAGAGCAAGGACAGAAGCTCAAAGTCCAAGAAACTACGAGGTGCGATTTATTTTTTCAAGGAGGAACACTACCCCGATGAGGACGAGGAGGAATTCTACGATAAAGCTATGGGGCTTGCGATTAAAAACATAGACAGGTGGTTGCCGTATTTATTAAAAAATGAATGAGCTTATGGAAAATAAAACAAGAGAGGCAATACTGCGGTTGATATTATATGCCCGTGGATTTAAAAGCGTAGACTACCCTCTTGATATTGACGCAGATGAAGTTGAAAAATGGTTAAGGGAAAACCAAAAAGCCCCCGAAGGGGCTTAGTGGATTACGTCTTTGGTTCTAGTCTGGGTTCAAGAAAGTTCATTACATCTGGGGTGGCAACGATACGTTTTACGTCTATCCACCTTGAACGTAGTGGAATAAAATCTTTTCGTTGATGTCCGAAATAAGATTCTCGTTCCATGTAACCACCAATTCTTGCTAGGGTTAACCAGTAGCGCCTGGTATGTCCCTCGCCAGTTAAGACGTGGGCGTACTCGTGTTTCATTAGGTTGGTTGGTTCTCCGTCACGAAGTCGTAGGGTTTCTGGTTTCTTGCTACGCACACAAATCCAATTTTTGTAAACGTGAGATATGTGTGTGTGTGCCGAGGCCCGAAAACTACTTCCTTCGCCTCGTTCAACGCAACCACCAACAAATACACGACAAAGAGGAAATTCTGGGAATGGTACTTCCATAATTGTTTCTTAGTTGGTAATCTTCTTTAGTTCCTAGCTTCGCCGCTTGCTTCTGTTGCCTGTCGCAGTATCGCTGTCGTGAACCTGTCAAAGAACAAATCTATTTTTGCTAATTTCATTTTACCACGGATAAGGAATTATTTCAAGAGAAGTCCTTGTCAAGTGCATAGATAGGTTAGCCAAGAAAAAAATATAAATAAATTATTTTGGTATGTGGATAACTAAAAAAGTGTTGTAATAAAAATGAATCTCTTTTGCCCCAACTGTAAGAACCTGCTTAAAGGAAAAAAGACCCCGAAAGGTTTTGTGTTTGCTGAAAGCAAGTGTCCGTTTTGTTGGTGCAGGTTGATAGTAAGGGACGGGTACCTCTTGGCGCAAATAGAAAAATCAAGAGATATTTCAATCGAACAAAATCTACCATTTGTTGAATCGTTCCAGGGCGAGTATAGTTTTGAACCGATAAATGCGAAAATTGATATGGAGGTTTTGATACGGAAAATTCCTAAAGAATACCAAAAGATTATTCGGCTTTATTTACGGGGAAATTCCTTTGAGGATATAGGCAAGATGTTTGGGGTTTCAAAACAGGCAATTCAGCAGAAATTGCGTAGGTTGGGGAGAAAATATGAGCATTTATTGTGATTTTTGCGTTGACTTTAGCCAAAAATTGCTTATAATGTATTATAGAAGGAGTATCGGAGGGGTACTCCGAACCTAGATTTTTAGCGTTTTTTGCTCCCTCCACGGAGGATAAATGCTTTACTTTCCTGTATCAAAGACTAAGGAAACCGCTACTTTTTGTATAAGTGGGCGGTATTTGACTTATACTTTACCCCTTTTATTTTTAATTATTTGAGTATGGAATGGCTTAGAAAGAACGTATCGCTAGTGTTTTCGCCCGTCTTTTGGGGATTAACGCTATCGGCATTTGCTAAAATTGTTGCCCTGAACGGTTGGCTTGATGAAGCGACCCTGAATATCATCGCTCTGTGGATTTTGGAAATTACTGGAGTCCGCATTGTATGGCGTTCAGCAGAGAAGTTAAGCAATAAAGAGTAGCTACGAGGGGTGCGAAACCACTATTGTGTCCCTAGGCGTTTACTGCTCCCTAGTAGTGGTTACGCTGAATAATTTGCTAGGCGGTAGCGAATAAGGCGTACGTAGTGGCGTTACGCCCGTTATCGTTAATTATCCTATGATAAAACCAGGTACATCTTACTATGAGTGCCAGACGTGCGGTGCTTCGTGGTATGTAGAGAGGTGCAGAAAACCTACTATAAAATGCAAGGGCTTTGGTTCCTCTAGTTGTACTGGTGTTGGTTTGAAAATGCCACGCCCAAAGGGTAAGCCGTGGTCAAAATAAAAATGGATAACAAAAGTAAATGATAAAGGGGCAGAAGTTTTACAATGTAGGATTTTTTGATGCTTCTTCATTTGTGGGAGAGTTGGATTGGGGAACGGGTGTTTTAAAGTTTAAAGGAAGCGCGGATAAATCGGCGCGGATATTTTTTGAGGAAGAGCTAAAGAAACTGGTAGACGAGTATATTAAAGAAAAAAGTAAATAACAAAAAAGGGGTAGTCACATAATGTAACCGCCCCTACGTTCACGGTTCTACAATAAAAAGTAGACACCGATTACAGTTGAGAGTATCAAGAACGCCAACGCCCAATCATACCCAGTCCAATCTTTGTCTGTCATAGTTGTTTAGTTAGTATTCTTATCCCCACCCTCCGCCAATTATCATTTCGGAGGGCTAAATAATTCATTTAACATAATAAAATCAATATCAATAAATATGTCAGACAATTATAAAAAGTTCTATGAATTAGAAGTCAAAGGTGCAAAGCTAAGACGTGATTTAGAGTTATGCACAAGTGAATTAAACAAAGTCCTACAAGCTATTCGGGAGGAGGAGAAAGCAGATGAACGATATAAAGAGAAGCGCATTGCTGAGGGTAGAGTAGCTGGAGAACGAACCGAGCAGGTGAATGACAACAAAGCATTGCCCGTAGACAGTGAGGTAATTAAAGAACAAGAATAATTATGGATACTTTAGAAAATGACAAGGCTTTGCCTGAATTGTATCAGTAAAAAAATATATGAGTCCTAGACCCCGTAAAGATGATGAAGCACTGAGGAATAAATGGCTAGAGGAGTATATACGCAATGATTGTTTAATAGTAACCACTTGTGCTCAATTAGGGATTGCTAGGGATAGGGTACTGGATTGGACTAGATTATATCCACGTTTTGCGACACTCAAAAAAGAAGCAGAAAAACTACATGCCGAGAAACTAGAACACAATCTTAACAGGTTGTCCAATAATAACGTATTAGGCAATATATTCTTGCTTAAACACCACAACGATACTGATACTAGGCAACGTTTCAGCGATGAGCCACTACTACAGCCTATCAACATAGGTGCTCTATGGTTTAACAAAGACAACAAACAGCTAGATTCTGGCGAAGATAAGCCAAAAGTAATTGAGGGTAATTAGAGTTATACTCAGTACTACATACTACGCACCAGGATTCGATTTAAGGGGCTTGATATAGCCAGATGATACATTATACCTATTTGATAGTAAACACGCTGTACGTCAAAGTATGCGCTCTACAGTGCGTGCTGGTAGATAGACCGAAGTAAAACCGAAGCATATAGGAAGCGACCCCCGTCATATACCCCCCCTACCCCTCGATGTTATAACTTCAATATGGGTCATAAATAATAAATGTAATAAAGGTGTCAAGGAAAGAACAGAGGAAAAGATATAAGCAACGTTATCCAGAACGAATTAAGGCAGAAAAACGAAGGTATGCCCAAAAAATGAGAACCGACTGTTTGATTGCTTATTCTGGTCCCGAACCCCACTGTTCTTGTTGTGGTGAAACAGAAACTAAGTTCCTCTCCATCGACCATATTAACGGCGGTGGCGATGCACACAGAAGAGAGGTCGGATTTGGTAAGAGTTTCTATCAGTGGTTAAGAAAAAATAAATTTCCACCAGGATTTCAAATACTTTGCCATAATTGTAATATGGCTAAGGGTTTCTACGGACAATGTCCCCATAAAAAAGCGTAACTTCAATGTCAAATTTCAAAAATAAACAACAAAAGACCACCAAATCAGTCCACACAGGAATCTTCCATAACGGTTCATTCTTCCAGCTCCCAGACCTTCCAGTAAAACTGTTAAATGAAAACCGAGCTTGGATTGAAAAACTCGCCAGATGTCGTTTTGTCAAATATGAACCCAATCCTAGACATTCTCTCAAAAGACAAGCGAGCCTTTCCTCCATTGATAGACAAGGATAGCTTTGTTGATATTTACTCGGAAAGAGGCAAGAAAGTGATGAAACTCTGTATTCCGTACTGTCATAAACTCTTTGACGTATTCAACGAAGCAATTAGACTGGGGTTTATTCTTTATTACCCAGAGGGGGATAACATGGTGGTTCCTTATAAAGATAAGAAGGGATGCGGCGACTTTTTAATTATTAAAAATGAATAACTATGCCACCGACAACCGCAGGAGATTTGGGAGCATGAGTGGTTTCTACGAAGAAGTACTTTCTGAATGGACGCCTTACGAAAAAGAGGAGGACGAACTTAACAGGGAGGCACACTGTCTTTCGTCTTTAGCAAAGTTGTCGTGGGCAGACGAAAAGTTCAAAAAGTGGTTTCTCCAGACAACGAAGTATATCTGCCAGACCAAGTTTAATAAATACAAGGATTATGCCATTCAAAAGTCTTCGGCAGATGCGGTACCTCTTCAAAAACGAACCAGCGATAGCCAAACGGTGGGCGAAGAAGTACGGTGGGTTCAAGAAAAAGAAAGCTAAAAAGAAAAATAAATAAATTATAGGGAGGACACAATGAAAAAAATACACAAAGGAGATTTTGTATTATGGACGAGAAGTTTTTACCCGTCCCGAATGGACTGTAATGGTTCTAGGGTAATTATAAAAGTATTGAAAGTAAGAAAGTATGTTTTTCTGGGGGAACTTGTTACGGGGGAGTGTTACGGAATGGGGGCGGTAGATTTTAAGCGAGGGTTCAAAAAATCATTATTTTATAGAGGGTTTGTAAAAAAAGTAGTTAAAAGAATTTCTTTTGATTATAGACGTAAAAACCCAAAGTATCTTTACTTATTAAGCAAAAAACAAAAAAAACAGTTTGATAGATGGGACAAAATGGGGGAAGAAAACATAAGAAGATTTGGTAGTGAATTTGATAATTCTTATGTAAGGGAGTTTATAATTGATAATGCTTAATTGAGCCTCGCAGAAGAATTTACACCGAGAAACTGGCAGGCGCAAATAATCGGATTTCCCCTAGAAGGAATCCATGAAGACAAAACAAAATACAAAGTTGTAGTCGCCCATCGCAAAAGCGGGAAGACCGTGATGGCACTGATGTATCTGTTTATGCAGGCGTTTCGGTGCAAGGATGGGTTTGCGAAAGCAATGCCAACCGCACACCACCCCGAACAAGGGGGCGGGTCGGTTCGGATACCTCGATTTACTTATATCGCACCGACCTTTGAACAGGCAAGAGATATAGCCTGGGACTTGTTAAAATCAATAGTCCCCCCGCAGATGAATCTAAGGAAACCAAATGAAACCCGTTTGGAACTTAGGCTTACCAATGGGGTGATTATCAACTGCAAAGGCGCAGACCACGAAGACGCTCTCCGCGGCCCAGGGCTTTATTACGCACTCTTAGATGAGTACGGAATGATGAAGAAGCACGTCTGGGAAGCAGTTATTAGACCAGAACTTGCCTCTACTGGCGGTGGAGCAATGTTTATCGGAACGCCCTGCGGAAGAAATCATTTCTACGATTTATTCGCCAAGGGCAGGGACGGAGAGAGGGGTTGGAAGTCGTGGCTTCTTCCCGTAACCAGACCAACGCTCAATTTCACCGAAGGCGTTGAGCGAGGAACCCAGGTAGACAGATTCCTCAAACGACCCATACTCGACCCAGATTCTTTTGAAGATGCCAAGAACTCGACATCACAAAAGTTCTTTGGTCAGGAATACGAGTGTGATTTCATTGATTCAGCGGGAGTTGTTTTCGACAGGATTGACGAAAATGTCGTGGACGAGTTTCGTGAGTTTCCCGAAGTTGGTCATCGGTATCGGATAGGATTCGACCCCGCACTGCACGAAGACTGGGCAGTCATAACGGTTCTCGACTTAACTGATTGGAAAGTGAAATACATCTATCGGACAAACAAGATAGATGCTGAATTGCTGTATACGAAAGTAGAGAACGAGGTGAATCGGTGGACGACAAACGCTGGCAGACCCGAAGTGGTGATGGACACTACTGGAATGGGCGACCCGATGTACGACACCTTAGTGAAGAAAGCAATTTCAATATTTCCCGTTAAGTTCACCAACAAGTCAAAGTTTGAAATGGTGAAGAACCTGATGACGCTTTTCAATAAGGGGGAGATAAAAATCCCTCGTTGCGAGTGGCTGATAGATGAATTGAAATGTTACGGGTATGAACGGCTTCCATCGGGGCGGTACAGATATGGTGCGCCCACGGGCAAGCACGATGACGGCGTAACCTCCCTTATGTTGGTGTGCTGGCAACTTCCACCAAAGTCAGGAGTGATAAATCCAAATAGGAATTATCAGTATTCTAATAACTACAATAAATTTACCGGAATAGCAAAATAGATTATGGTTTATGGCGAGAAGGGGGACATTTTAACCGAGAAACAAAAACGCACAGAAGCGTTGGAGTTGGTTCTCCAAAGACTGGGTGTTTCTGAAACATTCAACAGACCCTATTTTAATATGTTTCAGGAATTTTATAAACTTTACCGTTCCTATTTGGAAGCGGGTTCTTTGCCGTGGCGGTCAAATCTTTTTATTCCAAAGACTTTTGAAATAGTAGAAACCGTTGCTCCTCGCGTGGCTATGGCGCAGAGAACTTTTAAAGCCCTTCCCGTAGAGGGAATGGACGTTAACAACGCAAGGGCGTATACGGACTTACTGAAATTGCAGTTTGAGAGAACTGATATGGAAGATATTATCGAAGAACTGGTAAAAGAATCTCTTATCTACGGAACTGCGGTATGTAAAGTTTCCTGGTTAGATAAACTTCCGAATCCAGAAGTAGTTGACATATTTGATTTCTTCCCAGACCCGAAAGCAAGGACTGACAAGGAAATGAAGTATGCCATTCACAGGTTAGAGAGGGACATCGAAGACCTCGAAAGTAATCAGAACTATAACAAGGAAGCCATCAAACGGCTGAAAGAATCTGGCGGCGCTAAAAACAATCAGGAACGTCAACAGAGAGAGGCAATTCTTGGAGTTACTTCTAATTCGGTAGATTCAACCAGAAAGAGATATGAGATTTTGGAATACTGGGGCAACTTCAACGGTGAAAATTATATTATCGTAGTCGCTGGACGGCAGGAAGTTTTGCGGTGCGACAAGAATCCTTATGAAAATTGGAATCCCTTTGTCGTTGTAAGAGATACAATCGTTCCCCACGAATTTTACGGGATAGGCGAAATTGAACCGATACAAAGTTTACAGAATGAATTGAATGATATTCGGAATCAGCGTTTGGATAACGTGAAGCTGAACGTGAACTCGATGTGGAAAATTGTTGCTGGTGGAGTGCAGTTTGAAGATGAATTGGTTTCTCGCCCAGGCGGTACAATCCACCTGACACGCCCAGACGGACTATTAGCCAATGATAGGCAGGTTGTTCCATCGGAAGCGTTTACTGAGGAAAGTATTATCAAGTCGGATATGGAACGGGCAGACGGGGCGAACAGTCCTTTGTCTGGTGCTTTGGTTTCTCCAATGGGTGGGAATACTGGCGGTGCGATTAACAGAACCGCAACGGCGTGGCAGGGTGCAATCAATCAGGCAGACAAGAGGTTCTCCGCAAAGGTGAATCAGTTGAAGCGTGGACTTATTAAGATTGGTCGGAAGTTCCTCGAACTCTCCCAGCAGTTTATGACGCAACCAATGGCTGTCAGAATACTTGGGAAAGACGGCGAGTTTCTGTTTGATTCACAAGGCAATCTTCCTTACGTGGAGCCAGAGGATATTAAAAATGAATTTGATTTAACGGTAGACATTGAGTACCTCGATGAGTTCCAGCAAATGCAACAGGATATTTCGCTCTTACAGACTATGGTAAATGTACCAGGATTCAACACAGCCAAACTAGCTGCTGACATAATTGAAAAGTCGGGGAAGAAAAACGTAGAAGATTATCTGCTACCTCCGACACCTCCGCAACCTGAACAGCCGAATGTGAATTATCAATTAAAGGGCGAGCTGATGCCCGATGCGGTAGCGCAGATTCTTGATAAGAAAGAAAATATCAAGACGCACCCGAAAGAAGTCGCCTCACAGATGAGGGCGATGTCTGCCGCAGATGCACAAAAAGCCGCCGAGATACAAGAATCATTAACCACACAACCTAATCAATAATTTGTGAGGAGGATGCTATGAAAAATTTAATAAAAATTTATAAGGCATTTGCTATTGCAGAATTGGTATCAGAGCATTATGAAAAATTTGGTAAATTACTAATACAATTTTATGCCAATAGATGGCAAGATTCAAAACTTGGTGCAGATGTTGAAATGAGAATTTTAATATATCTAAATCAAAAATTATCAGTTAATGAAATAAAAAGAGTATCTAAAAACAAATTTAATGAATGTGAAAAAACCGTAGAGATGATGAGGGAAAAAATCAAAAAAGAATCTACCGAAGATAAAACTATTATAGCTGTAGATAATGAATGTAGTGATTTGATTCGTCGTTGGTATTTTAGACAATGTTGTGGGCCGCTAGACGATATGACCCATTGTGATATTGTTCCTTTTTATACAATGCAAAAATTATACGAAGTAGTATTAAAAATAATAACCCAACCAAATGCCTAGGGGGATAAAAACAACAGAAATAGACAGGGCAAAAGAAATACTCCAAAAAGAAGTCAGTAGGATAGATGTATTCCAACGTCTTTATGCTAACCCAGACTTTGAGGTGTTTAGAGAAGAACTGATTGAAAAGAAAATTGATGTCCTAATGGATTTAATGGCTGACTGCGAAGATAAGGACTTGGCTCGGATACGGGGACAGATTGAGGCACTCAGGGGAATTATAAAAGTATTCGAGATGGTTATTAAAAGAAAAGAAGAGGTACGCAACAAATTAAGCGAGCTTAAATAGATTTTAGCACGGAGGAAAAGGAAACAGTATGGATAACGCAGAAAGCGTTGCTACAACCGTCCCGCAAGGACAAACGGATGCAACGACACAAGCGCCCAGCACGACAAGCGGTGAAACCCCGCAAAACAGTGCTGAAGGCGCTGACCAAACCCAGACCCCACAAGGTGAATCTGGAGAGGGTGAAGAGAAACTCTTAGCAGGTAAGTTCAAGAGTGTTGAAGACCTTGAACGCAGTTACCAGGAGTTGCAATCTCACAACACAAAAGTCGAAATGGAAAGAGCCGAATTGGAAAAGTTATTTGCACCACAGGCAAAACAAACACCAGAAGTTCAGCAACCAGAACAAGGCGAACAACCCCAGCCAGACACCGAAAGGATTAGTCAAGCTGTACGGGAAGCAATCACACAAATGATTTCGCCAGCCATTGCAAAATTGGAAGTTCAGGATATGCTCAACAAGTATGGTGATACGTTTCGGCAAGTGGCTCCGCAAGTAGCGAAAATCAAAACGGAAAAAAACATTTCGATGGAAGATGCCTTTAAGTTGGCAACCTATCCAACTATAGAGAGAACATCATACGTCCAGGGTGTTACAAAAGTAAATGCCGTCAACGAGCAGAAACAAAAAGCTGTCGTTGAATCTTCAAGGCCGTCTGGTTATCGCCCAGCCTCAATAGAGGAAGCGATAAAGTCCGAGAAAACATCGGTGAGTGAAATTGCCGATGCTCTTGGCCCAAAGTGGAGTGCATTTAAAGAAATTTCTGAAAAGAAAAAGAGAATGGGCAACCCTGGTTTTTAGAAAGCGGAGGAGTAGAAGGTTAATTCTATGGCGTTCTTCGGAACACCTTCTACTACAGCTGGTACAATTTTAGGTGGTGCAGTTCCACATTTCTTCAACAAAGTGATGTTGGAATGGATGCGACCGCAGTTCCGTTTTTATTCCTATGCCGTCAAGAAACCCTTAGGGAACAATGTCGGCAGGGATATGACGTTTAACAGGAAAGTTGCTCTCCGAACAGGCTATATCCTGTCCGAGGGTGTTCCTGTGTCTGCTGTCAAAACCCTTTCAACGATTCAGGTTTCGGCGTTGGTGTCGCAACTTGGTGATACTGTGGGTCTGTCCGATATTGCTAAATTAGCAACAGTCATGGATTCTGATGCGTATGCATTGGAAGTTATGGCTGACCAAGCGGCAGATTCAATCGAGCAGTACATCATGGAAGACATCGTGTCCGATACCGTGATAAATCATTATGTAAAGAGAAATTTGGCTGTCATTCAGGGTCAGGTTTCTAGCAAAGTGTCCGCTGGTTCTGCTGTCCGTCTGGCTATGTCAGACGTTCGGCTAGTAGCCACGAACCTTATGGCTAAGAACGTGAAACCCTATGATGGTCAGAACTACATCATGATTGCACATCCTTATCAGATTTCCGATTTAGCAGGTGATGCTACGTTTACAGGTTGGGTTTCGTTAGCAATTAGCGAAGTTATCAAGCGATTGGTAACTCTAAATTTCTCTAAAATCGGTGGAAACCTCTACGAGGCAATACCGAGTTAACCCGAATTGGGTAATGTAACGACTATGAACAATCTTGAATTGAAGTCGTGTCTTATTGGCACGCTATTAGGTGATGCGTATATAGAAAAAACATCATCTATATCAGCCCGAATGTCCTTTACGCATTGTATCAAACAGAAAGATTATTTACTTTGGAAAGTTGAATTATTAAAACAGCTTACTGGGGTAAATGTCTATGATATTGATAATAATGGCAATAAGGGAGTCAGGGCAGAAACAAAAAGTATTCCATATTTTTTGACACTAAGAAACCAACTATATTTTCAGGGAAGGAAAAGTATAACTTCTCACTTGATGAAAATACTTGATTGGCGAGGAATCGCCCTGTGGTTTCTTGATGATGGGTATCTTGATAGGAATAGAGCACACTTCTTTACACACGCTTTTACTGAAGCTGAAAATTATTTAATGAAGCACTATCTTGCAGAAATAAATAATATTCATACAAGCGTGGCAAAAAGAAGAAAATATTTCTATCTGACCACTTGTGCTGAAGATACGGCAAAGATAGTGGAATATGTAAAGAAGTTAAATATTCCTTCAATGGAATACAAGATTAGTTCGTACGAGAAACTCTCTCCTCCTCCATTTAAAAATCAAAAATGGCAATATGTCAAGGGACATAGTAACGAGGAAAGATGGTGATATAGTCTGAACTCTATGGCGACATAGAGAAATAACAGAAATGTTATTTGAAACACAATTGATACTCAGCCCGAACACATGCAGAACTTCGAACTCGGCAAAATCTGGAATGTAAGGGTTGTGCCTTCGACAAAAGTTCCGATTACCTGCGGCTCAGCGTATTCATCCTGTGCTATGTCATCTTCAATAGCCGAAGCCTCGGCTGTCAAGATTTATGGTGCGGTGATGTTTGGCGCTGATGCGTATGCGGTAACAGAACTAGGCGGTGGATTGCAGACCTATAAATCAGTGGGAGCAGACAAGTCTGACCCATTGAATCAAGTTGACGCTTATGGTTGGAAAATCAACATAGCGGCACAGGTCTTAAATCCGAGTGCGATTGAGGTTATCTGGACCACGCAAGATGAAATCATCAAGCAAGGGCCTGGAATAACTGGAACAATCGCCTCTGGGTTCTCGGCATTGGGCTTTAACTGCCTGTGTCCGAGTACCACTGCTGGTGCGTTCTACGGAAGTATCATACAGAGCTGGTAGTAGAGTGGACAGCGATTTTACTGCTGTGGACGAGGGCGGGAACAGTCTTGCCCTCTCCATAGAAATAAAGTTATCAAATGCGAGCACTTCTTACTGGTGGAGCTGGATTTATTGGCTCACACCTCGGACAATTTTTAGAAGGACGGGGATATGAGGTAATTTATCTTGATAATTTACGCTGGTCTACTCGTACTCCGCACAACTGTATCGTGGGTGATGTGCGAGATAAAGAATTAGTAAATTGGCTGGTATCGCAGTCTGATGAAATTTTCCACCTCGCCGCCCAAATTTCTGTGGACTACGGAAACGACCACCCAGACGAAACGGTAGACATTAACGTAAAGGGGACACTTAATTTATTGGAGGCGTGTAAGACGTTCGGAAAGAGAATGATTTATGCGAGTTCAAGTGAAGTCTACGGAACAGCGCAGACAGATAAAATCTCAGAAAAACATCCGACAGACGCACAGAGCATTTACGCCGCCTCAAAACTTGCAGGAGATAGACTGTGTAAATCTTACGCAGATACCTTTCAGGTGGATGTTCGCATACTTAGGAATTTCAACACATTTGGAACATACCAACGCTTTGATTCTTACGGAGGAGTTATCGCCATATTTACGGATAGAGCACTACATGGTAAAGCCCCAATTATATTCGGCGATGGAGAACAGGAAAGAGATTACATCTGGATTACGGATGCTGTTCGAGGATATGAGCTTATTGCCGAAAAAGGAATACCAGGACAGCCAATTAACATTGGTTCGGGTACCACTATCACAGTTAATGAAATCGCAAGGCTGGTACAAAAATTTACTGGATGCCCAGATGCAATCCATACGAAAGCGCGCCCAGGAGAAGTTAGACGGTTATGCGCCGACACCACTCTCGCCCAAAGTTTAGGGTTTCAACCAGTAACTAGATTCGAGGATAATCTAAAAACTTATATTGACTGGCGAAAACAAAATGAAATGTAAAAAATGTGGTAGCAAAAATATCTATTTTAGATACGACGACAAGGCAAATAGAAATAAAACAACTTGTAAAGATTGTGGGTATTATTGTAGGGAAACTTTACGGGGAGAATTGATATATGAATCCTTTCGCAATAAACAAACAATTTGAGGAAGAACTCTGTAAGTATACTGGTGCGAAGTTTGCCGTAACTACCAACTGTTGCACCAACGCAATCCTCTTGGTGTGCCAGTGGCTCAAAGTAAAAGAGGTTTCCATTCCACGATTTACTTATGTGTCTACTCCGTTATCAGTAATACAGGCTGGTGGCAAGGTTAAATTCGATGACAGGCAATGGCTGGGGGAGTATCAATTATTGCCTTATCCAATATGGGATTCGGCTCGTTTATTTACTTCGGGAATGTATGAGAAAGGACAGTACAAGTGTGTTTCGTTCCACTGGAAAAAAACTCTTGCGATTGGACAAGGCGGTGCGATTCTACACGATAACGAAGAAGCGGACAAGTGGTTCAGGAAAATGCGCTTCCACGGACGGACGGAAGGCGTTGCCCCGAAAGACGATGACGTAGACGTTCTGGGTTGGCACTGTTATATGCCACCGTCAGACGCGGCAGAGGGACTTATGCGACTTTCATTCTTACCAAAATATAATCAACCCTGTTCCAACGAGGGAACGGCAGATGTTAGTAAATACACAATCTTCAATGGATGAACTTAACCTACTTTCACCGGAAGAAAAGCTACTCACACCAGAAGAGATATATAAAAAATTAGACGAGATAGGACTTGATGCTTATAAAAAGGGTTGGGTTTTTGAAGACCACCCAGACGGAACTTGCACGCCAAGAGGATTACGCCCAAACGAGAAGATTAAAAAATATGAAAAAATGCTAAAGGAGGAAAAATAATATGGAGGACATAAAGTATCTTTATAAAAACTTCGGCAATAAATGGATATTCGCGTATTGCATATTAACACGAGATGGTTTGCGTGGGGACATCATAACGGTTGAGGCAGACGCTCGGTGGAGCGATGATGAAAAAATTAAATATGGGCTAGAAGTAATTAAATCCGAAGCCCTCGCTACCTATAAATTAGTGAATAAAGAAGGAGGACAAAATGAATAATCAAAAACGAATCTCGGTCATTTCTCCGTGTTTCAACGATGCAAATACTTTGCGTCTTCACTGCGATACCTGGCTTGACCAGGATTACGAAAATAAAGAACTCATCTTAATAGATGACGGTTCCAAAGATAATTCAAAAAGCATAATCGAAAAGTATGTTAAAAAATATCCTAAACTCATTAAGGGGATTTATTTCAAGACAAATCGAGGCGCTTGTGTCGCTCGTAACGAGGGCGCGAAAATAGCGACTGGGGACGTTTATTCGTTCCTCCCTGCTGACAGTTTCCTGTTCCCAGGACTTCTGACGGCTTGGATGGAAATGCTTGAAGAACACCCCGATTGCGGTTTCGTGTACGGTGGATATGCGTTCGTTGATAATAAAATAAACAAGCCAACGTGGATGGGTGGTCGTCAGGTAGATGACCCCTATATGGGTTTTCGGTTTGACGTAAGAGAACTCAAGACATCCAACTACATAGACGGTTCATTCCCTATAAGAAAAGAAGTCTATTGGGGTGCGGCGAAGAAGGTCGGATTAAAAGACGGTTTGTGGAACCCAGCAGTAAAGTCTTTACAGGACTGGGACTTCTGGCTTTCGGTTGTGGTGGACTACGGAGCTAAAGGATTCTATTCCCCCTCAAAGTTTTTTGAAACAACCCTACCTCATAAAGGGGGGCTGTCAGACGATTCTTCAACCAACTGGCTTGCGAGAACAAAGCAGATTCAGTCTTTGCATAATATACCGCACTGTCCTCTCTGCGTGTGTTCGCCAGCGGCAGAATGGCACGGCAGAAGTGTGGCGAAAGTCCTCGATGCTGATTTCAGGATTTACCCTCCATTAAAACCGCACGACTACAAGACAATTTACATGATTGGGTTCTTCACGTCCAATTTTATGTGGACACGCTCTCACTTTATGTCGCCCAATTATCTGCAACAGATGTTTATGCTACGGGCGCAGGGAAAATGGGATGGTGCAATGCCAATGTCGCAAGCGAAGAAAATAGTCCACTTCATAGGTTCAGATGTCTTACAGCTCAGAAAACTGACATTAGAACAACTAAGTGTCATCAGGAATTTCCTTGAAAGTTGTGAGGGAGTATTTTGCGAGATAGAAGCAATCCAAAAAGAACTGAGGAACTTCGGTATCAAGGCTGATGTCGTTCCCTTTCCTCCGAGGAAATGGTTTGACGTAGAACCTTTGCCGAAAAAGAAAGCAATCGCTATTTATCTGCCAGAGGGCGGAGAGGGATTCTATTTCAGGCATTTGTTTCTCGGACTGGAAAAAGAAAAGGGTTTGATTCACCTAATGCCCGATGTAGATTTTCACGTCTTCGGTAATTTCTATGAAACACAGCCCGCGAAGGCTAAGAACTTCAAGATTTGGGGCAAGGTAGATGGAGTAGGAGATGTCATAAAAGAAACGTCTGCAATAATCCGTATCGTTCCACACGATGGGCTTCCGATTTCAGTTGCCGAGTGGATTGGTGCTGGAAGAAACGCACTGACAACGATAAAGATGCCGTTTGCCGACCACTTCGACCTTATCGAGTACTCCAAAAAGGATATGGGCAAGGTAAATGTCGGGAAAATGATGAAAGAACTGAAAAAGAGGATTTACCAAGTCTTAGATAAACCATTGAATACCGAAGGTGCCAAGTATTACCGCAAATGGTTAGATGGTGAAAAGTTTAAAAAGACCATTGCCGAGTATTCCAAGTATGACGAAAAGCGGTACTGGGAAAAAAGAACCTCCTCTTGGAACGACCAGGCAGAAACCGACCACGTAGAAGTCAAGAAGCTGAAAAAGATTATAGCTAAACTAGAGTTTGATTCTGTCCTAGATGTCGGGTGCGGTAACGGAAGATTTGTGCCTTACTTCGAGGGAAAGAAATACTCTGGGTTTGATATTTCAGAAGGACTGGTAAAGATATGCCAGAAACGATACCCTGATAAAAAGTTTTTCACATCATCAGTAGAGGATTTATCAGAAAAGGGATTCGACCTGGTATTTGTGTACACCTGCCTACAGCACGTCAGACCAGAAAACATAGAAAAAGCAGTTGAAGCCTTGAAGCGTTCAGGAAAACAAATGCTCCTAATAGAACCTAAGGACTTCACTCCTCAGGGAGATTATTGCTACAACCACGAATACGATAAATTATTCAACGTCCAGAAGAAGTGGTCTTTGGGCGACAAGTGGTGCTATCTCATAAAACTATGATAGAAGGACTAAATTACGTAGTAGTGGGCGATGGCAAGGTGGGCGATGATTGTTCTATCGGACACAATGTTGTTGTTTGGTCGGGTGGAGTAGTGGGGAACAGATGCAATATCCAGAATAACACGGAGATATACTACGGCGTAACCATTGAAGATGATGTCTTCATCGGGCCGCACGTTTGTTTTACCAATGACTTAACCCCAAGAGCGTATGACCCTAAGCCACCGAGCCAGATGGTTAAGACCCTTGTTAAAAGGGGAGCCTCGATTGGGGCAAACACAACTATTGTTTGTGGTATTACTATTGGCGAATATGCTTGTGTGGGTGCTGGTAGTGTTGTTACTAAAGACGTTAAGCCGCATACTCTCGTTTTCGGCAATCCTGCCAAGTTTGTAAGAAAAGTTGGTAAAAACAACAAATGGAAGTAGGGAGAATTATGAAGTTACCAAAAAAAATTAGAGTAGACAACTATACTTATAAAGTTGTACCAATAAAAAATCAAAATATTATTAGCTCAAACAAACGACACAAACATCGCAAATTGATGGGAGAGGCAAATTTTCCAAAACAAAAAATAAGAATTTCCACCGCATGGAGTAGGGACGAAGTGGCCGAAACTTTATTACATGAAATTATCCATTGTTGTGCTGAGAGAGAGGGGTTACCCCATGATGAACACTATGTTGGTCGTATTAGTCGAAGATTATATCAGGTCTTGAAAGACAATCATTTAAAGTTTTGATATGGACAAGCCGTTAGTCAGTTTCATTGTTCCCTGTTTCAACAAGGCAGACACACTGTCGCAAAGCATACAGTCTATCCGCGACCAGACAATTTCAAATTGGGAAATTATATTAGTAGACGACAACTCCTCGGACTATTCCCAGCCGATAGCAAGTATGCTCAAGGAACCGAGGATGCAAAGGGTTTTTCTTCCTGTTAATAAGGGAGTGGTAAACGCCTATCGTGAGGGAGTTAAACGGGCACTGGCTGATTATGTAATTTTCCACGATGCCGATGACTGTTCCTTGCCCGATAGAGCCGAGAAGTGTTTGAAAGCGATTGGCGATGGGGACGTGCTGTACCATGGGATTTACCTTATCGCAAAACACCCCGACTATCCTTTAGTTGGACGAAGATACTGGAAAGCTAAGAAGTGGGTGCCAGAAAAGATTTATACCGAGCAGTACATACCAGGAATTATCTTTGCCAAGAAGTCAGTTTTACAGAAAGTCGTGTTCCCTAAAGAAGCCGAGGGTGCGTGGGACTGGATGCACCACATTTTACTCCACCAGATGGGAGCGAAGTATGTTCCGTTTGATGAAGGACTATATGAGTATTGGAGATTTGTGGGAAACTCTCTTTCACACGCAAACGAAATGGAAGGGAAGCGACAGGCTTCTATGAAATGGATTCAGGAGTATTTAGTGAAGAATAAACTCGTTCCTAAGGGGCATAAGTTCGGCAAGGGATTCAGAGGTTTTCTGGGAAATAAATTAGAGAAAACTAATAAGGGGGTGTGAAAATATTAAATCTAGGTTGTGGGTTTTGTAACCGAGAACCAGGTGAATTTGGGGTAGACAATGACCCTAAGTGCAAGCCTGACTTGCTTTGGGATTTGAATGAAACTCCGTGGCCGTTGCCTGGTAATTCTTTTGATGAAATCAGGGCAATACACTTGCTTGAACATATCCCCAATATAATCGGAGTGATGAATGAATCGTGGGAAGTCCTGAAGCGAGGGGGATTGTTCTTGATACGAGTGCCGTTATTCCCCACGCTTGGTGCGATAGCCGACCCAACGCACGTCAGATATTTTATACCGCAAACATTCGATTACTTTACGCGGAAGGGGAAGTTGACGGGGTTAAAACATATTTTCAAAATAGTCAACATTCGGGTAGCCCCGCTTACTCCCGATACGAATGAAATTCAATGCCAACTTCGGAAGTAACAATCGGACTTCTTTCTTGGAACAGACCCATTTTTCTAACACAGGCAATCAAGGCGCTGTATCGGTGGCCTGGCAGAAAGTTTGAACTGATAGTTTACAGTAATGCCTCGAATGAGGAGTGCTACAAGGTTGAGAAACGCCTTTCCGAGAAGTACGGGTTTACGTTGATTCGGGGAGAGAAAAATATAGGCTTCCAGGCAATCCCAGTAATTTTACAGCGGGCGACTGGAAAGTATTATGTCTGGTACGAAGATGATTTTTTGTGGGTTGAGAAAAACTGGCTCGATAAACTGGTCAAGGCTTTTGAAAACAAACCCGCTATGCGACCCCCCTGGCACTCTGAGTGGGGGATAATCGCCTGTACATCTCTGATTGACCGCCTGACGTCTGGTGCGATGTGGTTATCGCATTTCGATAATGCCAAGTCCCTGACGCTGAACGGAATTTCTTACTTAGCCAGTGAAACAGCGTGCGGTTCTCCGTTTATGTTCGATAGAAAGCTGGTGATGTCATTTGACGAGTTGCGGGCAAAAACTTTGAAGAAAGTCCCCAAGAAGTCAATCAACTTCCTGACCAAATATAGTAATTCTGATATCCCAGTGTTCGGAACATTTGACACGATTGTCAATTCTGCTTTTACAATGCGTCAGTACCCAGTCGCCCACGTCAATATAAAGTGTTACCACGCCAACGGGCCATTCTACAATTCCCTCTATGAAGAATCAACAAGGGAAAAACAAGACGGTGATTTCTGGTTTGACGCGGCGGTTTATTTCAAACACGGGAAGCACGATGGGTACATCTTCAACTTTGAGGGTATGGGCTGGGTGTTGGAACTTTTGAAACAGGGAAAATTTAATCAATACATAGACAAACTAATGGGAGGAACAAAATGAAAATATTAAATAAACATTATTTGCACAGCATTTTTTGGAGAAGTTGGCACGATAAATTATACCACCATACTTGGTGGTTAAAATGGAATCAATTTAAATATAATATTTTATTTTGGTTATATATCAAGCTAGACACAAGAATGAGAGCGCGCTATGGGCTAATTTCATTTAATGAAAAATATAAAGAAAATAAAGATTCTTTTTGGGGAGGAAAAATATGAAAATTCTCAGTGTCATAGGATGCAGACCGCAGGTTTTTAAACTCGACCCTAATCTATCTGATGTTGTCGTCAATAGCGGGCAACATTTTGACGAGGATATGATGGACGACCATTTGAAGGAAATGAAAATCAAGCCGAAGTATAATCTCGGCTGTACCTCAAATGAAATTGGAAAGATGATAGACAAGATTCGGGCAGTTCTGCAAAAAGAAAAGCCTGACGTGGTGCTAGTCTATGGCGATACTTATTCAACGCTCGCCGGAGCGATTGCCGCTTCAATAGAAAACATATCAATAGGACACGTTGAGGCGGGGCTTCGCTCGCACGACAAATCAATGCCCGAAGAAACCAATAGGATAGTTGCGGACATTCTTGCTAAGTGGAAGTTCGCCCCTACGCATAACGCGATGCGTAACCTGATGGAAGAGGGGTTGGGGGCTAGTTCATACCACATTTCAGACCCACTGTTCTGGTCATTTAATTATTTCGTTCCCCTTAAAAAGGCGAAAGACTTTGGAACATATATTTTTGCAACCATTCACAGGCAAGAAAACCTCGTACCAGGAAACCTGAGAGAAATAATGGACGGATTCGGCAAGATTCCTCAGAAGATTTATTTTCCTGTTCATCCCCATACGGCACGAATACTGAAAAAGAATGGCATTAAAATTCCAAAGAATGTTGAAGTAGTTAAACCGCAATCACGAAAGAGAACTCTTGAGCGGATATACAATTCAAAACTGGTCATCACGGATTCGGGTGGCGTTCAAAGGGAGGCATACTGGATGTTACGGCACTCTCTGGTTATTAGACCCGTATCAGAGTGGGTAGAGATAGTAGAACGTGGGTGGGCAACTCTCTTGCCAGCAAACGCCCAAAGGATTGCGGAAGCAGTCAAAGAATATAAACACGGGGAAATGCCCGAACTACCCAGGGGCAACCCGTATAAGAAAATAAAAGAAACTTTGGAGGTATGACAAAACTAAGAATACTCTGGTATCTAACAAGCCAGGACGCGGTGGGTTATTATAGAATGTCCGAACCTCATCGAATGGTCAAGAAACTGAAACTCGCCGATGGCTTCATCAATCCTTTCTTTCCAGACAATTCTCCCCTAAAAGACAAAAAGGCAGAAAAGGAAAGAATGAGATGGTACCAATTTGAACCAGACAAAAATAAAGACCCCATCGTTACGAACCTACTGGCTCACGTTCTGGGTGATGAGAAGAATTCCAACTTTGATGCAATGATTTTCCAACGAGCAGACACGATGGCGATGTTTTCCCTGGCGATGATGATACGCAAGATTTATAACATTCCGGTCATACAGGAAGTGGACGATTATGTATTTGCTGTTCCTGGTTCCAATCCTGCAATCAGAGATTACTATGACAAACCGACAGAACAAAAGTCAGACAAAGAGGAACCGCTAATGACGGCAAGAATGTCGCTCGGGACTTTTGACGGATATATCGTGTCAACTCCCTGGCTCAAAGAATTTTACCAAAACTATTCACCGACCTTTATTTGCCCGAACTCCATTGATTTATCAAGGAGAATACAGAAACCCAAGAAACAGCACGATGATTTCAGGATAATGTTTTCTTCTTCTTCTACGCATACTGTTGGATTGAAGTTCCTCGTACCTATTGTGGAGAAGTTTTTGAAAAAATATCCCGATGCAACTTTTTATCAGTTCAGGAACCTGCCTCATTTCATAGACAGCAAGCAAGTGAAGTATATGGACTGGGTATTGCCAGACAAATACTGGTCGTATATCAATTCACTTTCTCCCGATGTATGCCTTGCGCCGTTGGCAGACGTTCTCTTTAACAGGGCAAAGTCAAATCTTCGTCTACTGGAATACTGGACTTCTGGCAAAAACGCAGTCATAGCCTCGCCGATTGAACATTACAGGAATACTATTGTTGACGGAAAGAACGGACTGCTGGCGAAAGACCCCGATGAATGGTTCGAGAAACTGGAATACCTCTATAAGAATCGCAAAGCTGGGGAACAGTTGGGCAATGAGGGATATAAAACAGTTCAGAAAGACTACAACCTAGAAAAGAACGCACACCTTTGGACGGACGCAGTTTCGGATATTATCAAGAACTACAATCCTGATAGAGAACCCCCAGAGCAGTACCAGTCGCCAATGCAACAAAGCATCCAACGGTTCTAGGGTAAATAAATATTCTGTATTGAGTACACAGGCGCATAATCCTCCTGCGTCAGTGTACTCTATTTAGCGTATTTATTTATGATTATCTATCGCTCCGAGGGGGACGACAGTAAAACAATAGACGACCTCATTGAAGCCGTCAATTCTTTGGATTCAACAAATATCTATGAAGTGGGTGGTTTTAACGTTACCGTAGCTGACACTGGCGAACAAACCCTGGCGACAGAAGACGATTCCATTGTCCTTGATTCTGCTAATGCGAAGATTTACATAAGGGATATTACCACTGGTACGGGTGCTTTTGGAGAGAAGGGCATCCAGCTTGATTACAACGCCGGAACCGTGAGGGCATATATTGGTGATGGAGCAAACCAGTATGTTCAGTATGACGGCACAAACCTATCGTGGAAAGGAACGAACACCTCTTTAACTGCCGCAGGTGTATTCACTGCTACCGACGCTATTCTAACGGGTTCAATAACCGCTACCTCTGGCACCATTGGCTCATTTACCATAGGGACTTATTTATATACAGGAGCCAAAACAGCGTGGAATGACGCTAATGCTGGCGTTCATCTTGGTAGCGATGGTATTGGAATAGGAAACAACGTATTCACCGTTGATGGGGCAACGGGTGCGTTGGTTGCGACCTCAGCGACTATCACAGGAAGCGTTACTGCTACTTCTGGTCGGATAGCTAATTGGTACATTAACACAAACACGATTTCATCTGGTGCGGTAGAGGCGACTTCAAATGTACTTATAGATTCAGCCAATTCGCTCATACGACTTGGGCCATCAGCCACAGATTATCTTTCCCTAGATGGTGCAAACAAAAGAATACGAAGTTCTAATTATGCGTCAGGCCCACAAGGTGAGGGCTTTACTTTAGAGCCAGAATTATTGGAAGTCGGGAATATCCGTGCTAGGGGTAAAATCTCAACCTCTGTATTTGAAAAAGACGCCATTTCCTCTGTCGGTGGAAGTGTTATCGTAGCTAACGCTGATATTTTAGACGCAGATATGACCTCTGCGGATAACAGTACGGTTACGATAGTCGGCGATGCCACTTTTCTTTTAAATGATATTTTGGTTATCAATGATGGAGATGACCTAGAGTATATGCGAGTTACCGATGCTACTGGCGCACCTCTGTATGTAGTTACGAGAGATTTGGCTGGAACGTATGGGGCCAACTCTAACCCAGCGTGGAAAAAGGGAACCTGCATAACTGTCTTCGGAAATTCTAACGGAACAGATACTTTTTCTGGCGGTTGGCTGTATATGAACGGTGGTGGCACTGACGCACCCTATTATGCAGTAGTCAGACGAACAGGTGTTGCTTCAGTTGAGTTTACCCAGTATGCACGGTTCGGAAACTTAGCTGGGCTTCTGACTATTTATCCCACGGGAACTCCTGTCTATGGTTTTGCCGTAGGTGATGATGACGATTACATAGCTATCGACCCCACAAATAACCTACGCATAAACACCTCTACCGCAAACGCTATTACTATCAATCAGGGGGGGAATATAGCTTTAAATTATGGTGGTAGTATAACTTTTTCATCAATACCCAATCCAACCGCCTGTACCGCCGACCTTGCTGGTGCCGATGGCAATGTAGATATTGGTGCTCATTCCTATAAAATTACTTATGTTAATGCTTATGGCGAAACAGATTTTGGTACCGCCTCTAATGTAGTTACAACGGTTGCTGGAAACAAAAAAGTCAACCTGACCAACATACCAGTTTCTACGGTAGGTGCCGTAACAACCAAGTATATTTATCGTACAAAGGCTGGCGGTAGTTTATATTATTATCTTGATTCTATTGCCGCAGGAGATACGACATATTTAGATGACATAGCTGATGCTGGATTAACGGGTGGGTGGAACGACAGAGAAAACACCACTGCTGGTAGAATAGTTTATGATACAAAAGATTCTGGATTTGCTGGAATTTACAATACTTATTGGGGTCAAAATTCATTACATGACCTAACCTTCGGAGATGATAATGTTGCTATCGGCAGTGCGGCTTTGTATCACAATACCTATGGTTCGGGCAATACGGCAATCGGTATGCAAGCGCTACATACAAATACTATTGGTTGTTCCCAGGTTGCTGTTGGTGGTTATGCGCTGGCCAATTCTAATCCAGTGGGAGCGGGAACTGGTGGAAACATTGCCGTTGGTTATTCTGCGCTTAATTTAACAACAACTGGAATGGCAAATATTGCCATTGGTTATGAAGCAGGAGTTAGTAATTTAGTTGGAGATAGCAATATCTATATTGGTTATAATGCTGGGCACGATTCGGTTGGTTCTGATAACATATTTATTGGTGATAGTGCGGGCTATAACGAAGTTGGTTCTAATAAACTCTATATAGAAAACTCCGATTCTACCACTCCTCTTATCTATGGAGAGTTTGACAATAATTTGGTTTATATTCACGGCGACCTCTATGTGAGGAACGGGGAAACTTTAATTATCAATTCTGCTGGCAACGACAAAAACCTTACTATCTATCACGATGACACCAATGCCCTCTACAACGCCTCATCTGGCGACCACCTTTTTAATGGACACTTACAAGTAAGGGACGGATTTAGTTTTTATGCGATGAGTGCGGGGAATGATAAGTATGTGGATATTCGGCACGATGATACTGACGGACACATTGTAACATCATCGGGCGACTTGCACCTAGAACCTGCGGGTGGAGAAGTCATTGCAACTAATGGTGCAAAATTTCAGGCAAATTCGGCAGGGGACGATAAGAATATACAGGTTTACCATAATGACACAGACGGTCACATAACAACCTCGTCTGGAGATTTGCATTTGGAACCCGCTGGTGGATATGTAAAGGTTCCCTTCGTTGGATTTCGGGCAAGACTTACAACGGAACAATCAAATATAACAGATAGCACCTATACTATTACTGCCTGTAATACTGAGGATTTTGATTCGGGGGGAAATTATAACAACGGAACATATACCTTTACCGCGCCCGTTGCGGGGTATTACTTTTTTAAGGGAATGGTTCGATGGAAAACGTCAACTATTGGACTCGATAAATACGTTGAAACTCGAATTTTAGCGGCGGGTAGTTCCTCGCAGTCTGTCGGACGCACTTCCCAAACAAAATCTACCTCAGGATATGCAATTATGAATGAGTGTTGCGGCACGGTTCTTTTGGCGGCGGCAGATACAGTAGTTCTACACGCATATCATATCAACGGCGACAACACACCCGATATTGACGGTGGAACATTTGAGGGATATTTGATAACTAGAACATAATATGAAAAAAGAAAATGATTTTGATAGAACCGATAATATTGAATAAATAATATGACACTCGCAGAAATAATCCTATCTATCCAGACCCGTTCGGGGGATTCCAATATAACAGAAGCCACCATTACGGGGTGGGTCAATACTGCTTTGAGGCTTATCGCCAACAGGGACGATTGGTCGTGGCTGATGAAGGTGGACGAGGATGACGTTACCGTTGCAAACCAACAGGAATACGCCCTACCAACCGACCTCAAAAAAATGTACTCACTGAGGGTTGGCGATACTACCTCAACCGAAACAACTGCTACCCAGTATTCGTTTCTTGGATATGGTGAAAAGAACATGGCTATCAACAATGACGTTGACCACTGTTATTACATCAATCCAGCCAGTAGTAAATATGGTCTGATACCAACTCCCGCCGCCGCCAATTACAAAGTCTTCCAGAAATACTTTGGCTATCCGACTACGGTATCGTGTGTTTCTGCTACTCCCGATATGCCGACCCAGTATCATGATATGTTGGTAGACTTTGGGCTTGCCAGATACTTTGAACAGGAAGATGAGATGGACAAAACTGTCCTGTACGAAACAAAACTGGAAAATGCAATCGAGAAAATGAAAACTGACTTTCCCGCAACGGGGTATCTGGGGCGTATGCGTGATATTCGTGAACTGGCGGCAGATAATAATTATCAACAGTATAACATTGTCGGCTTAGGACGCTAATATGTACCCACTCCCACAACTCAAAAAGAGGATATGGCCGTATCTTAATATGTCCAACTTTTATGGTGGACTGAATAAAAGAAACGCACCATCGGAAATAGCAGACAACGAAGCACAAGACTTGCTGAACATTGACCTAACTGACGGTGGGGGATTTGCGAAGCGTGCGGGAACGAATATAGTCGGTGATGATGTCGGGAACACCGCAACCCTGGGCGTTCACTCAATGTACTATGGGCTTTCGAGCGCCAAAATGCTGATGGCAAATCAGGCGGCTACTACTTCGGGCTTGTTTTATAGAACGACTACAACGTGGACTGAAGCCGTATTGAATGGTGCTGCCGCAAAACTTGCCAACGCCACAACTTGTTTTGAAACCTTTTTAATTACAGCAACGGGTAGGGAGGTTGCATTTATTGCTGATGGGACAAATTTCCAATACTTTAATCCATTAGATAATAAAATATACGTTCCAGCAGGAGTGCCAGCGACTATCGGGTCAATGCTGAAAGTGTACAAAAATAGATTATATTCTAGGGGCAACGGAACCCTGCAATCAGAACGAATATACTTTTCTTCTCTGGGAACGGGAGAATCGTGGCCAGCGGCAAATTATTTAAATGTACCCTCACAGTCAACGGCACAGGTTGGCGGCACGGGCGACTTCATAACTGCTCTCGCCGTTCTACAGGATAGGTTGATTATATTCAAGAATCGTTCTATTTGGAGCTGGGATACGGTTAGATTGCGGAAAATATCGGACTTTCACGGAGCCGTAGCGCAGAACGCAGTATATGCAACTGATAATTATTGCTATTTCGCAGATAACGATGGAGTATATCGTTTAAGTGGAACGACTGTACTGAAAATTTCTAAAAAGATACAGCCTATCTGGGATTTAATTCCAGCGGCGATTATCAGAAAAGTTACCATTGGATATTTTAAAGGAAAACTCTATGTAGCAACGGGAACTACTGGGGCGACTTACAACAATATTATTCTCGTCAATTATACTACGCTTCCGCAGGACAGCGAGGGGCAACAGCCGTGGAGTTACTGGAAGGGGACTACCGCAAATCCATTAGCGGCACAGTGCTTTACTGTCTATGAAGCCTCAACGACCACTCTGCCTATTCTTGCGTATGGGTGTGCTAACGCCCAGTCTGCGTGTGTCCAGTTGGAAACGGGTAACGCTGATTATGAATTTGCTGGTTCAGCGCAGAACGAAAGTATAGACGGTTACTATAAGACAAAAGACTTCACTCTGCCAGCACGGTTTAAGAAACTCTTTTTGGCGATGAAAAAGAGGGCTTCTTCATACAACCTGAACGTCAGCGCAGTGATTGATTTTCAGACTACTCGTCACCTTACCTACGATATGTACGCCGCCGCAGGGGACGCACTTACAAAAGGTTCAAAGATTTCATATAACGGTAAATACATTAACTATAAATTCGCAACGTCCGCTTCGTCAGCGCAACCCTTTATGGTGTATGACGCAAAGCAGGAGTACAAGCCGCTAAGGCTCAAATAAGAATATGGCAAACAACAACGTACAACTCCCCCGAAACGAAACCTCTCGCAAGATTATAGAGTCCTACTACATGTCCTACTTTGGGCGTACCCCAAGTAGAGCAGAATATTATAATTGGTACGGCAAGGGAAGCAGAGAACTTGAGAGGGCTTTAATCAACAACGACCAGAATGTTTATGGTAAGGGGGTTGGCTCTATTGGCACGGATATAGATTCTACGTCTGGCAAGGTAACGACTACGTTTCACAAAGACCCTATTGTTACAAAACCAGTTTCGATGCCATCGGACAGTGCTACACATTCTTCAACATCGCGTTCACCGTTGAGCGATACGCCAACCCCAGTAGCGTCCCCAGTTCCGACTCCACTAGATTATAATGATTGGCTTCATAGTCCGTTTGGTCAAAGTTATAATACTCAGGTTTCCAAGAAGTATCTCAATAATTTATACGACCCAATATATAATAAACGAAAAGAAGCAGAAGAATTTGCTGGACAAACAGCAGATACTACCCTGGCAACAAATGTTACTAATGAAACTCGTTATCAGGGTGAGGATGCCGCCGAGCGTGGAATTTTTGGTTCCGGTGTATATCAACAAGAACTCGGTAGGGCGCTTACCAATTTAAAGACTACCCACGAAAATGAATGGGGTACGGGAGAGTACACTCCGTATTCAATGCGTCTTGCCGAAATAGAAAATCAACGGAAAGAAGCAAAGAGAGATGAACTTGGCAGGCAAACAGGGCTAGCACAAAATGCTTGGAATGTTTATAGAACAGAATTTAATAGTCAGAATAAATAATATGGCAAACCAATTCGCAACAGTATTTAATCCACAAACGGGGGAACGTAAAAAGGTTACTGTCGGCGACCCCAATGCTTTTGCGGGTGGTTTTGAGTTAGAAACACAAGCACCGCAAGCCCAACAGCAAGCCCCCCAACAGGGCCAAGAGGGAATTTCCTATACCGAAATTCTTAATAATACCTTTGATAACCCCGATTGGGATTTTGCACAACAGCAAGTCAATCAAGCGCAAGAAAATGTATCGAGTGATATTTATTCTAATATCGCCACAAAGGATAAGTATTTACAATCCTTACAAAAAGAACGGTCTGGTTTGGTTTCGGACATTACTGCTGGTGCGGCTGGAATCAGAGCAGATTTTGAAAAAGAGTATTCAGATATTTTTGACCCCATACAACGAGAGGCGATGATTTCACAAGCTATGGGAAACATTATGGGCCAATACTCCCAAGTACAGTCTGAAATTGAAAACCGTGGTGGCACACTAGAACAACAGGCGAATAATATGTTGAAGTTCTATGAAAAGCAACTCTCTACCGCTAAGGATGAAAAGGATGATATGCGGACTTTGTTATTGAACATAGCCAATAAGAACTACGATGCGGCGCAAGATGTTATTGACCGCCAAAGAGATTTAAAAGATTCTATTACACTTAAACAAACGCCAACCTATGGTGATACGCATCCCAGTCCCGATGCCCCCACACCAGTTAGCACAACTGAATTGGCCGTCTATGATAAAAATGGAACGCAAGTAGCCATTAGAGTTAGAAATCCAAAAACTAATGAGATTGTATTTACTGATTTATTTGGTAACGCCCTTGCCCCAGAAACAGACACAACTGGATGGAGATTGGGTGGTACAAGTATGCAACCAATAACTGACGAAAGTCTGGCAGATATTGCCAACAAATATGGATTCCTTGTGGGTGCACAACCAATAGAATAACCCTAATGATAAACCAAACAATTCCATCGTGGTTTAAGGGTGGAAGTAACCTGAGGGCTTTTCGCCCCCAGCCGACCCCTACCACGCCAGCACAGACACCACAAAGCAATCAAGCAGAAGCAACCATTAAAAGGCCAACTACTTCTTTTTTGGGTACCGTAAAGGCCTTTCCTGGTTCTTTCAGGGAAACTTGGAAAAATATTATCCCCAAAGTTGGTAATTTCATGGGGGTTGCCCCACTGGGAACTGCTTTAGGAGAAACTGCCGCACTACTTAGTGGTGATGTTAGAAAACAAAAAGAATCGGAACAAAACCTTGTTTCTATAACGGAGAAACTTTTTGAACGGGCTAATCAGTTGCCACCTGGCGACCCGAAGCGTGCGTGGTATTTGAAAACGGCACAAGAAAATTATGCTCAACTAGGAAAAGAAAACAAGGCATATATTGATAGACTCCCCACGACAAAACAGATTGTCGGCGCTTCCGTCAATACTGCACTTTGGATTACAGCATTAGGTAGGGCACCGAAAATTCCTGGTATGCCGAATCTTGGCGCTGTTACGGCTGGTAAAACAGTTGGTCAACGGTTTATAAATGCAGGAGTTAAGTATGGAACCCAAGCATTAAAAGATACCTCCATTGGAGCCGTATGGCTTACGGGTGGCAAGGTTGCGGCCGGAGAAAAAGTTGACTGGCAAAAAACCGCTGGTGAATCATTGTTATTGGGTGCCGCACCACTTGCGGCTGGGGTGGTTGCCACTGGACTTGCAAAGGGAATTGGTGCCGTGGCTAAACCAATAGGGAGGGCAATTTCTGGTGGTGTTAGAAAAATTGAATCGGCGGCTGCTGGTAAAACAGTAGAAGAACTAATGACGAAATCAAAAGATGCCAATGAGTTAATGCTTTCAACGATAGGTGATACAACTACAAAACAACGCCTCGCACAAGGTGCGATGACAGTTATAAATGGTATTAAGTCTATCCCACAAAAATTTGTAGACAGGTTCTCCCCCCTGTGGAAAGTTGATAAAGAAACCTATATTAGTTTTCGGCTAGCACAACCTGCGGCAGACGGAATAGCTGAGGGAAGGTTGGCTAAGCTTTTTGGTAAAAATGGAACCCTCGAACCGTTTGTAGATGTTCAACGACAAACGATAGCTCGACTAAGAGCGTTGGATATGTTAGATAGGTCAAGTGTTGGGCTAGAAACGACTGGTCATTTACAATCAGCAGATATTCTTAAAATTATACAAGGTCAGATTAGTAAGAATGGTAAAAGTGAAGGAAAAGTATTAGAGGCGATTGCGGAATATAATAAATTTACTGATGATAACCTTAAATTACTTTTAACCTCTGGTAGAATTAATGCAAGGGGATATGCGGCAATAAAAGCCAAGCACCCAAACTATATACCAAATAATGTATTACACGATTTTGAGATAGATGGTTTTGGTGGTACAGGCTCAATGAACGTAGGAACAACTCCATTAAAGGGAGCTAAGACTGGCTCACTCAAAACTATAGAAGACCCAGATGTTGCTCTAATCCGCCAGACACAGGCAATTCATAAATTCGACGAAAACAATCGTGCTATTGGTTCTTTGGTTAAAAATTTTGAGGGTGGGGCAAAAATTGAGGGGATGAGACCAGTTAGGACTGCCGCACAAGTTGAAGAACAACAAAAATTATTTCAAGAACTATCTGCACAAAAATCCCAACGAGAAGTCTTCTTAAAAGAATCTCGTGGATTAAAGGGAGAAATTAAAACTGCAAATAAACAATCTTCGCAGATTATTCATCAAATGGATAAAATTCAAGGTGAAGTTGACACCCTTATTGAAGAAGCCAGAGTTCGGGCATCTGATTTAGAAAATCCAAGAACAATAAATAGTTTATTAAGACGTGCTTCACAAAATGAAACAAGGAGTATTGCGTGGGAATCTAAACTTGCCTCTAAAGTAGAGAATCAAACGACTGCGGAATCAGCCCTAAAAGAAGTTAACGATTTAATAAAAGAAAAGAATCAAATTCGTCAAGAATTATGGCAAGAATTAAGAGCAACAAAATTACAATCAAAACAGACAACGGAACAAACCATTAATTACTGGCGTAATGGCACGAAAGAAATATGGGTAGTCCCCAATGATATTGCTATTGCAGTAAAAAATCTTGATGCTCAAACTACTAATTGGGTAATGAAAGTAGCGACCTATCCAGCAAAAGTATTGAAGAACTTTGCAACTCGATTCAACGTAACTTTTTCAATGACTAACCTCCCCCGTGATAGACAAACTGCCTATATGACGGCGAGGGCGATGACTGAATCACTGGGAAAAAATACCAGTGCTAATGCCGACCTATTGAGATTATCAAAAAAAGAATTTGATGCACTATACAAAAATCTTGGTGGATATGGTGGTTCTATTTTTAGAGAAGGTAAACCAGTAGATATATTAAAGGAATTTCGCCGAAAGGGGTGGAGACAATTTTCGGACAAAGTAAATCCATTTGAAATTGTAAACACTCTTAATGAGAGTATAGAAGATTCTACCCGTAAGATGGTATTTAGAGTGGGACTAGAGGGGGGGTTGTCCCCAAAAAATGCTATCTTTGTGTCCCGTGAAGCAACGGTAGATTTTGCTAAGATGGGGACTTGGATGAAAAACCTCAACCAGGCGATTCCTTTTCTAAATGCTAGGGTACAGGGTGGATTAAATATGTTTCGTGCGATGAAGATGTCGCCAGAGATATTTGCTCGCACCGCAACACTATCTGCCGTATACCCTCAACTTGCTATCTATCAGTGGAATCGGCAATTTGAATCTTCAAATCAAATCTCAACCTATATTTGGGAAAACTATTGGCCCATTATAGTGGGGGAGAAATACGTAACCGACCCGACAACGGGATTGTCTGCCAAAACCCCGATTGTCGTTACTATCCGTAAGGGTGAAATACAACAAGCAATTTCAAATCCTATTTATTATTTTATGGCAAAAAATGATGGAAACGATTTTCGTTCTGTTTCACAAATGCTCGTAGATAATATAGGGAACATATCTCCTTTGTCGGTATCGTCTTTTGGGAACACAAATCCGTGGTTACAACTAATTTCTAATTTTGGGCCACTAGGAACAGTACCAATGGGTATGGCCACAAACATAAACTCTTTTACGGGGAGCAAGATAGTACCCGAAGAAAAGACGGGTGCCTCGCCAGCACTACAATTCACCAAATATGATTCCGAATTGGTTAAAAAGGTTGGTGCGGGGTTGAATATCTCCCCCGCTAAAATAGACTTTGCACTCAATTCTTTTGGCGGGGGTGTGCAAGACATTGTATCTGTTTTATCAATGGCATATTCATTAAGCCAGGGACAGGGAATTGGTACAAATATTCCCGATGAAAGTGCTATCGGGCAAGCAACAAAACTTCCCATAACTCGTACCTTAATTCGTGAACCACTACAATCTCAGGGGCCACAATATAAACAACAACAAGTCGAAAAACAAGAAGTTAATCAACAAACGATTGATAGGGGATTATTACTCAGGGAAGTTGCCCTGGAAATTGACCATAATTTAATGGGAATGAAAACAAACGAGGCGCGGTTGGAGTATCTCAATAGTATTAAGGCAACCCTTACCCCAGAAATTAAAAGTAAACTTCAAACAATCCAACAAGCAAGAGTTGCGTATGACACCCTAAAAACCTCCGATTCGGTTGAAACGAGGGCAAGGTTTATTGACCTTCAAATAAAACAAATGAAAGCTGGGGGCGCTTCCGCGCAAGACCTTTTAGAATATCTTGCAAATCTCAAAATTAGAAAATTGCTGACCGCTGACGTAATAAAAATATTGTCTATTCTATCACGTTAGTAGAATTACGTTTTGAAAAATAATAAATTCCCGCGATTACATATCCAATCAAAAATAACCAAAACCAAAACCTTGCCATGATAAATAGGGCGGTCAATGATGCACCAGTTATAAACATTACAATAGTATAGGCTAATACTTCTTCTTCTTTAATTTTCATATCATTTATCCTTTCTACCAATCTTTATAATCTACCATCATTAACGCTTTAGTTTCAATTTGTCGGACACGTTCACGGGTAACGCCAAATTCCCCGCCAACTTCTTCTCTTGTGCGTGAAACTCCATCAATTAATCCGAATCTCATTTCCAATATTTTTTGATATCGGGGTTCTAATTTAATGATTTTATCTTTATTGTTAATTAAATAATTTTTTGCCGTAATAAATTTTGTGTGAAACTGACTATGTCTTCTCCTTCCCCATATAATAAATTCAGAATCCAAATAGTGCATTATATTATTCATTAGATTCTTATGCGACCATCCATATAGTTTATTATCCTTTATTTCTGAATTTATTAATTCTTGTAATTTAGACCTAATCTCACTTGAGTATTTCATACTCCTTCTCCTTTCAACCTAATCCCTATCATATCTAATAATTCTTGTCAAGTACATGGAAGAACAAAACGGTGATAAAATAAAAATCCACGAACGATTAGCGACCCTTGAACAATGTTATAAACACATAGATGAGGACTTAGTGTACATCAAACGGCAAGTAGATAATCACCTCCCCACGGCAATTTCCAAGCTCGAAAAGAGGGTAGAGAATTATATCTCTAGGGGAAAGAACCAGTTTATCGCCACGCTCATTACATTGCTTATCCTGCTCATAGGAGTAGTTATAGATATATTACAAAAACAATAAGAGGAAGTCTAATTATTTAGATTCTGCTTATTAAAATATCGGTCTGTACCCTTCTGGCGCTAGGGATTCTCGTACTACCAGTTCATGCACAAGAGGCTACTGCAATTCATACCGCGTGGGATGCGGGATATGTAAAAGCTCAGACAATTTTGCCAGAAAAAACAGTCAGATATGACGCAATTAGAGGACAATCATGCGTTACTTTCGTAAAGCTGACATTAGGAATCACAACGCCTTGGCATACACCACGGTATGTTTGGTTGCATAAGAGTGAATTGGGGTTGAGAGAAGTGCCACCCGAAGTCGGGGCGATAGTCATTACCTCAGAAGGGTGGGTGTGGCACATGGGACTTATTAAGGAAATCCACGAAGATACCTTTACACTTGTGGAATCCAATTACATTCCTCGAACAGTAGGAACAAGGAATCTTTCATTTACATATACTAAAATCGTTGGGTACTTGAAACCTCTATAAAGGAGGTGAATCGTGAAACGGGTATGCCCACGGTGTCATCAATTAAGGCATCTGACCGACCATCATATATTGCCGAAACACGTCTTCGGGCTTGGGGGGCACACCGTTGAGATTTGTCGGGAGTGCCACAACGAGCTTGAAATTCAAATAGCTCGCCTCGAAAGGGTTATCCTTTCAAAGTTCCCAGGAGCCTTCGTCATACTGGTTCGGCAATTTTTGAAAGATGCCTCGATTGAGGCGTAGCACAAGGGGGGGCAGGAAACCTTCATGTGTTTCCAAAAACGCCCCTCCTTTTTCATCTAGGATACCTGAATTTCGCACGAGGATTGCGCTACAGCGTTTTTCTATGGGGTGCGGGCGGTATTTAACATTTTGAATCCAAAACGCAAGAATCGAAGATTATGAAACTATCATTTCCCATCAAAAAACCATACGTCATTTTCGCCCGACACGGCGATAAGATTCGGTATGGGATTCACAGGGGCATAGACGTATGCAAGTATGATTCAACGGGTAAAAAAATAATCTCTGGATATACCTGTTACGCTCCAGCCGATTATACTGTGGAAGAAAATAAATGGCACTACCAGGGCGGTAACATTTTATTACTGAATCACGGAGGGGGAATAAAATCGTGGATGGCTCACTTTGAAAGAACGCTGGTACACAAAGGAGAGAAGGGAAAGCGCGGCGACCCGATAGCAGTTGTAGACACGACCCCGAATAATTATTGGTCGGGGCCGACACCGCATCTCCACTGGCACCTTTACGTCAATGGACAAGTAGAAGACCCACTAAAATATATAAACGAAATGATTGCAGAACCAAACAGAGTTATCTTCAACAAAAAAGACGGGGAGTTTTATTGGACAAAGAATGAGGGGTACTTAAAAATCCCCAAAGAACGAATGGTCTATGCCGCCCTAATGAAAGCCGGAGATACCATTACCGTTGATGATGACATTTCACCCATCATAGGAAACTTCTAGGGCTTGACAGAATATCTGGCTGTGATAAGATATACAGACCTCGCAAACTATGGTCATTTTGCGGGGTTTTATATTGTGTGCATGTGGATAACTCTGGGATTGACACGATTCTTTGCCTATGGTAGGATACCAGTATGACCATAGAAAAATACAAAAAATCACCCAGAAACCCAAGAACGACACCGTTCCATCCGCTATTAGCGCTTGGAATGTTTCTGTTACTCGCTTCCGTGATATACGGAATTATTTGTGTTGATTAAATAACCTAAAATATATGTCATTTGAAGAAATCACTTCATGGGATTCCAGCAAATATGCGCCGTATATTAAGGATTCCTGCTGTGTCTGCGGTGCTCAAATAAAAAATAGCTGGTATTGGTATTTTCAACGAGGGAATTATTGTGTTGCCTGTAACAAAAGAGCGGAAAAAAATTCAGAGGGACGCTCAACGCGCATAAAATTAGCGAACCTTTTATTGGAAATTGGACGCTCGGCACGACAAAAATAACAGCAATATGAAATATATTACAATAAATAATTTTGAAAAGTACCAACACTATACTGACCGTCCGATAAAATGGGTCAAGTTATATACGGATATTCTATACAATGATAGGTTCTTATGTCTGACGTGTGCCGAAAGGTGGATATATCTTGGACTAATCCTAGTCTCTGCCCATAACAAAGGTAGCATCATCTATGACCTATCCTATATCAAACCTCTGGTCTGCCACAGGCTTACCAAGTACCTGACCCTTGCGAAAGCATGCAAGCACATTGAGAAAGTTGGACTAATTGCTATCACAACGCTATCAAAGCGCTATCAACTAGCTAGACCAGATAAGATAAGAATAGATAAGAATAGATTAGATAAGAATAATATATATATACATAAAGACGGATTAACTCCTATAAAGGAAATCCTGAAAGCAAGACTTCATACCTCTAGCTAAAGGAAGAAACTATGAACGAGTATACCGATGCCATTCCCGACTTCCCACCGCCCGAAAGGTTTGACCGCGATTCCTGGGTTCACAAAATTATCATCCGTGGGCGCGAAAAAGCAAAGCACTTCAACCAAATAACACAAAAAGAATGGAAAAACACAGACCTCCAAATAGACGAATGGAAATCAAACAAATCCTAATGCTTCCCAACTATCGCCAGTTCAGTTGGGCAGTCTTACAAGAATTTAAAATGAGGAAACTATGGCGCGAGATACAGGAAGTCCTGTTCCAAAACAACGTAAGACCCTTTACGAAAGCGTGGTTGGAAAATCGAAAGTCCACATTTTTCAAGCGATAGATTCATACTTAATTTGCCAAAGCTATGACGATAGCAAAAGACGAACAGTGCAGTCAGTGCGGGATGTTAGCGAGCAACTTTCTGTCTGACTGGAACGTGCAGTATTGCAAAAAATGTTTTGATGAGCGATTCCAACAGGTGATACGGGAACCTGACGAATGGGACAAAGACCCCTTTGATAAAAATAAATTTATTAACGCACTAACAAAAAAATAATATGGCGTACCCAGAAAAGAAAGTAGGGGGCATTTGCCCCGATTGTGGGGGGAAGTATGTGCAGAATCCCCGAACCAGTAAGTTGTTTTGCGAAAACAAGTGCTGGCTTAACAAACAGCAAGGAGTGCCAGCAGATACCCGTGGCGAGGAAATCAAAAAGATGCACGAAGAAAAGAAAGAGAATATCCGTTGGCAGGGTGCCAAGAACAAATCGGTTGATATTGCGCTCGCTAAAATGGCAGAAATCCAGGGCGATGAAGCGCTACAGGCAGAGATTAAAAAATGGGCTAACTTTTTGTACAAGTTAGAGCCAGACGACATTCCTTTCTAGTATGCGGAGAAGAAAAATAGACCCGACAAACAAAAAGGAAGTGAACGAGTGGGTTTCCTCCTTGATAGCCGAAATGCGACAACGCAGGGCAAAGGAGGAAGCCCAGACTCGTAACCTAGAGGACAGGCTAAAGAAAATGGATTGGTTACTATGACGTTCAACCAAAAAATCCTGCAAGCAATGTCGCCCTACTGGTGGTACAAACCGTGGCAACTTACACAAGTATATTTTGATGCTCCCCGAAGGTTGCGGGCAATGGTGCAACAAGGGTTGGTTGAGAAAAAGAAAGACGGCAAATTTACACTATACAAAAAAATATGAAAAACAAAAGTATATTTTCTTCAATTTACTCGGAGTACGCATACGAGGCATACGCAATCTTCATTCCATTTTTTGTGGCAATTCTTCTGCTCGTAGTCAGTGCTAGTTCGATAACAAGTAATGTTGACGACTTGGGTGTCGGGGTCAACCAAGAAGTTGTCAACGAGTTGTCAACGAGTCGTCAACTCAGTATGTGGTAAACGCAACCTGTTATGTCTGCCCTCCGTATTGCGGAACAATGGCAAATGGGAAAGAGGTTTTTGACGGTGCAGTTGCAATTCGCCTCAATTCAAAAGTAGTACAGAATATGGATTTAGAGTACGGAGATAAGATTTTTATAGAAGGAATCGGAGAAAAATATATCGGTGATAGGTTGCCAGATTTCAATGTTGCCGATATAGATATTTTTATGAGCGTTGAGGAATGTAAAAAGTTCGGCAGACAAAATGTAATAATCGAAAAAATATGACCAACACAACCGCAGAACAATTCTTAGAGGAGGAATACAGCGTAGGGGATATTGTGATGTTTGAAAATAGTGGCGCAAAAGAAATTGGTAAAATTACAAAAGTTGAACCGCCGGAACCATATTCTAACAATATTGATTATGAAGTTATTAGTTCTAATTTTGGTAATTATAAAACTAATGGCTGGAAGCAGAGTCTCATAACCCAAAAATATCCCTCCATCGAATCTGCCCCTATCCTGAAATACAAAAACCCGAAGTATTATCCCGAGCGAAAGTTTCAGGTAGGAGATAGGGTAAAGGTAATGGGTTATAGTGTACCTAATTATCGTAATATGGGGAAAACTGGGGTAATAGAAGAAATTGGTGATTATGTGAGCTATCCTATAGAGGTCAGATTTTCCGAGGAAGAGACTGATGCTTTTAGTAAAGAACAACTTGAACTCATCCAACCAAAGGTCGAGGAAAGAATTATGCAAGTAAACTGGTACGTAGAACCAGAAGATTTCAAATGGTTTGGAAGCGTGGGCGATGCTATATATAAACAATCATTAACCAAAAAATGTATGGGCGTAATACAAAATGCCTTCAAGTCAACACTACGGAAAGCGCAGGAAAAGTACGAAATTGTGAATGGCGATGGCGGTTTGACACCGAAAGGTCGGGAGGAACTCGTTGATTTTATTTTCGCAACCAACGAGGAATTGCGGGACGGATTCAACAACAAGATTTTAGAGCAATACGAGAAGGATAAAAAAGAGGAGTAACTTACGGAAGGCTCCTCTCCTTCCTCGTGCTGGTGGTTCTACCTTCTTAAGGTTCACAAAAAACGGTATAACTAGAAGCCAACTCCCATGGGCACAGCTTTGAATGCCGATTAGTACAGTCATTCTGTACGCTAAAAAGCCGTAACCGCCAGCACAAGAAAGGAAACCTATAAAAAGTGCTATAAAGTATCAAGTTTGAGGGATAAACTTATAAATAACTGAATTGAATGTTATGTGCCAAGCATTTTCATGCGTTATCACAAAGTCAAAAAAGGTCTATTGGAAAACTGGGATTGATTCCCATGAAGGAGTTTTGGATTTATTCCAAAAGAAAGACAAAGAACTTTCTGATGACAAGCAACCGCCATTTAATACCTTTGCTCGCATTGAGATTGTGCCAGAAGGTAAAAACTACCTGAAACCTAATGGAACGTGGATTTACCAAATTGATGAGCGGGTAAAACCTTCTTGGTTGGATGATTCTTATGAAAAGGAATGTCGCATCGCTTGGTTAAAATGGAAGAAGGAGGTTTATAGTAATTTTGATTTGCGGCAAGTCTTACATCCCATTCATCCATTCAAAATTAAACCGCCAAAAAAGATTACCAAAAAGCATTTAGATTTATTGAAAGAATGGGATTCGGTGGGGGATTCGGTGGGGGCTTCGGTGGGGGCTTCGGTGAGGGCTTATACTGGCTCAATGTTCCCCAATATAAAACAATGGAATTATTGTGAAAAAATAAAAGTAAAGGGTTATCCGTTCAA
>Ga0265297_10002069_pt1 | contig 42873 bp, 47 predicted proteins | sample Munlanlwell13791_FD_192502 | JGI IMG/M metagenome (GOLD analysis project Ga0265297, IMG submission 192502) | Leachate microbial communities from a municipal landfill in Southern Ontario, Canada - Leachate well 137-91 | ecosystem: Engineered > Solid waste > Landfill > Unclassified | place... | reverse complement strand
TTTCAATGGGATAAGTAGGATTGGAGGTATTATAGACTAACAAAGCTTTGACAATTTGAGACAAGTCTGATTTCCGACGAGCGTCATTGGCAGAATCAGTGGCCGAGTTCAAAGAAACTAAAACAAAGCCAGATAAGATACCCACGATTGCAATCACGACCAAGAGCTCGATTAAGGTAAAAGCAAAAAGCTTTTTAGAATTCATTTATTAATAATTAAGATATTTTTTGTTTATTAAAAACATTATACCAAAATATATTAATCTTGAAAATGGGAAAAGATAAGACAAATGAAATATGCTTTGAACCCATGTTTGGGGGTTTGATTGTACTCAATCAAAGGCGGAGCGCTGACGAGCGCGAGCCGGGACCCGAACAAAACTTTACCAAAAGTTTATGTGAGGGAGCTCCCAAACATAGGTCAATCAGAAGTTTATGCAAGGGACTCCCAAACATGTTTATGGCTAATTCTTTTAATTATTTTAGTCATTAAACATTCTGAATAGCCAGCCAAACAAGCTGAATCCTTTTCGAGAATTATCTAAAATATTTTCAACCATCAAGTTGGCTTGCTCCAAAAGCTGAACCTGCTCAATAATAGCCTGCTGATCTTCCTGGCTAACAAGCTGATTTTTAATTTGGTTCAATTGCTGAATTTGAAATCGATTTTGTTCCATTATTCTTTGAATGTTATCTATTTCCGCATAATCTGGCCCAGCAAAAAATTTAATCAATCCGCTTCGATTTTGCACCTTTTGTAATCCATTTTCTATTTTTTCCTGATTTTGATTTTGAGCTTGAGCAATAACTCTTACCTGTTCTCCGATTCCGCTATTTCTTTCCGCTACTTGCAACATTTCTTGAACAGCGTTAGCTACTTGGCTTCTTCGCTGTTCAGCATTTTCTAATCCAATACCTGCTTTAGATTTATTCTGAAGATTTTGTTGTTCTTGTTGTTGAACTTGTTGCTGACTTTGCTGTTGATTTTGTTCTCCGGTTTGCGGATTATTAGTTTGGGTTTGAACTTGACTAGCCTCTCCTTGATTTACGGTTTGATTTGATTGCTGAACTTGTTGCTGGCTTTGCTGTTGATTTTGACCTTGTGGGTTATTAACCTGAACCGCATAGATACTATTACCAAAAACAAAAAGCATTAATAAAAGTCCGATTAATAAATATTGTTTTTTCATGTTTTTTTAAAAATTATAATTATAATCTTATAATTTATTTTAATACTCAAAACAAAAACAAGCAATATTGCTTGTTTTATTTTTTATTTATCTTAATGGCCTTGCCTTCAATAATAGCTTCGGCTACTTTTTTGCGTGCCGAGCTTAATATCCTTTGGAGGGTACTTTGAGATATATTTATTTTCTGAGCCGCTTCTTTCTGATCAAAATCCTCATAATCGCAAAGTTTTAAAACTTCCAATTCATCTAATTCCAATTCTACTTCTTCTAATGAAAAAAGTGGAATAGCCCTGGGCTTAAAATATGTTACGTTTGGATTAAAGTTCAATTTTCTTGGTTTAATCGGTCTGACCATTTTAATTATCTTTGTATTTATTAATAGCTTCAATTAATTCTTTTTTTTCAACCTCTCCGCTTAAGCGTAAAATTTCATTACCTTCTTTTGATAAAAAAACAAAAGAAGGCATGGCGGTAATATTATATTTATCCACTATTTCTTTACTTTTGTCAAAATCATAATACTCTGTTTCAAGCCATGGGTTCTCTGTTTCTATTTCTTTCCATCTTGGACCCATAACCTTGCATCCTGTGCACCAAGTGGCGCCAATCTTTAATATTTTCATTTTATTTTTTTAAATTAATAAAATACCCCGCTCTTATTTTTAAGAGCGGGATACGGGCTATTTTTGATTCTCAATTTCGCTGATTCTTTCCTTGATTGCTTCCAGTTCTTCTTCTAAAGCACTAGCTTCTTCTTTCAATAATTCTGATTCTTCTTTCTTGGTAAAAAATCTCCTCATTCCCATTCCCCAACCATAACCTCGACCCATTCTTCCACAACAAGGACCCATTCCTCTTCCTGTTCCTGGACCCATTCCAGTTGGCCCTGTTTTATCTAAGTTTGGCATATATTTTTATTTATTGATTCTTATATAAAGATGTGACGAGCATCTTTATCTATTATGAGTATATATTCATAATAATCTTTTGTCAAGCAAATTATCAACAATTATTAAATGTCTTTATTTTGCTATTTCTTTTAAGATCTCTGCCTGAATAGATTCATTAAACCCGGAAAAAACCCTGTCTTTGATAAAAATTATCGGATAATAACCAAACAATGGATGTATCCCCTCGCTACTATTAAATTTTGATTTTACGCTTTGTAATTTTTCTTGGAATCCAGCTTCATAGTCAAGATATTGCTCAATTGGATAGTCAACTGTTTTGATGAATTCAAGCATTTCCAAACACATTGGCCCGCTACCATTGTGAAAAATCATAATTTTATTTCCAATATTATATTTTTCTTCTGCAATTGGCGGTGCAACTATCTCACTTGCATCTTTGCCAATATTTTCTACTAAGCAAGGATTATAAACTTTTTCTACTTCACCATAAGAAACAGCTGGCCGAATTTTTTCCGGAGTATAAGGATTATTTTTATTCACTGGAATTTGCCACAATGGCAAAGTCCAATCTTCATCAGCCATAAATTCATCCAATTTTACCCATTGAATTTTGTTATAATTTGTATCCCAAAAATTAATCCACATATCCATCCAGGGCTTTAAATATCCCCCAATATTGGTGTGAGTAGTTGGGGTTATTTTATGCTTGGTACCATATCGAGCTTGTTCTTTGGCGCTTAATGGCTCAAGTGCTCTATTTAATTCTGCCATCATATCTTGAGGGGTGCCATTTCTTTCAAAAAAAGAATAGTCACAAAGCGATCCATATTTATATTTAACGTTTGGAATATTTGAAACTGATAATATTTTTACCTCTGGATAATCTTCAACTTTATAAATCGTAGCTTTTGTGTCTGTTGTTCCTCGGGCGGTAATATAAGGGATGCCTAATTCTTTTGCAACTTTCACGGTTGTCGCATCAGAAGCCATATAGGTTGAAGAAATTATCCTAATTGGAACGCCAGTGCAAGCTTCGATTCCATTTTTCATTTCAATAATTCTTTGTTTTTGCTCTTCATAAGGAATGTCCCAAAAAGGCGCGCCAATATTAGAAGCAACTAATTCTACATTATGTTTTGTTATCTCTTTAATGGCCTCGCAATTGCTTTGCACAAACTCGGGGGTTACCATTAAAAGCCCGTAAATATTTCTTTTTTCCATCTCATTCACAAAATTAGCCAATCCAACCGTATCTTTATATTCAATTAAAAGCATTATTCCTTTGGCCTTTTGTTCTGGCTCATTAATTTGAGTTGATTTTTGAAATCCAACCTTCAAATAACCAACGCCCAAAGATGCAATAATCAGAATAATTAAAATTCCAATCAAAATAGTTAACCGAGAATTTATTTTCATATTATTTTTAAATTATTTTTATTAATTAAAAATGTTTTTTATTAATCCTTTATTATGATTATATATTCATAATAATAGATGTCAAGACTTTTCTTTTTAAATAATAAAAACAATAAAGAATGTTTGGGAGCTAAGTTCCAAAACATGAATTTAAAATAATTATTCTACTAAATACTTTATTGAGTTATTTGGCAGCGCTCTTGATTTAAATCTTGTTTTTCTAAATTAATTAAATCAATCATTTGATATGATTCTATCACTGTTCCCAATCCCATGGCATAATTTTTTTCAAAATCAGGGCAATTTTCTTTAGTTGCTTGTTTGCTACTTAAGGCCCAATAAGAAATGCTATTGTTTTGTATTATTATGGGTTTGGAATAATAATCCTCATAGATCTTTTCTTTTTTAATCAGATCATAAACAAGCAATCGACGATAAGATGGGCTGGTGCCGGAATCTAAAATTAAAAAATCATTTTCAAATTTTAGAAAAAATCTTGCCAAGCCTTCAATTTGAAAATCGTTTTCTTGAGCAAAATACTCGCAAGCTATTTTCTGATTTGAATTTTGCTTGTATTTAATTAAAATATTTTCATTATTAGAAATAAAAAAATACTTTTCGCTTTCAAAACATTCTAAGGAAATCGAATTATTTTCAAAATTATCAATAATTTTAAAAGTTTTCATGATTTCTTGAGCTTCGTCCTGACCTAAGCAATCAGTAAAACCAACCCAGCGCGGAGGCAAGGCAAAAATATAATTTTGATTCTCGCCTATTTTTTGGGGTCCAATCGGAGCTGCACTCACGCTAAGATTTTCCTGTTCGATCATGTCCCATTCTTGCTTGTTAAAAATCAAAACTATCAAGTCTTGCCAGCATTGAGCTTCTGTGTCTTTAGAGTTTTTTATAATAATTTTTGGCCCCTGGATTTGCTGCTCAGAGCCATCTAAAAATCTTCCTTCCCAAGAATCAATTATTATGGAATAATTTTTCCAAGAATCAGTTAAATTAAACTCAAACCCATATTCCTTATTTTGATATATTATTGAATCAATTTGTTTATTTGGATTTTCAGCTAAATAATTTTTTTCCTTGTTGATAACAGAATAAATAGAATAACCAGAAAAAATAACACCAGCGAAGCCAAAAACAAGAACAATAACTTTAAAAAATCTATTTAAATTCATAATTTTATTTTAATTAAACACAAAGGTAATCCATTTACCAAGATAATGTGTTAAAAATATTACAATTAAAGCAATAACTAAATGCTCTAAAACTGCTTTTATTGGATTTTGATGGTTTTCTTTTTTAAACAATAAAAAGCTAAAAATAGAAAGCAAGGCCAATCCTAAAATTACGCTTATTATTATTGCTGCTGAAAGTTCTAATAATAAAATTGGAATGATAAATATTGAAGCAAAAACAAATTTAGCTAAAAAGGTGCAGATTGTCGATTCCCAAACTTCTTTTTCTGTGTGTTGGCCTTGTGATTCTTCAGAAATATGAATCCCCAGGGCGTCAGAAAAAGAATCAGCAATAGCAATTGTTAATATTCCGCCGATAATCACGATTTGCGAATGGGTTCCAGAATGAAGGCCAACAATCAAGCCAAGCGTGGTAATAATTCCCGAGGTCATGCCGAAAGAAAAAGCAACTTTAATGGAGTGTTTATTGAACATATGTTTAAATTTTGCCAAAAAATGAAACTATTCTATATTAAAACGATACATTATTTCTGTTTGCTCTCCCCCATTTTTAAGATAAAAACTATGAGCTTCTAAATTGTTATTAGTATCAAGCTTAATGACTTTAATATTGTTTGTTTTGCAAAAATCTTTAACCGCATTAAACAGCTTAGTGCCAATACCCTGACCTCTTTTATTTTTAGTAACAATAAAGTCCTCAATATGCCCCCGATATATTCCATGTCTAATGTTGGGCAAAATATAAAAAGTAACAAGCCCAACCATTTCTTGATTTTCCAGAGCAACAAAAATCCGCATATCTTTGCGATTAATGATTTCTTGAAAAATAGGCCCGCCTTTTTCCTGGGCTTCGATATTACGCGTAGAATATCCAACCTTCTCGTTCAATTCAATTCCCAATTCGTCTAATAATTTCAAAACGCTTTTTTCGTCTTTTATTTTTGCAAAACGAATTTCCATAATTATCTTTTTTTCTAAATTTTATCTTTTTTAATTTCCCAAAGTCCATGAATATTACAATAAGCTCGGGACCCGATTACATTCATCCGAGTAAAAAAATCAGACTCTGGCTTGTCTCCTGGTTTTAAAAACTTTTTACCAGATTTTCCATCAACTGTGGTTATTTCAATCCATTCGATATAATGGTCTTCGGTCATCGGATGCTCTTCAATGCCAATTTTTATTTTACATCCATCTTTTATTTGGCACATATTAGGAGGTAAATCCTCTATTATAGGCAAATGCTTTTCCGTTCCTTCTTCTTTGTTTTTCGGGGTCATCGCCTGCATTGGTTGCCCGCAACAAACAAGCTCGCCTACTCCAGAATGCAAAACTTCTACAACATTTCCGCAAATTAAACATTTATAAATTTGTTTTAATTGGGTCATATTTTTATTTATTTATTTTATCAAATTTATTATACCACAAAACAAAAACCGCCCAAGAGCGGTCCTCTATTCACCAAAATTTTTAAATTAATAATTAATTAAAGGATGTCGTATTTTTTGAAATCTTTTTTAGCGTTTTTTATAAATTTTCCAAAACTTTTTTCTTTTTCTCTTTTTTCAAAATCAGACATTTCATAAAACTCGGATTCTTTTTTAAGATTTAAATAATTGTTGTATTTGTTTTCATCTAATTTTCCTTGTTTTACTGCTTTTAATACTTCGCAGCCAGGTTCATTAGTATGCGTGCAATTTTTGTATTTACATTTTTTTCCGATTTCAAAAATTTCTTCAAACGAATCATCTATGCCTGTACTAACATTTGCTAGTCCTACTTCTCTTATGCCTGGATTATCGATGACAATTCCGCCATTTTCTAAAAAATACATTTCCCGGCTTGTAGTTACGTGCTTGCCTCTATCGCTATATTTACTAATATCTCCTGTTTTAATAGCATTACTTCCAATCAGTTTATTAATTAAAGATGATTTTCCTACCCCAGAGGATCCAAGAAAACAATATGTTTTCCCTTTTTCAAGATATGTTTTTAATTCCTCCAACCCTTTTTTATTTAATGTGCTTGTTAAAATAACATCTAAATCATTAAATCTTTCTTTGGTTTGGACAACTATTAAATCCAATTCTTGTTTGGAAATCAAATCAATTTTATTAAGAATAACAACCGGCTTAATTCCCTGATCTTTGGTAATTGCAAAATATCTTTCTATCCGATTAAGATTATAGTCTCGATTAACTGATTCAACGATAAAGGCCACATCGATATTTGTTCCAATGACTTGAATTTCTACTCTAGAGCCAATCTTGTCTTTATCTCCTCGTTTTCTTTTTATTATTGTTTTTCTGGGCAATATTTTTTGAATCACCGCTTGCCCCTCGCCAAGCTCGGTTACTAAAACCCAATCTCCTACTGCTGGATAATCTTCTCTAGAGCAAGCATCAAGAATCTGCTTTCCGGTTATTTTTGCCAGAAATCGGCCATTTTGATTAATAACTTCATATGATCCACGGTTTTCGGAAGCAACTCGAGCAATTGAAAAATCGTCCAAATTTAATTCTTTTCGTTTGGATTCAAAAAAATCATCATATCCAAAATTTTCGATTTTAATTTCAGAAGACATAATAAAATTATACCAAAAAATTAGGAAAATAAAAAATGTTTAGGATCTTAGCACCCAAACATTCTTAAAAATATTATGATTATTTTAACAGGCTTGGCATTTAGATTTTTTGTGAACCATTTTAATTAAGTTAATTATTTTTTTCTTATCAATACTTTCGATGCTTTTAATTTTAATATGGCGCATAGTTTTTCCAGATCCTTCAAACTCCTCTATCTCTTTTTTGCTTAAACCGGAAACAGCAAACCCAACCTGCACCTTTTCTTTCAAGCCAGCTAAATAAAAACGATTTTTGTCTAATGAGATCACTCCCCAATTAAATTTTTCTTCACAATTTTTAATGGTCTCAAAAAATATTTTTCTCAATGCTAAAATAATTTTCTTTTGCAAGGGCTCTTGTTTGTCTATATATTGTTTTACTTTTTGGTCCAGATTATTTTGCCATGGCTTTAGTTTTGAAATTTTGGGGAAATTTTTTATAACATAACGTAAGGCGGGGCGAAATGTCTTTTTTGTTTTAGCTTTTTCGGCATACCACGAAGCACCAAGGGCATGTGTTGGCACATGCCAAGTTGCGATAGCATGACCAGCTGCCCGCGCCGCAAAGCACGCTGGATCTGTCTTTGCCTCTCGAGCCGCAGCATGGGCATTAAGTGATAATTGACGAACTTCTTTCATCTTAAGCTCTCTTTTTTCCTGTTGCCCAAGCCTTAATTGCTTCAATCGCCAAGCGTGGGCGATTATCTTTTGGGTTTTCCTTTTCAAAAATTAAAAGAACTTTTCTTGCTTCCTTGGCTGCTTCCAATGCCCAGGCTTTATGTTTTCGTGAATTTCTAGCAACAACTTGATGATTTTTAACTGTTAAAGGAATTTTTTTCTTAAGTTGTAAAAGATGTTTTTTTGAATCTCGACAACAACAATGCCTAGCATGCTCTTCGTGCCATTTTATTTTTTGCTCAATTGTTGCGTTTTTTAGCATTTTGTTCTTTTTGTGCCACTTAATGTTTATTTCCATATTTTTATTTTATCAAAAGGCTGCCTAGAAATAAATAAGCAAAAAAATTCCAAAATAAAACTATTTGCTTTTAAGAGTTTTTGTATCCATCGATTAGATACAAAATTCCAGGAATAATAGGAATTGCTAAATTAATACTAAGATTTGCTTCTGTTAAAAGCCCAACGATAAAACCTATTAAAACCGGAACAACAATAAGCATTCCTCCTGCCCTAGGATATTTCCAACCCAAGGCTAAACCAATAAAAACCAATGGCATCATAGACAAAGCAACGTTTTCCCATAATGAATAATTTGGATTAGTAAAAGGCAATGGGTTTCCATAGCCAAAATAAAATGGTAGAGCAAAAATTAAAATACAAAGGGCAAAAATTCTTGCCGTCCACTTGATTATATTATTTTTTTTTGATTCCATATTTTTTATTTTTATTATAATTATTATTTAAGATATTTTTCTTCGTAAAATTGCGGCAACTGGCACTGAACAAAACTAACACAATCGTCAGGAACTTTTATATTAATAGCATTAATGCACTTAATCATTTCTTTTGGCCAAGTAGCACATTCCTCCATGCAAGTATTATAAGCATCATTTAAATCCGCTGGAGTAACATCTTCAGTAAAAGAAGCGCATGATTTATATCTTTGGCAAGCATCGCTACATTTATCAGAAACAGGTTTTGGGGCTGATTCCTCATCTTGGCATAATGTTTTTAATTGCTGTAAAATATTGTTTATTTTTTGTTCACAATCATCCATTTGAAAAATATTCTCGTTTGGATCGATTATATTTATTTCATCAATTTCTGGTAATGGTGGCGCGTCGGACGTAAGTTCTGGCACTTCGGATCCCAGTCGGCCAGTGTTAATTTCTGGCAATTCTGGGATATAATCCGTGGGGTTAATCACTTCAATATTTATTTCTGGCAAAGGTGGAACATCAGAACCCAAATCAGGCACTTCTGAGCCAAGAATAATTATTGATTCTGGATCTATTTCTGGCAAAGGTGGAACATCAGAACCCAAATCAGGCACTTGCGAACCAGGTATTTCCTCAATAGTTATATCTGGTAATGGTGGCACGTCGGGCGTAAGTTCTGGCACTTCGGATCCCGGTCGCCCCTGATCTAATATTTCTGGCTCTACATCTGGTAATTTTGGCACATTGTCCAGCCATTGTTTTTTTCTTTCCGCTAAATCAGCTAACTTTTTTTCTAAAGACTCTATTTTCTGATTAATATCTTTTTTATTATCACAATTGTCGCCAGCTAAAACTTTAAGTTGCTCGGCTTCGGCCAGCAAATCTTTATAATCCGAAACAATTTTTTCTGGTGTATCTAAAAAATTGTTTTGTTTTGAAAAATAATCGGAAATAAAATAACCGGAAACACCCAAAACAATAACACCCAAAGCACTAGCAATTATTTTTTGAATTATGCTCATATTTTTTAATTTTATTGTTTAAATATTAAAAATTAAGTTAGTTTTTATTCTTTCTTTTCTTTGGGGGTTATTATTGGCAGCTCAATCCAAAAAGTACTTCCTTTTCCCTCTACAGATTCAAACCCGATTGTCCCGCCATGTTGCTCCACAAAATACTTGGCAATAAAAAGCCCAATGCCCGATGCATCAGGATTTACAGTAATTGCATTAGAGGCGCGGAAAAAACGAGTCGAAATATTTTTTTGTTCATCTTCAGGAATCCCAATACCGTCATCCGTAATCTCAAAACGAACCTTATCACCTATTTTTTTAAAAGAAGCTTTGATCTTCCCTCTTTCTTTGGTATAAATTATCGCATTATCAATAATTTTTTCCAAAGCAATTCTTATTTTATCAACATCTAATTCAAGCATTGGTAATGAAATTTTAGGAGCTTGATAGGAGTATTTAATATTTTTATTCTCGTATTTAAATTTAAAATTAGCCAAAACTGATTCCCAAAGATCTTCCAAAGAAGCGGATGTTCTATTTAAATAAGCTAAACGCTTTTCTTCAATGTCCAAGGCAGTTAAAAAGTCTCCGATTCGGTTAATAACTTCTATATCAGCTTCAAGGCTGATGTTTAAAATATCTTTTGTTGCTTTCTCAAGATGACCATGAGTTCCAGACAGTAAAGATTCTATATTCCAACGCAAAACACTTAACGGTGTTCTTAATTGATGCGAAACAACTTGGATAAATTTTGACTTTAGAGCATCCAAATTTTTTAAACGAGTTTCCACTTTTTTCGCTTCGGAAATATCTCGAAAATACCAAACTCTTCCGTAATTTTTCTGATTAGAATCAATCATCGGGGCTGAATAACGATCTAAAATTCTTCCATCTTTCAATAAAACTTCGGTTCGATCAATTTCTTGAGGATGGCTGTAAAGATATTTTACCCGATTTAAAAATTCTTGCGGATCAACAAGCTTGTCTAAAACTGATTTAAGCGCTAATTTATCTGACCTCGTCTCAATTACTTTTTGCGGAATATCCCACATCTCAACAAATCTTTTGTTATATAAAATAATTTTATTTTTTTCATCAACCACTAGCACCCCATCAATAGCAACCTCAAGCTCGGTCGACAAAATTGTATTTCTAAATAAAATTTCTTTTTCTAATTTTTTTCTCTGGGTCATATCTCTAACCATGGTCAAAATAGCTGGTTGATTATTGTATTGAATAACTCCATTTGAAATCTCTGCTTCGATTATTGAGCCATTCTTGTGCAATAATTTAACCTCATAAATCCCCTCAAATTTTTTCCCGGCAAGCCTTTTTTTATAATTATTAATTATTCTTTCTTTTTCTTCGGGGGCAATAAGCTCAATAAAAGATTTTCCTAAAACTTCTTTATCTGTATAGCCAATAACTTTTATTGCCCTGTTAGCATACTTTACAATCCTATCTTGAACAATAATTATTCCGTCATAGGCCTGATTCATTACCGCGGAAAATTTTTCTTCGCTCTCTCTAATCTCACTAGTTCTTTTTTCGATTTCACGTTGCAATGCTCTTTGATATTGCTTCATTGCAAGAAAAATAATAAGTATTAATACAAGAATAAAACCAACAATTATTAAAAAAGCATTCAGCCACCCTGGCCAAACCTGTATTTCCCCCAAAGCTTTGCCAAAATTTGCTTTAATTGATTTGTGATAAACACTATTAGGATTATTTTTTAAATCTTTTAAATGAAGGTCTAAAACACTAATTAAATAATCATTTTGAGAACTATTTTTACTAAATGCGTAATATATTTCACCAGGATTAAAAATAATGCCTGTACGATTAACTTTATACTTGTTTTCATTTGAAAGGCTAAAGTGCCAATTAACCACTCCCGCATCAGCCTCATTATTATCTAATAATCTAAAAACATCTTCCATGTTTTGTACGTCAATAATATTAGCCCTCACCCCTAAAGAATCTAAAACATTTTTTAATCCCAAAGAAGCTGTATAATGAAAACTTGATTTCATCACTGCGATAGTTTTTCCTTCCAGATCCCTAAAAGAATTCAAATTAATATCTTTTCTCGTATAAATTATCGACCAACTAAGCAGTGCTGATTCATTATTAAAATCATATTTAGCTTCTCGCTCTTCGTTTATGGCTACATCAACCATTATATCAATCTCGCCATTTTCCAATCGCTCCAATCCTTCTTCCCAAGTGCCAAAAACATAAACCAATTTCCAATTTTCTCTCTTGGCAATTTCATTGGTAATATCTGCCCAAAATCCTTTAATCTCACCGTTTATATCTCTATAAATCTTTGGAGGGTTGTCATACACTCCTATTCGAATATTTTTAAAATCTGGTTCAGCTGCAAAAGAAAAACCAAAACACAAAAACTGCAAAAATATCAAAGCTCCTAGAAAAATTTTTTTCATATATTTGAAAAATAAAACACCTCAAAAAGAAGTGTCTTGATTAAGAAACTATTTTTATTTTCACCCAAGCTGATTCCTTGGTTTTCTTCCATGTTATAAAATTATTATACCACAAACCAAAAACCAAAGAAACAAAATTAGTTAAGAGGCTCGGCCCATGTTTAGGAGCTTAGCTCCCAAACATGGGCGAAACAAAAACCGACAAAAGAGTCGGTTTTAATTTATTGATTTCTAAGGTTTAAAGAAAAAAAATCTCGATAATATGCATAACCAAAGCCCCCACCACAAAAGACACTAATCCCAATATTAAAAATCTTGGCTCTTTTATTTTCATGTTTTTAAATTATTTTTTATTTTATCAACTTAATTTTTTTAAAACCTCGTTAAATTCTTCGTCCGTAGCCATTTCTCCTTTTAAAATTTCACATCCTTTATTTTGCCAATAAGGCAATTGATTCATATTTTTTCTTACAATCTTTTCCGCCATACTTCTATCTCCTTCTAGCTGGCTTATAAAAAATTGTACTCCGCCTTCAAATATCTCTTCGCAAGGCTTAACATTGCCGTCCGCATTAACACAAAAAAGACAAAAATTAGAATTCTCATCACCCCCAGCAAAATCTTCTTTTTTTGTTAATGGCATTCCGCATGCCTGACAAAATTTTTCCATATCTTTATTTATAATTTAATTATTTTGTTATAAAACAATTATACCACAAACAAAAAACCAAAGAAACAAAATTGTTTAAGAGGCTCGGCTTATGTTTAGGAGCTTAGCTCCCAAACATGGGCGAAACAAAAACCGATAAAAGCCGGTTTTGATTTAAATATAAACCTTTGCATAATTAATATTGACGCTTTCAAAGCCTTATGATATATGATGGTTGGTGCTAACATGTATTATGAGTTTGATTCATTTATCATTAACCATGTTGGAGGCGGAACGTTATTCCTTTTGTTCTTTGTAACAATATTTGTTATTTCCCGTTTCACCTACAAAAAAGTATGGATTCAAGAAGATTATGATGCTGGTAAAAATGCTGTAATAATAGGCATTGTTTGTATTATTGGAACACCGCTATGTATGATTTTTTTGCCTTTTATTGTAGCATTGTTCTGTCTGGCAATTGGCATAGGATCAATGATGGGAGCATCATATACGCAGCCTATGGCTAAAAAAAAGTAAAACAAAAATTCTTTTTAAATATATTTTGTAAAAGCGGGTATAAAATTTACACAAACCAAAAACCGACAAAAGAGTCGGTTTTAAAATTTTATTTTTTAGATTTTTTCTTGACAGCTGGCTTTTTTGCTACAACTTTTTTTGGTTTTTTTGGTTTTTCTTTCTTGGTTATTTTTTTCTTTGTTGTTTCCTTGTTTTTTTTAACTATTATTTCTTTTTTTTCTTCCTTTGCTGGAACAACTGGGGTTAAAAGTTTTAAAATCTTATCTATCTTGGCATTTAATATTTCAAATTGTTCTTTGTTTTGATTGACAGGAGCACTAACATTTTTATTAGAACTATCTCTTTTACCAAAGCATTCATTGCAATAAACTGGCTTTTCTTTTGTTGGCTTAAAGGGCAATTCAAATTTTTTTCCACAAGTGTCGCAAATAGCATCAAACATTGGCCTGTTTTGTCTAGGATTTCTTTCATCTCTCCCTCTTTCTGAACGATTTTCAAACCTTGAAGCCCCGCCATGATTTGTAAAACATTGGCTACAATAAATCGGCTTATCGCCAGTTGGCTTAAAAGGAACCTCGCATCTCTTTCCGCAATCACTGCAAATTGCCTCGTACATTTGAGGCCTTTCTCTGTTTCTAAACTCTTTTCTGTCAGATTTCTTTTTCTTAAAATCTCCGGGCCTAGTGCTGTTTCTTTTTTCGCGATCAAATATTTTGTTAAAGTTTGACATATATTTTTATATTAATCTGTGAGGGTATTATAGGCTATATATCAACATAAGGCAAATATAAATAAAAACGCCTAAATATCAGATCGAATAAAAGGCGTTAATTGTTATTTAAATTTAAAACTTTGAATCATTGTATCGTCATAGCACTGATAAGATGACGCTACGGCTGGATTGGTTCCGAATTTACATTCTTGGCCAAGCGCGACTGACATTAATTTATGCTTTTCTGGAGAATAAATAATTTTATAATGAAAATTTAACATACAGCTTCCATACCATGGTTCATCTTTGTTTCCAGCATCAGAACCAATCAAACTAATTTTGTAATCGCCATTGGGTAATAAATCTTTATCTTTTATTATGCACGTTGTTCCAAAATTATCTTTTACGTATTTTAAAACATCTGCCTCGTTTTTGGGATTATTGATTATAATTTTCCATGCCAAAATATTGTTACTTTTAAGCGATTCTAAAGCTAAAAATATTTTTTGACATTGATCAGTAAATTTTTGCGAATCATTATCCCAAGCATCATAATAATATTCTTGAGAAATATAAACTACACCATTTTGATTGTCTTCAAAGATCCTTACTGGCACATTAACCGCAGACATGTTCGAACACCTAACCATGCCATTAGTTTCGCGAGGAATTAACATTGAAAACCCCAATTCTGTGTTTGTGTATTTTATCCAATCAGAAGTATCGATTATTTTAATTTCATTGCTCTGATTATTTTGATTGTTTAATATATTTTTTGATTGTAGTTTATAGAATAAAAATAGTGCGATAATAATTACGATTAAAGACACGAGAAAAATAGAAATTTTTTTATTCATATTTTAATTTTATCAAAAAATCATCCCGATTAAAAGACGATTTTGATTGCTCCGGTGGTAGGAGTTCGCCCTCAGATAAATTCTTGGTAGAATTTTCTTCGAGCCGGCCTCGCAACCGTCGTTGTTCCGGCTTCGAATCCTACTACTAATCATAGAATTTCAAAACAAAGACCACCTTTCGGTGGTTATTGTTTTGAATTGCTCCGGTGGTAGGATTCGAACCTACAACCTAATGCTTACACTTGCCCTAATGTTTCCAAAAGGAGTGGACTATCTCATCATCCTAATTTTCGTTAGGAGCGAGGCGCTTCCCCCTTAAATTAAGGAGTACTCCCTCTCGGGATAGTCTCTGAACCTTCCCATAAATAATTATGGGCTTGGCTGCGGATTGCCCTCGATTTTAATCGTTAGGGTTTCCCGCAATTCACCTCGTTTTTCAATCTCAATTACTTGAGAAAGCTGCAAAATTTTACAGGCATCCGCGCTACCATTGCGCCACACCGGAATATATTATTATTTTTCTTCTATGACATCCATGCTACCTCCGCCAGCTGACGGAGCGCCACACCGGAATATTTGAAATAACACAAAATATAAAGCTAATATAACTTAAAAAAAGTATTTTTTCAAGCCTTTTAGCTGAGCAAACATGTTTGGGAGCTTAGCTCCCAAACATGGGTTAAACATATTAATAGCCTTCAAGTTTTTTAACGTCTACGTGCTGACGGATTTTTTCAATGGCCTTGGCTTCAATCTGCCTGATTCTCTCCCTGGTAACGCCAAACTCTTGCCCTACTTCTTCTAAAGTATGGCTTACTCCATCTTCTAAGCCAAAACGCATAGATAATATTTTTTGCTCTCTTTCGCTTAAATCCGCGAAGATTTCATCCAGGTGTTCGCGCAAAAGTTTTCGGCCAGCCTGGGCGGCTGGTGATTCAATTTTTTCGTCTTTAATAAATTCTCCCAAGACGCTATCTTTTTCATCTTCTCCAACCGGGGTTTCCAAAGATACAGCTTTTTGGGATATTTTTTCCAAGTGCCTAATTTTTTCCACCTCTAAGCCCATTTCTGCGGCCACTTCTTCAGCCAATGGCTCACGATCCAAATCTTGCAATAAGCGCCTTTTCGCTTGGGTATATTTGGTTAAAGTTTCAATCATATGCACTGGAATTCTAATTGTTCGAGCTTGATCAGCTAGGGCCCTAGTAATAGTCTGCCTAATCCACCAAGTAGCATAAGTAGAAAATTTATATCCTTTGCGCCAATCGAATTTTTCCACTGCTCGAAACAAACCCAAATTTCCTTCTTGGATTAAATCCAATAAGGTTAAGTTTGGAGAACGGCCGATATATTTTTTGGCAATAGAAACAACCAAGCGCAAGTTAGCTTCGGCTAATTTTCTTTTTGCATCCAGGTCACCGGCTTCAATCCTTTTGGCAAATTCTTTTTCTTCTCGAGCAGTAATGGGATGAATTTTTCCAATTTCACGCAAATAAGACTGGACTGAATCAATTTTTCCCGTACTACTTTTTTTCCTTCCTTTTTTCTTAGGTGCTTTTTCAGCTCCATAATCCAAATACCCTTTAGAATCTTTCATTTCAATACCTGCTTGCTCGAATTGAGAAAACATATTATCAAGTTCGACAATATTTTCTTCGATATTAGGAAAATAAAAAAGTATTTCTGAAAAAGTAATAAACCCTCGCGTTTTCCCTTTTTTCATTAAAGCTTCTAGTTTTTCCGGGGTAACAACTATCGGGCTTGGGGTTTTCTTTTTCTTTGCCTTTGTTGGTTTAGCTTTTTGAGATTTTTTTGCCAAAACTTTTTTGCTTGGCTTTTTTATCAAGCAGGGCTTTGCCTTAACCTTGGCTTTCGCTGCTGGTTTGCTCTTCTTTAATTTCTTCGGCAATTTCTTTGCTACTGGCTTTTTGCTCTTCTTGATTTTGGGCCGGCTCTTTGGCTTGGCTTTCTTCAACTGGGGCCGACTCTTTTTCTTGGGTTTGATTTTCATTATTTTTTTTGTTTATTATTGTTAAACTATTAAATTCTTCAAGGAGCTTTTGAAGCGTTTCAAAATCGCCTTTGGCCTCGCATTCTTTTATTTTCAAGGACAATTCACGGCGATTATTTTTATTAATCAAATTATGCCTTTCGGCAACGCACTTTTCCAATTCCAGCCTTAAATCATCTATTTCTGATTCCACTTCAGATTTTAAAATTAAATAATTTAAAAGATCAACAGCTGGTTGCGAATCTTTTAAAGCATTTATCAATTCGTCGTTGGTAATTTCCGGATTTTCAATAATTTTTAATAAAATTTCTCGACTAGGCGAAGAAAAATTATTCACAGTTTCCAAAGACAATAAAGAAGCATTGCTTCGATCCAAAAGCACAAAGAAAATAGCTTGCTCCTCGAGCAAATCCTGCTTAGTGCGCACAATAGGATTTGAACAGGCAGGGTTTATTGTTTTAGGTTCGTAAGTATCAGAGTCTTCTTTTACTTTTTCCATTTCTTGACGCAAATCAGCTTCTTCCACACGAATTGTGGCTGATAATTTATTTAGCCAATGAGATTGTTCTACCGTGTTGCTGATTTTTTTAAAAACCGGCAAAAGATCAGCAATGATTTTTTTCTTATCTTCGATTAAATCAATATTTCTATTTTTTAAAGCCAAGGCAAAATAAAAATCATTGGCCGGCTCAGACGATTCAATCATTTGCTTCCATTTAGCTTCTCCTTCGTGGAGAATAATATCAGCTGGATCTTTTTCATTGGTCAAAGGGATTACTTTTATATTAAAGTCCATTTTTTGCGCCAAGGCAATGCCTTTTTGCGTAGCCTTGTTGCCAGCCAAATCCATATCAAAAGCCAAAACCAAGTTTGGCGAATACCTTTTTATAATATTTAAATGCTCTGAAGTCAAGGCGGTGCCAGAAACAGCCAAACAATTTTTAAACCCAGCCTGGTGAGACATAATGCAATCAACATTGCCCTCAACTAAAATACAAAAATCATTTTTCCTTATTTCTAATTTGGCCTGATCGATTCCGAACAAAGCCCGGCTTTTGTCATAAAGCAAAGTATTCGGAGTATTTAAATATTTAGCTTCTTTTTCATCATCTTTGCCAAAAATCCGACCCGTAAATCCAGTAACTTCACCACTAAATCCCCTGATAGGAAACATAATTCGACTGCGGAACCGATCAAAAAACTTGTTGTTTTCTTTGGCAATGGCTAAACCAGCTCTAACAATATCTTCCCGCTTATATCCCCGACCGATTAAGAAATCAGATAAATATGACCAAGATTCCGGAGCATAGCCTAACCGCCATTCATCAATTGTTTCTTGTTTTAATCCCCGGGAAAGCAGATATTCCCTAGCCTCTTTACCTTTAATGCTTTTTTTGAAATAAGCTTCAAAAAAACGAGTAGCCATTTCACAAATATTTAATAAAACCTGCCTTTCGCTTTTTGTTTTTTGCCAATCCCCTGCTTGAGATTTTAATTCTACCCCGGCCCGAGAAGCTAAAAGCCGAAGCGCATCCCCAAATTCAATATTTTCAATTTTCATTATGAATTTGAAAATATCTCCGCCTTCGTTGCATCCCCCAAAACAATGCCAAATCTGCCGAGCCGGAGAAACAAAAAAAGAAGGCGTTTTTTCTGAATGAAAAGGACAGCAGGCCCGATAATTAATGCCTGCTTTTTCCAGCTTAACATAGCTTCCCACAACATCTACTATGTTCAGCCGAGATTTTATTTCTTCGATTTCATTCATAATTAATTTATTGAATTATTTCCACTCGTCCAAAATCGCTTTGATTTGAATCTCTTGACCATTTCGTAAAACTTTTAAATTTATGGTTTGATAAGGAGAATAACTGGAAATTATTTTTGCTAAAGTATTTTTTTTACTGATTTTTTGATTATCAAGTTCTAAAATAATATCTCCAGCTTTGAGCCCAGCCCTAGCAGCTGGTGAACCCAAAGCAATGGCTGGTTCATTGACGCCCGTGCCTTTGGAAATCAAAGCCCCGTAATCAACTGATAGTTCTTTTTCTTCGGCCAGGCTTTTATCAATAATAATATACCTTATTCCTAAATAAGGATATGATATTTTTCCTGTTGATTTAACTTGTTCAATGTCTTTTTTAGCTTTATCAATAGCAATCGCGAAACTGATTCCTTCTCCGTCTTGCGAAGTAGCCGTATTTACGCCAATAACTTCGCCATTTAAATTTAAAAGCGGACCGCCAGAATTTCCTGGATTAATAGCCGCATCGGTTTGAATAATATCTTCTAAGGTTTCATTGGCACCCTGAGCACTGCTCGCGGTAATTGTTCGACCTAAACCAGAAATAACGCCCACGGAAACAGTATTTTGAAATTGCCCCAAAGCATTGCCAATAGCAATTGCTGTTTGGCCAATTTGAATATTAGCAGAAGATCCTAATTTTACTGGCTGAAAAACTTTGTCGCTTTGAATTTTAATAATTGCTAAATCTTGAACTGGATCAGTAGCAATAATTTTCGCAGAATATTCATTATTCTCAAGATCGATAATAGTATATTCGGCCTCCAAATCTGTTACGACATGCTTGTTAGTTAAAACCAGCCCATCGCTTGAAACAATAAAACCAGTACCTGCCCCAATTTCTTGCTTTTCCGAACCAACTTCTACCTTTTCCGGAAGATTAAAAAGCCCAAAAGGATCAAGCAAATCGTCTTCGTTGGTTTGATACTGATAAATCGGAACTTCTTTGGTAACCACAATACTAACGACTGAAGGAGAAACATTTTTTACTGCTTCAATAATTTTTTCTTCTTGCGTGGTTTGGGGTTCATATTTGGCCACGGGCTGTTCGGATTGAATGTTTTGCAGGTCTATTTTTTTAAACCAAGCTTCGGTCATTCCCTGATAAAAAAAATAACTAAAAACAAGCCCGGCAAAAATCCCTATTACCAAAATAGCAATCGCCCAGACTAAATTATTATTTTTAAAAAATTTAATAGTTGTTTTTTGTTCCGGAGCTTCAAGTTTTTTTAAATTAAACTCCGGTAATTTATAAATTGACATATTACCTATTTAATTTATTTTTTATTATTATCATAATGATTAAATTTATAATCAAAAATTCTGCCACTTTTGACTGGGCCCAGAAAAACCATATGTAATCCGCATAAAAGATATTTTCCGCCGGTTCGAAAATATCCGTCTTTATCAAATCGGCGCGTGGGCATATACAAAGGCGTGCCTTTGATTATATCAAACCCGCCTAATTTCGCGGCTTGCTGAACAAAATAAATATCTTCGGCTAATTTTATTTTTGGATCAAACCCGCCCACTTGATTGAAAATATCTTTGCGAACCATTATTCCCATTGCGCCCATTGGGAAAATCTTTCTTAATGTTTTTTGGTGCCAGTTATAACAAACATTTAAAATAAATTTGTTAAGAAACAAATTGCTTTTAATAGGATAAATGTGATAAGAAGCAACCCCTAAATTATTTTTTTCAAAATCAGATAATGACTTTTTTAAAAAATCAGGTGAAATTTTAACATCAGCGTCTAAAAATAAAATAATATCGCCTTTGGCAATTTTCGCTCCATTGTTTCGGCCTTCAGCAGGCGTGCCCCCGTCAGTAATCAGACATCCGTATTTTTCCGCCACTTCCCTGGTTTTGTCTTTGCCTCGCCGATCAGCCACAATAATTTCCAAATCAGGTATTTTTTCGCTTAAAAGCGCTTCCAACAAAATCGGAAGCCTTTTTTCTTCGTTATAAGTTGGAATAACAATACTAAGCATAAATTTTTTAATTAATATTATTCGGAAAAAATCTTTTTAGCTTCTTCCCAATACCCTGAATCCCCTTGCTTGTTTTTCATCCAATGCCACCATTCTGCTCCCCAAAAATAATAAGTATCAATTCCTGTTGCCCGAGCAAATTTTATTATTTCTTTAAAGTGATCGAGGCTCATTGTTTTTTGTTGTTCTTTGATAGAAGCGTTCATTATAGAATTGCGACACCAAGGCTCGGCTTGCAATTCAATGCCCATGGCTTTTTTGTGATAAATCTGTTCAACCAATTGGGCCCGACGAAAATAAAACATAGGTGTTAGCCAAGGGCTATAAGAAAAATATCCTTTCAGCTGTTCTTGCCAAACATTGCGATAAGTTGTAAACCCCACCAAGTCGCCAACCTTGGCAGCTTTGGTCCAAGTGGAAATTTCTCCGCTATCAGTAATCATTATCGGCCGAACAGGATCAAGCTGTTTAACCAAAAGCACTTCTTTTTTTAAAAAGTTTTCATCTGCCCAAGGGCAAGATCCAAATTTGAAAAAAGGCTCATTCTCCACTTGCCAAGCAAAAACATTGGAATAATTTTTATATCGAGAAACTATTTTTTCCAAATATTTTAAAATTGCGGCTTGCTGTTCTTGCTTGTTCAAATTCCAAGCCCATTGTGGCAAGTGGCATTCTGGCCAGCGTGGAGTTTTCATCCCAATAGCCAAGATAAGATTAACATTTCTTTTTTGCGCTTCAATAACCTGCCAATCAAGATCCTTAAAATCATAAATATTATTTTCTGGCTCAACCAAATCCCAATGAACTGATATTTTTATATTTTTTGCCTTTAAGTCATCTAAAATCGCCAAATAAGTCTCTTGAGGATTAAGCTCTAAAAAATCAGATTGTTTTATAGAAAAATTAACCCCCCAAATCATTTTTTCTGCTTTTTTAGGAGAGCCGAAAAACAACCAAATAATTAAGGCTAAAAAAAGAAAAATCGGTAAAGAAATCAAATATTTCAAAATAGTTTGCATAAATTGATTATAGCAAAAAAGCTTGATTTTTCAATGCTTGTAATTTATTAATTTTTTTTAAAAAAACTAATAAAACAAAAGCGCCAAACCCAAAACAATAATGATAATCGACATTACTTTTTGAATAATTGTGCCTTTGGAAAGATCCTCTTTTAAAATCTTAGGAATAAAAATTGTGCAAATAATGGTAAAAATAAAAAGGAAAATATATTGCACGCCTCGAAGCGCATTGATAATTGCCAAAAAAGCAATCGGGGCTAAAGCAATTGCCCAGCTTTGAAAAATCGTAGCGATTCCTCCAGCGGCCTGAAAGAGAACAAAAAGAATTCCAGTGCTGGCTTTTGTTATTTTTCTTTTTCCAAAAACATCTTGATAAAAATTTCGATTTAAAAGAAGACTCAAGGCAAAGATAAAACTGAATATCCTAATCCAAATAAATCCTTGCCAAAAAGACATATCCAAATAAACAAACTTGGAAAAAACAAAATCAAGAGAAAATAAAATCGCGGTAGCAAAAGAAATTTTCAAGCTTTCTTTGGTGAACAAATCTCCAGTTCTGTCCAAGCTGATTAAAATCGTTCCGATTAGTAAAAGTAAAAAAGCAATCGCGCCTTTGATGTCTAAAAATTGCGGACCCCAGAAAAGACAGGTTAGGGCAAAAATAATCACTGGCTGAACAGCCCCAATGGCTGGAACAACCCGAGAAACATCAAATTTTTCCAAAGCACTGAACATTCCATACAAGCCAAAAATATAAATAATAGCATCTAAAATAATCCAAGGAATAGTTGCGCCCGACGGAATTTCAAATCCAATAAACGGAATCATAAAAATCGCCAGAATATTTAAAACTCCAACAAAAAAAGTAAAAGCCCTGGGTCGAGCGGATTGACCGAGAACAATCTTATCCCCTAAAGATGCAACAGCAAAAGCAAAATAACCAATAATAGCAACAATCAGCCAAGAATAATCCATTTATTTAGAAATTATTTTTTTGATATTTAAAACACTTAATTTTTCGCCTTCGATAAAGCCCTCCATAGCGATTTCAGCAAGATACCCGGAACGAAGCCAATCAAAAATCCATTCTGAAGCATAATCCGGGTTCCGCTGTTCAATTCCAAAGCCATGCATCAAAAGCCATTCTTTGTTAAAATCTTCTTGCGAACCAATAGTTGGAGCAATAATAATGGGAATACCCAAAGCAGAATAAAATGATAATTCCGAGGGTTTGGTCCAAAGAATATCTGATTTACTAAGCGCTTGATTAAAAGCATCAAAATAATCTCCGAATTTATCGGCAAACAAAACTTCAATATTTTTTAATCTATCCATTTGTAGCCTCTTGATTTCCTGTTCGAAATAATGCTTAACTTTTGTTTTTACTCCAGCCACCAAGATTATTTTCATTTCCCGGGAAGCAATTTTGTTTTTAAATTGACTTAATAATTTTACTCCAATTTCCTTTTGCGCTCCAGCCCCGCCCACGGCAAACATAATAGTAAAAGGATGGTCTGATCCAGCTGGCAACTCGCCTAAATGATTTTTAATCAAAGATTTATAATTTTTTTCATAAGATTTTTGGGGATCCAAATTAGCCAAACGATTGCGAAGGTCATATTTTAAAATCGGCATATTTTCATTACCAATACAAGACATTGGCAAAGGATATCCAGTTAAAAAAATATTTTCTTTAGGAATACCATAAAGCATTAAACGTTGCTTGGTTCGTTCATTGGGGGTTAAATATTTTATTCTGGTTTTGTGAGGTATTAATGGTGCCCAGGCTCGACTAATATCTGCATCGCAAACCACACAATAAATATCTCCGGGATAACGATGATGTTCGGCCATAAAAGCAGTAATGAAAAAAGAAGAAATAAAAGGCTTGGCTTTTTCCCCTTGTTTTGGCCAAACCATTTTAATCAAATGATGGCCCCAGCCTTTGGTTAAAAGATTATAAGTGTTTCTTTCAACAAAACTAACCCCGGATAAATCTCGGCGCGGATAAAAATCAAAAATCTTTTGCGTTCGATCATAAAATTTGAAAGCCCAATCCCCAATCAATGGAAATCCTTTAAATCGAGAAATAAATTCATAAAAATTACGCGAGCTTTCCCAAAGAAGCCGGTCTCTATCCGGAATTCCTTCATAATCATTGGCATTAATGATTTGATTGTTTACGGCTAATTCCCGCAAGGCATAAGCCGTGCGCTGATGGCCATAACCCATATTAATTGAAACAACCCATGCTTTTGTTTCCATATTAATCTTATTATAATGCATTAAACAAAAAAAACAAATAAAAACTCGGGGGGAAACATTACTTTAAATAGGAATAAAATCGCTCTTTTTTCTATATTTTAAAATAATAACCACAAACAAAAGATAGATTAAAATTGCAACAAATCCACTGATTTGAAAATTTAAAACTGCCAAAGGAATTTGTGCGCTAAAATCAATAATAAATAAAAGATAGCGAACCAGCCAAAAACAAAAAAAAGCAAAAAATGATCCTAGAAAAGGAATGATTATTCCTATTAAAGGGAAAAAAAGCCCTAAAATCATTAACCCGGGCAACAAGGAAATAACCAATAAATTGCTTAATAAAGAAATAGTAGAAATATATCCAAAATTAAAAGCCAAAAGTGGCAGAGTGGCGATTTGCGCACTAAGAGTGGCAAAAATTATTTCTTTTAATGTTTTGAATCTTTCGCTTTGACGGCTAAAAAAAGATCTAAGAATTGGAAGCCCAAAAATCAATCCGGCAATGGCCAAAAAAGAAAGCTGAAAACCAAGGTCATATTTCAAAGCTAAAGGATTTTGCAAAAGAATCAGAAATCCAGCCAAACAAAGGGTGCGCTCGCTATAAGTTGTTCGGTCAAATAATCGAGCCAACATCAAAAGACAGCCCATAATCCCAGATCGCACCGCTGAGGCCATTGCTCCAGCCATAATAACATATAAAATTATTAAAATAATAGAAACCCCAGCGGCCTGCTTTTTCCAAAAACCAAAAAATAAAAGAATTTCGAAAGCAATGGCGGAAAACAAAACAATATGCGTTCCAGAAATAGCAATCGCATGGCTTAATCCAGTTTGAGAAAGTTTTTGCTTTAGCTCTTCTGGCATTGCACTACTTTCCCCTAAAATCATGGCTTCTAAAACCGAAGCTTCTCGCGGGGGCATATTTTTTTGAATCTGATCTCTCATTTTTTCTTTTAAAGAAAAAATTTGTTTTGATAAAAACGAAAAAAATCCAAAATCCTGATTTTCTTTTCTGGTTATTTCCGGATAAGCCATTGTTAAAACAATATCTTCTTTCATTAAATATCCCTGATAATCAAAATTGTCTAATTTTTTCGGAACTCGGGCGATTCCTTTTGCTTCTATCAAATCATAATATTCAAAATTAAAATAATTGTTTGTATAAATAATAGCCTTGCCTAATTCTTGGTCCTGGTTCCAAATTTCTTCACCAGCTTCATTGATAATCTTTCTGACAGAAACAATAATTTTCAAATTATTATATCCTGGCTGAGGATTTCGAATAATCACCCCCGTTAAAACAATATTTTTTTCATCGCTCTGAATTAAAATATTTTCAGAAAGCGCTAAAAATTTTGCTTGAAAAAACCAAACCCCCAAAGCAAAAACAATCAAACAAAAAGCAATTGTTCGAGCTATTTTTTGAGAATAAAAAACCCCGCCCACCAAAAATCCGATAATTAAAAAAACAATAATTAGTTTGAAATCAATAGTTTTTGAAAAAAAGAAAAAGGAGGCCCCAAAAATTCCAGCCACAAACGCCAGGCAAAACAATAAAAATAAATCTGATTTGCTCATTATAAAAATTTTCTTCTTTGAGAAAAAATCTTAATAGATAAAAGACCGGCTAAAAATCCTCCAAGATGCGCAGAATAAGCCACCATTTTTATATTTTCTAAAGATAAAGAAAAAAATTGATACAAAAACCAAATAATAATAAAAACAAAAACAGGAATTGAGGCTAAGGTCCAAAAAAAGATTATTGGAATAATTGATTTTATTTTATTTCTAGGGAAAAGAATTAAATAGCCCCCGAGAATTCCAGAAATAGCCCCCGAGGCCCCAATAACCGAAATATTATTTGAAGCTCCTGCCAAAACATAAACAATAATGGCCATTATTCCACAAAACAAATAAAAACAAAGAAAGCGCCAATGTCCGATTTTTGCTTCTAAATTATCCCCAAAAACCCAAAGAAAAAGCATATTGCCCAATAAATGCCAGAAATTGGCATGCAAAAACATTGAAGTAAACACTGTGTAAAACCGGCCATTAAAAAAATTATCAGCAGAAAATCCGAAAATACTGATATAAGCTTCGATTTCTTGAAAAGTATAAAAAAATAAAATTACATTTAAAAAAACTATTCCGGCGGTGATAAAAGGAATACGACCTTTTCTTTTATTTTCATCATAAAGAGGAAGCATAATTATCTTATTTTAAAAGATTTGAATAATAATGAAATTTCTTTTTCTAAGTCTTCCAAAAATCCGTCTGGATAATTAGGGTTAATTGAATTAAGAACAAGGTCGATTGTTTCTTTATCGTTTCGAAATTGCTGAAGAAAATATTTGTTGGCTGGAGCAATATCCTTGGCCATTTGAATAATATCCTCTCGGCGATGAAGCCCAGGCACGATTGTTGACCGAAACTCATAATCAAGTCCGCAATTTTTGATTAAGGCAATTGATTCTTTTATTTTTTCGATCGGCAAGCTAACGCCAGTAAAATAATCGTATTTTTCCTGAGTTAAAGGGCCTTTAATGTCCATAGCGATATAATCGATTAATTTTTCATCAATCAATTTTTTTAACATTTCTGGATTGCTTCCATTGGTGTCTAGTTTTAAAAAAAATCCTAGTTTTTTTATTTTTTGGCAAAAATCAGGCAAGTCAGAATTAATCGTTGGCTCTCCCCCACACAAAACTACACCCTCTAAAAGATCTTTTCTTTGCTCTAAAAAAGAAAAAATTTCTTCTTCAATAAGCTGAGGATGATTTTTAATATTTTCTGGCAAAACCAATTCTTTGGAATAACAAAACGGACAACGAAAATTACATCCAGACAAAAAAATCGTGCAAGCAATCTTGCCCGGATAATCAACTAAGGTAACTTTTTGCAATCCTCCGATTAAAGCCATTGAAGATAATGATTTTAAGAATAAAAGATTAGGCGCCCAGAAGCGGACCTTTGTCCGCTTCTTTTTAAAAAATCTTTAAGAAACATTAAATATTTTTAATATCGAATTCTTTTCGATCTTTGAATTCTTCCTGTTTGCCCTCGTTCCATTGGGAAACTGGGCGCAAGTAGCCAACCACGCGGGAATAAACTTCGGTTTCTTGAAAATTATTCAAGCTTTTGTTTTTTTGGTAACAATCATTGCACTTAAAAATAGATTTGTCTGTGCCATCTGGTAAATTATATTTTAACAACTGGCCATTTACTATTTCATTGGCCTCGTTGATTTCTATTTTACAACCACAGTCATGGCAAAAAAATTTGGGCTCCATATTGTTTTTATTATTATAAAAATAATTAATTTTTATTATTTACTTTCGCAAGAGAAGCTTTGATTTTAAATTCTTTTCTTTCTTTAAATTCTTGCTGTTTGCCCTCGTTCCATTGGGAAACTGGGCGCAAGTAGCCAACCACGCGGGAATAAACCTCACAAGGCTGTTCGATCGTACATTTTGGACAAGTAAAGTGTTTGCCAGAAATATAGCCATGAATCGGACAAATAGAAAAAGTAGGAGTAATAGTAATATAAGGCAAACGATGCTTTTCAAAAATCTTTTTCACTAGGCTTTTCACGGTTTGAATATCAGCAATTTCTTCACCCACAAAAATATGTTCGACTGTTCCCCCAGTATATTTACACTGGATTTCATCTTGAAGTTTTAATTCTTCAAAAATATCATCTGTAAAGTTAACCGGCAATTGCGTGGAGTTGGTATAATAAGGAACTTTTTTGGTGCCAGAAGTAATTATGTCTGGATATAATTTTCGATCCTTATTAGCCAAACGAAAAGCAGTAGACTCGGCTGGCGTCGCCTCTAAATTATAAATATTTCCAGTTTCAGTTTGGTATTCTTTTAGGCGCGCTCTCATAAAATCCATTATTTCTAAAGCCAAAGCTTTTCCTTTTTTTGTTCCCACGCCCTCGCCAATAAAATTAAGCAAGGCTTCGTTCATTCCCGACAAGCCGATAGTAGAAAAATGATTGGCAAAATATTGATTTTTTGCTTTTTTCACGCTTTCTAAATAATGGCGAGAATAGGGGTATAATCCTTTGGAAGTAAATTCTTCGATAGTTTTTCTTTTTATTTCCAAACTTTCTTTAGCAATATCCATTATTTTCCCCAATCTTTCAAAAAATTCTTTTTTTGTTTTTGATAAATAACCGATTCGAGGCAAATTAATAGTAACCACACCAATACTGCCAGTTAATGATCCCGATCCAAATAATCCTCCTCCCCCTCGATTGCTTAGTTCATTTAAGTCTAACCTAAGCCGGCAACACATAGAACGGACATCTTCGGGCTTCATTTCTGAATTAATGTAATTGGCAAAATAATTAATCCCATATTTAGCCGAAGCTTCAAACAAAGAATCAAGAGCTGGATCCTCCCAAGGAAAATCTTTGGTAATATTAATAGTAGGAATTGGGAAAGAAAACGGCCGACCGCTTCTGTCCCCTTTAATCATTGTGGTATAAAAAGCTTTTACCAGCATTTTCATTTCTTCGGCAAATTCTCCATAAGTTTCTTTTTGAGGGTTTCCTCCGATAATAATTGGCTGATTAGCAAATACCGCTGAAGGCTTTAAGTCTAAAGTAATATTGGTAAACGGGCATTGAAATCCAACTCTGGTGGGCACAGACATATTATACATAAATTCTTGAATTGCTTGTTCTACCTGGGCATAACTAAGATTGTCATAACGAATAAACGGAGCCAATAAAGTATCAAAGTTGGAAAAAGAAACCGCTCCCGCTGCCTCGCCCTGCAAAGTATACATAAAATTAACAATTTGGCCCAAGGCAGAACGAAAATGTTTTGGCGGAGTTGATTCTACTTTGCCCATTACTCCCCCAAATCCATGAATCAATAAGTCATACAAATCCCAGCCTACGCAATAACAAGACAAAGTGTCTAAGTTGTGCAAATGAAAATCTCCAGATTCGTTTGCTTCTCGAACCTCTTTGGGATAAATTTTATTCAACCAATATTTTTTAACAATATAGCTCACCCCATAATGATTTAACCCTTGCAAGGAAAAGGTCATGTTGGAATTTTCTTGAACTTCCCAGTCCATTTTGTCTAAATAATCATCAACTCGATCAACTGCTTCTTCGCTAATAGATTGCGCTTCTCTAATTTTTCTTCTTTGTTCTCGGTAAAGAATAAAAGCTTTGGCTGGTTCAACTTCTCCTTCTAAAATTAAAACTTCTTCAATAATATCCTGGATTTGCTCCACATTAGGAATTTCTCCTGATTTAAACCTTCTGTTGAGAATATCAAGAACCTTATTGGAGATTTTTTTACTTTTTTCTCCATTTCCTTTTTTTGTTGCTGTAATCGCCTTAAAAACAGCATTTCTGATTTTTTCCTCATTAAAATCAACGATATCTTTATTTCTTTTTTCTACTTTTAAAATTTTATTTATCATATTGGTATTTCTAATCCCCTCTCAATTATTGTCAATTTTGACATTCATTAAAGAAGATTTGTTAATTGCCCTGCCAAAGCCTCGACCGGGACAGATTTATTATTTTTTTATTTTTCTGTGCTCGTGGCGATAATTGTAATTCTGATTTCGTCTTTTTTAAGAGATTTATCAAAACAAGCGCCAAAAATAATCTTTGCCTGAGGCGACACCTTCTTTTTAATCGCTTCGGCTATTTTCTTTACTTCGGAAAGATATAAATTATCCATTCCAGAAGAAACATTAAATAAAATTCCATTAGTTTTTTCCAAAGAAAAATTATTTATCGGCGAATAAATCGCTTTTTCAATTGCTTTTAAAATTCTATCCTTGCCTTCGGCTCGACCGATTCCGAAGTAGGCGGTTCCTCCTTTTTTCAAAATTTCTTTGATATCAGCAAAATCCAAATTTAAAATTCCAGGGTTTAAAATAACATTGCTTATACTTTCAACTGCTTCTTTTAAAAGTTCATCACACTTGGCAAAAGCCTCTTCTACTGATGATTTCAAAGGCACTAATTCAATTAATTTATCGTTTGGAATTACTACAATTGTATCAATAAATTTTTCTATTTGTTCTAAACTATTCTGAGCAATTTTCTTTCTTTTTCGGCCTTCGAAAGAAAAAGGCATTGTTACTACGCCAATGGTTAAAATTCCATTTCTTTTCGCTAATTCTGCAATAATCGGCATAGCTCCAGAACCGGTTCCACCCCCTAGCCCAGCTGTTAAAAAAACAATATCTGCTCCTTTTAAAATTTCTTCGATTTCTTTAATATTTTCTTTGGCGGAAAGACTGCCTATTTCTGGTTTCATTCCCGCCCCCAATCCTTTCGTGGTTTTTTCTCCGATCCTTAATTTTAAATGCGCGCTTTTTCTTTTTAAATCTTGGGTGTCGGTATTAATGCTAATCAATTCAACATTATTGATGCCAGCAGAAAACAGCCGAGAAATAGTATTCCCTCCAGCCCCGCCTACTCCAATAACTTTTATTTTTGTTGGCATCATTTTAAGGCGCTAAATTTTTAATAAAATTAATAATATTTCTGAATATTTTTCCTAAAATTCCTTGTTCATTTGCCCCTTCTGATTGCGGACCGCTTTCTTCATCTTCATCCATGATCAAACCACAAACCGTGGCAAAAGAAGGATCCATGACTTGATTATTAAGCTCTTTGGGAAAACCGATTCGACAAGGCAAATTAAATTCTTTTTTTGCCAAATCTATCATTCCTGGCAATTTTGAACCTCCGCCAGTTAAAACTATGCCCCCTGGCAATAATCCTTGCTTGCCAGATCTTTTAATTTCTTCAACTGCCAAGCTATAAATTTCATCTACGCGAGCATTAATTATTTTTTTCAAATCTTTTTTGGAAAAAACAAGAATATTTCCTTTTTCTTTTTTGAGTTTTTGTTTTTCTATTTTTTTTAATCCCCGACCAAAGGTTTCAAAAACTGAATCTTCAATATCTTTTTGCAAAGCAATTTCTTCATCTTCTCTGGCAAATACATCAAGATTTATTTCTATTTTTTTTGAGCCAGATTCATTATCAAAGCATGATCCGTATTCTTTTTTAATTTGCTCCGCAACTTCAATTTCAGTTTTAAAGCCAATGGCAATATCATTGGTAATATTGGCTGATCCAATCGGAAAAATCGCCATATTTAAAAGCTTTCCTTCTTCATAAATGCTTACGCTGGTTGTGGCGGCGCCAATATTAATCAAGGCTACCCCTAATTCTTTTTGTTGAGGGGTTAAAACCGAGCGCGCATCAGCTACTGGACAAGCAACAATATTATTAACGTCAATATCCAGGCCAGCACTGATTCCAGCCTCAACTACGCTTTCTAAATCAGAAGAAAAAACAGAAAGTAAATAAGCTTCTAATTCTAATCTCGCGCCGTGCAAATTTAAAGGATCTTTTACGTCGCGTTCACCGTCTAAAATCCATTCTTTGGGATAAACATCCAAAATTTCTTTATTGGTTGATTGTAAATTAACTGCTCGCACGTTTTGATAAATTCGGTCAACGTCTTCTTGAGAAACTTTTTGATCTGCTCGGCCAACAACTACCAACCCCCGACTAGGAAATAATTGGAGCTTGCTTCCATTAATGCTTAATAAAAATTCTTGATGATTTGATCTTTTCTGGCCCTGAGATTGCTCCATCTTTTCAACCAAATCTTGGATTCTTTTTGCAACCTCGTTGATATTTTTAATTCTTCCTTTTTGAACCCCAAACGACTTTACCTTGTTTAAAAAAATTGTTTCCAAAATTTTTCCAGTTTCAATTTCTTTTTTTACAGCCAAAATTTTAATCGTATCAGTTCCAATATCTATTCCAATGACAATTTGTGTTTTGGCCATAATTTTTTAAAATTTGAATAACGAAAGATATTTTTCCTGTTTTCTTATCATTTTTTCGGCAACCAAACCTCCTTGCTCGTGTTCGAAACCAAGAAGATGAAGAATAGCATGAATAAGAACTCTTATTAACTCTTTTTTAAACGGTTCTTTTGATTGCTGGGCGTTATTTTTCACTTCTTCGGGGCAAATAATTATTTCTGGTTCAAAAAAATCAATTTGTGTTTTGTTTTTTTTGATTTCCCCAAAAGAAAGCACGTCCGTTGGCTTATTTTTTCCGCGATATTTGTTGTTAAGCTTTTTAATTTCCGTTGAAGAAACCAAAGCGATTGATAAATTTATCTTTGCTTTGATTTTTTCTATTTCTAAAACTTTTTTAGCAATTTTTAATAATAATTTTTCGTCTATTTTTTTATTTTTTCCGGTGAGATTATTAATTGCCAACATTTTAGTAATCATATTTTACTAAATTAAAAAATTTATGGCAAGCCCTTGCCATTTTCCTAAAAATCATCTTAATTTTATCTAAAAAATCAAAAAATAATGATTTTTTTAGATTATTTTTTTAAAAAAAATATTTTTTAGAAAAAGAAAAAGAAAAATCCGCCATTCAAAGCGGATCTTTTAAAAATATATTTATTCTCCTATCATTTCTTTTACTATTTTCCCTACCAAATATCCATCTGCTCGGCCCTTTGTCTGCGGAATTACTTCTTTCATAACCAAGCCGATATTTTTTTGCCCAGTTGTTTCCAGTTTGGCAATAACATCTTCCACTATTTTTCTAATTTCTGCTTCTGTTAACTCTACGGGAAGATATTTTTTCAAAAAATCAAGCTCTTTTTGTTCTCGCTCTACTAAATCAGGACGACTTCCCTCTTCAAAACTAAAAATACTGTCTCTTCTTTTTTTTGCTTCAGCAATAATCACTTCAAGAATTTCATTATCATCCAATTTCTCTCTTCGATCCAAATCTACTTGAGTTAAGTCAGATTCGTGAGCGGCAATATACAGACGCTTATCTTTTTGTTTATTAATAATAGAAGACAAAAGCATTCTTAAAACAGAAACCGCAATTTCGTTTTGAGCTTTTTGCGCTTCCATTAAATCTTTTTTAATGTCTTCGATTTTCATATTTTTTAGGCTGGTTTGCCCATTTTTTTAATTTTAACAAACTCTTTCTTTTTTTCTTCTCTTACTAAAGCAGCTCTTTGTTGCAAATTGCGGCTTTTGTTTCTTTTGGTAAAGCGCCTTTTTCTGGCTTCAACCAAAATTCCACTTTTTTGCACTGCTTTGGTAAAACGATAGACTAAAGATTGAGAAGTCTCTTTTTGTTGTTTTTGAATTTTCATATCTCTTTTATTTAATCTTCTTTTAACCTTTGTTTTATTTCTTTGATTATTTCTTCTCGAGCAACTTCTGATTGCTTTCCAGATTCCATATTTCTCATCATCACTGTTCCCTGCAAAGCTTCTTTTTGCCCGATAATAAGCACGTTATTGATTCCTAATTTACTGGCTAATCCAAGCTGAGCTTTTAATGAATCTTTACTAAAAGATTCAGCAACCCGGATATTGGCCTGCCTTAATTCTTCAATAATCGCCAAACTTCTTTTTTTCGCCAAAGGACCAATTTGTGATAGAAATACTTGGGCTGGAACTTTTGCTTTAAATTTATAATCTCGGGATTTCATTAAAGCAATAATCCTTTCTACTCCTCCGGCAATGCCACAAGCTGGAACCAAAGCATTACTTCCAAGCATCTTTGCTAAATTATCATATCTTCCTCCTCCTGACAAGGAGCCTTGGGCTTTTTGTTCTAAATCAGCTGGCTCGATTTCAAAAACAGTTTTGCTGTAATAATCCAATCCCCGAACCAAATGCGGATCAAGAATATAAGGTATTTTCATTTCTTCTAAATATTCTAAAACTTCTTTAAAATGAGTATGGCAATTCTCGCATAAAAATTCTAAACTTTGGGGTGCAGCGTTTATCACTTCTTGACATTTTTCATTTTTACAGTCCAAAATTCTTAAGGGATTTGTTTTCAAGCGTTTTTGGCATTCAGCGCAAAGCCCTGATTTTTTTGATTTTAAATATTTGTTTAAAGCTTTTCGATATTCTGGTCGGCAATTATCATCGCCAATAGAATTAATTCGAATAATCACTTCTCCTAATTTTAATTCTTGAAAAATAGCATAAGACAAAGAAATCAATTGAGCATCTGCTAGAGCGTCTTTTTCTCCTAAAATTTCAGCGCCAAATTGATAGAATTGCCTGTATCTCCCAGCCTGAGGACGCTCATGTCGAAAAAACGGGCCGTAATACCATAATTTAATAGGCTGAGGCAAGGATTGGAACCCATGTTGTAAATAAGCCCGAACAATAGGAGCTGTTCCTTCTGGACGAAGAGTAAAAATATCTTTTCCTCCTTTTGTTTTAAAAGTATACATTTCTTTTTGAACAATATCTGTGCCTTGGCCTACTCCCCGACTAAACAAATCAGCGCTCTCTACAATTGGAGTGTCTATTTTTTTAAAATGATAAAAATCAAAAACTTCTTTAACAGCTTGAAAAACAGCATCATAATATAACTGATCTTCGGGTAAAATATCGTGCATTCCTTGAGGATTTTGAAATTTTGATTTGCTCATATTAATAAACCGGAGATTTTCGGCCAGTTATGGTTTCAAAAGGAGAAAGCTGGCAAAAAATCTTTCCAACAATATTTTTAGCTGGCAATACGCCCCAGATTCTAGAATCAGAAGAATTGTTACGATTATCTCCTAAAACAAAATATTCATCAAGACCTAAAATAAGAGGGTCCATATTGTCTATTCTTTCCCAAGCATCAAAAACAAGTGCGGGCAAATAAGCGCTTTCGTCTAACTTAAAAGTATTTTGATTATTAGTAATAAAGATTTCCTTGTTTTTTATTTCTATTGTTTCTCCTGGCAAACCAATAATTCTTTTAATATATTTAAAGTTGGGATTTTTGGGATATTTAAAAACAACCACATCCCCTCTTTGCGGAGCATTAAATCGATAAGAAATTTCATCAATAATAAGATAATCAGAAGAATGATAATTTGGCTCCATTGATTGACCATTCACAACAAACGGCTGAAAAATAAAAATCCTAATCGGCATTACTATTAAAAGCGCGATCAGCGCCAACTTTCCAATATCCCAAATGTTTGCAATCAATTTTTTTCCTTCCATTTGTTAATAATATACCCTAAAATAGCAGTTTTGCCAATGCCTTTTGCCAAACTGAAAGAAAAAAAGTATAATCAATTTATATGATTTTGATTATCGGCCTGGGCAATCCGGGCAACCAATACCAAGCCACTCGCCACAATTTAGGATTTATGGTTTTAGATGAATTGCAAGAATTAGCCGGATTCCCAGCTTTTGAATTTGCTAAAAAATTCAATGGCCTTGTTTCCCAAGGGATTTTAGCAGAAAACGAAGCAATTCTTTTAAAACCTCAAACTTTTATGAATGAATCTGGAAAAGCGGCAAAAGCAATAGCTAATTTTTATAAAATCAAAGCCAAAGATATATATGTAGTTCAGGATGAAGCGGATGTTGATTTGGGAAAAATAAAAATAAGCCAAAATGCCAATTCCGCAGGGCATAAGGGGGTGCAATCTATTATCAACGAATTGAGCACAAAAGACTTCCTTCGATTTAGAATCGGGATTGATTCAAAAAGCCCTGACTATCAAAATCGAATCAATTCCCAAGGATTGGAAGCTGTTGTTTTAGAAAATTTTGATTCAGAAGAGATTCCTTTACTTAACGACACAATTAAAAAAACAGCTGAAACCATAATTGCCACTATCAAAGAAAACAATGGATTTCCTAATCCAAAAAATATCAATTAATCACGACCTTTTCCCCGATTCTCTCCGGAAGATTAAAAATCCTCCCCAAGAATTATATTATTACGGAAAAATAAATAAACAAGAAAATTGCCTGGCAATTGTTGGCGCAAGAATTTGCTCAAAATACGGACAAGAATGCTGTTTAGAAATAGGAAGCCAAATTGCCGAAGCTGGATTAACCATTGTTTCTGGATTGGCCCAAGGCATTGATTCTTTTGCCCACTTAGCAGCTTTAAGAAAAAACGCTCGGACAATCGCTGTTTTAGGCACAGCTATTGATAATATTTATCCAAAAGAAAATCTGCCTTTAGCTAAAGAAATTTTAAAAAATAATGGACTGATTATTTCCGAGTATGGCCCGGGACAAGTAACTGCGCCCTATTCTTTTGCAGAAAGAAATCGATTAATTGCTGGTTTGGGCATGGGCACCCTTGTAATTGAAGCAAAAGAAAAATCAGGATCACTGTTAACTGCCAAAGCAACCAAAGAACAGGGAAAAAAAATTTTTGCAATTCCAGGAAATATTCATTCAAGCACCAGTAAAGGCTGCCACTTTTTAATTAAAAACGGCGCCAAATTGATTGAAAATGGAAATGATATTCTTTTGGAATTAAAAATAAATAATTTGCCTCTTTTTCTTAAAAATGATAAACCTACCACAGAACCATTAAATGAAGAAGAAAAAATTATCAACGCCCTAATAAAAGAACCTCTTCAAATAGAAGATTTAATTAAAATCACAAAATTATCTCCGAATAAAATAATGGGCCTTTTGTCGGTTTTAGAAATAAAAAATAAAATTATTGATTTGGGCGATAATACTTATTGCTTAAACAGAAATTAAAATGGATTTAATAATTGTTGAAAGTCCAACTAAAGCGAAAACTTTAAAAAATTTTTTAGGTGCTGATTATACAGTGCTTTCTTCTTATGGGCACATTCGCGATCTTCCCAAAAGCGATTTAGGAATTGATTTGGAAAATAATTTTAAAATTAAATATATTATTCCGGTTAAAGCTAAAAAAAATGTGACTCTGCTAAAAAAAGAAGTGGCAAAAAGCGATTATATTTATCTGGCGACAGATCCAGACCGTGAAGGAGAAGCTATTTCTTGGCACTTAATGGAAGCTTTGGATTTAAAAAACAAAAATAATTTTAAAAGAATAACTTTTCACGAAATTACTAAAACTGCAATTGCGGAATCATTAAAAAAACCTTTAGAAATAAATCAGGACCTAGTTGATGCTCAACAGGCCCGCCGAGCTTTGGATCGAATCGTTGGCTATAAATTATCTCCTTTTTTATGGAAAAAAGTGGCTCGTCATCTATCAGCTGGAAGAGTACAATCAGTGGCAGTGCGCTTAATTGTTCAAAGAGAAAATGAAATAAAAAATTTTAAGCCAGAAGAATACTGGTCTCTTGGAGCTGTTTTAAAAAAACAAAACGATTCAGTTGAATTTGAAGTTTTTTTATCAAAAATAAAAAACCAACCAATCCCCAAGCCAGGTCTTAAAACAAAAGCAGAAATTGATGATATTTTAAAAAACCTGGAAAAAGCGGAATATAAAGTTTTTAATTTAGAAAAAAAAGAAACCAAAAGGAATCCTCTTCCCCCTTTTACTACATCTACCCTTCAACAAGAAGCTTCAAAAAAATTAAAATTTCCGGCCAAAATGACTATGCGGGTTGCCCAGGATTTATATGAAAAAGGTTTTATTACTTATCATCGAACCGATTCTCTTAACCTAAGCAACCAAGCATTAATGCAAGCTAAAGATTTTATTGCTAAAGAGTTTGGGGCTAGTTACTGCTCTGAAGCTCCAAGAAAATTTAAAACCAAAAATCGAGCTCAAGAAGCACACGAAGCTATTCGCCCCACGAACGCAGAAAATGCTCCAGAAAAAATTACCTTAGAGCCTCGCCAGGCCAAGCTTTATAAATTAATCTGGTCACGTTTTATTGCCAGCCAAATGAGCCAAGCAGTTTTTGATTCACTAAAAGCAGAAATTATTGCTAATAATGATTATCTTTTTCAGGCCAATGGATCTTTGTTAAAATTTGACGGATTTTTAAAAGTTTATCAAATGAAATATGAAGAAACTGAATTGCCAAGCCTTAAAGAAAATGAAATTCTAAATTTGATAAAATTAAATTCAGAGCAACATTTTACCCAGCCTCCGGCTCGATACACCGAAGCTGGATTAATTAAAGAAATGGAAGCTAATGAAATTGGACGGCCCTCCACTTATGCCCCGATTATTTCCACGATTCAAGATCGAAATTATGTGCAAAAAAATGAAGATCGAAGATTTGCCCCCACAGAAATTGGAATGATGGTAGATGAAATTCTTGTTAATCATTTTCCGGAAATCGTAGACATAAAGTTTACCGCAAAAATGGAAAAAGATTTAGACAAAGTTGCCCAAGGAAAAGAATCCTGGACAAAAGTTTTGGAAAAATTCTATCATCCTTTTGCAAAAAATTTGGAAACCAAATACGCGGAAGTAGAAAAGAAAACAGTGGAAACACAATTAGTAGAAAAAACCTGCCCGAAATGCGGCAAACCCTTGGCTATTAAATTTGGACGTTTTGGAAAATTTTTAGCTTGTTCGGGATTTCCAGAATGCCGACACACCGAACCATTAGAAAAAAAAACCATTAAAACGGGTATAGTTTGCCCAAAATGCGAACAAGGTGAAATTATTGGCAAGAAAACAAAAAAGGGAAAGCTTTTTTACGGTTGCTCTAAATGGCCTGATTGTGATTTTGCTCTTTGGGATAAGCCAACCGGAGAAAAATGTTCAAAATGCAATTCTTTGCTTGTGGAAAAAAACAAAAAAATAAAATGCTCGAATAAAAATTGTAAATAAAAAACGGCTAAGCCGTTTTTTTTAATTAAAGCTTATTCCAAGCCATGTCTAATTAAAACAGAATAATCAAGATTATCACCGATTTTTCTTGATTTTTCAGTAACATCGTAATATGTTTTTGCTTGTCTTAAAATCAAGCTTGTTTTTATTAATCCAGAGTTATAAGCTAAATCATCAACAAATCCTGTAAAAACCAATTCCCAAGAAAAAGGCAAAGATTGAGGCCTGAATTTATTAATATGTTGAGCTAAAACAGAAGTGCAATTAGCGGTTATGGTATTATACCATTTTGGATTATCTTTTAAGTCATTTATTTCCATTAGCATATCTACCAAAAGCGCGCTTCCTTGTTCCTTGGTTAATCCAGATGGAAAAAGAATCATTTTATTTTTTCGAATATTGGTTCGGACCAAAAAAGCATCACGCTCATCAGCAACAACATAAAATAAAGTATAAGATCTGAGTATTCCGGTAAAAGCTTCGTATTTTTGATGTTTTTGGGTTCTAGCTTCAATGCTGATAGTCAAATAATTATTATCCTCAAATTCAAAGCTTAAAAAAGTATGAGCAGCATATCCAAAAGGTTCGAAAATAAACCAAACTTTTTTTACTTTGCTTAGATTATAAATTTTATCATAATAATCCGGACTGATGACGTTTTCTTTTTCATCATAACGAAAGTTTCTAATATTTTTTACTAAAGCTAAATTGCCACTAAATTCTACTTCGGGAATTTTTTCATAAATTAACGGCCAATCTCCTTGATTAGAAGGGGTTTTGATAATTTGACAAATAAAAAAACAGATCAAAAAAATTAAAAATAAAAATCCGGTTAAAATAAAAAATCTTTTTTGCACAATTTTATTATAACAAGATTAAAAAAATAAAAACAGCTACAAAGGCAACTGTTTTTAGATTTGGCGTTTCGGCCCGAATGGTTAAACTAATTTTTATGAAGCGCGCTCTTGAGCCAATTCTTTAATTCAGTTTCGGTATTAAATTCAACCACAAACTGAATTTTTCCTTTTTTACTTTCTATTTTTATCTTATCGTATTTTAAGTATTCTTTCAACCTCTTTTCAAAGAAATCTTTATTAGGAACAACATAGGCCTCATTGGTTCTAGTTTTTATAATTTTTCCGCTTCGATGCGCTTTTTCTACATCACGAACTGAATAATTATTATCTAAAATTTCTTGAAAAATTTGCTTTTGAAGATTTTCTTCTTTTACGGCCAATAAAGCTTTGGCATGGCCTTCGGTTATTTTTTCTTTTTTTAAAGCTTCGATTATTTCTTTTGGTAGGGCTAAAATTCTTAAACTATTGGCCACTACCTCCCGGCTAACCCCAGCGACTTGGGCTATTTCTTTTTCCAGTAAATTAAATTCTTTTCTTAATTGTTCATAAGCTTCGGCCTTATCAATAGGATTAAGATTCCTTCTTTGAACGTTTTCAATCAAAGCAATTTCTAATTTTTCTCGATTACTTGGACTTTTGATAATAACCGGCATCTGTTTTAATCCTGCTCTTTGACTAGCTCTCCACCTTCTTTCGCCAGCAATAATCTGATATTCAACAACTATTCCTGTGGGAACTTTTTTCTCTATTTTGTGGACAATAATAGGCTGTAAAACTCCATATTTTTTAATAGATTCAGCCAAAGTATTTAACGCCTCTTCATCAAATTCTTTTCTAGGCTGATAAGGGTTTGGTTTGATTTTTCCTATTTCAATCCAAAAAATAAAATCTTTTTGAGATGATTGCTGGTTTGCCGGCTGGCTATTTGATTTTTTTTTAGGAATCAATGATTCCAATCCTTTTCCGACCATTTTCTGATAATTTAATTATTTATTTTTTTATTACGAAGAATTTCTTTGTTTTCCTTGTAAACTATCTCTCGAGCTAATTCCCGAAAAGCATGAACAGCGCTAGAATTCGGGGAATGTCTAAGAATAGTTCGGCCATAAATCGGAGATTCTGATAAGGCCACTGTCCGCGGAATCACGGTATCAAAAACATATCCCGGAAAAGTACGACGCAAATCTTTGGCAATTTTTTGCGAAAGCCTATTCTTCCGAATATACATAGTTAATAACGCTCCTAAAATTTTAATATTTCTTTCCAAGTTTTCATTAATCATTTTTACGTTATAAATAAGCTGGCTTAATCCTTCCATAGCCAAATACTCGGCCTGAACTGGAATAATTACTTCATCGCAAGCAACTAAAGCATTTAAAGTAAGAATACCCAAGCTGGGCGGACAATCAATAATCACAAAATCATAATCGTTTTTAACCATATCAATCACTTCTTTTAATTTAAATTCTCGATTATCCATACTGACAAGCTCGATATTAGCTCCGGATAAATTATGCGAAGTGGGCATAATATCAAAAGACAAAAAAGGAGTTCTTTTAATTATCTCCCGAGGGGAAATTTGACCCATTAAAGCTTCGTAGAGAGAATCGTTTAAATCTCTGGGTTTGATTCCAAGAGAAAAAGTAGCATTGGCTTGCGGATCCGCATCAATCAATAAAACCTTTTTACCAAAAGCCGTAAGAAAAACCGGCAAATTGACAGCCACAGCTGTCTTGCCGACTCCCCCTTTTTGATTGGCAATAGCAATAACTCTGCTCATTGTTATAATTTTAACACAATGGTTTAAAATTTACAAACAATTATTTTTGTGCTAAATAGATTATATATTTAATTATCTTTATTAATAATTAAATGCCTAATTGGCCGGGGTGGCGGAATTGGCAGACGCGTAGCACTCAAAATGCTATGGGAGCAATCCCGTGAGAGTTCAAGTCTCTCCCTCGGCACAGAAAAACCAGAAAGCAATTGCTTTCTGGTTTTAAATTATAATTAAAATTGCTTGAACTATCATAATAAATATTATATTATCACTTTATTAAAAGCCGGGGTGGCGGAATTGGCAGACGCGTAGCGTTCAGGGCGCTATGAGAGCAATCTCGTGAGAGTTCAAGTCTCTCCCTCGGCACAGAAATTATTCAATATCTTGTTCTACTTTCTGCCCCGGAAGGGTTGTTTTTTGAGGCCAGATTTTCCGACCAGGATAAATCAAAGTTCCAATTCCAGTTTTAACATTGTCTCCAATAATGGCTCCTAATTTTTCTCTTTTGGTATCTATCATTTTCCCTTTTATTTTTGTTTTAATGGTTTCATGATCATGCCTTAAATTGGCAATAATAGTTCCTGCTCCTAAATTACAATCATCCCCGATTATGGAATCGCCCACATAAGATAAATGCGCCACATTGGTATTATTACCGATAATCGAATTTTTTATTTCCACTGCATTGCCAATATGGCAATTATCACCTAAAGAAGTGTTTGGTCGTAAAAAACAATTCGGCCCAATCAAACAATTTTTTCCAAGATAAGCCGGACCTTCGATATAAGCCCCGCTTTTAATAATTGTTCCTTCACCCACGGTTACCTCTCCTTTAAGAAAGGCGTTTTTTTCAATTTTTCCTTTATTCTCTTTTTTTATTTTTTTAAAAATCATGGGCATAGCATCAAGAACCTCCCAAGGATAAGAGGCTGGAAACCAATTTTCAGCAACAACAAAATATAGAGTATTTTCTTTAATAAAATTTTTAAGATAATCCGTAAATTCATATTCTCCTCTAGAGGATTTTTCTATTTCAAAATCAAAAATTGATTTTGGCAAAAAATATAAAGCAGCGTTTACTAAATTGGTTGGAGGATTTTCCGGCTTTTCGATTAATCCTTTTACTTTTCCCTCTTCAGCTGAAATCACACCAAAAGCAGAAGGATTAGAATGTTCTTTAACTAAAACACTTGGAAAATTGGCAATAACTTTTTTAATATCTTCTTGAAAATAATAATCATCGCCATTTAAAAGCAAAAATTCATTTTTAAGATATTTTAAGGCTGTTTTTGCTGCCGATCCTGTTCCTGTGGGCTCAACTTCCAAATATTTAATTTTTAAGCCTTTATAATTATCGCTGATTAGTTCTTTAATTTTCTCTTTTTGATAACCTACAATTAAAAAAACCTCATCAACAATACCCACCAGCTGATTAAGGTTGTGTTCTAAAATAGATTGTCCAAAAACAGAGAAAAGGGGTTTTGGCCTGGCAACAGACAAAGGAACAAATCTAGTGCCGATTCCGGCGGTTAAAATTATAGCCTGCATGTTAAATTAATTTTATAATTTCT
>Ga0265297_10002068_pt1 | contig 42882 bp, 53 predicted proteins | sample Munlanlwell13791_FD_192502 | JGI IMG/M metagenome (GOLD analysis project Ga0265297, IMG submission 192502) | Leachate microbial communities from a municipal landfill in Southern Ontario, Canada - Leachate well 137-91 | ecosystem: Engineered > Solid waste > Landfill > Unclassified | place... | reverse complement strand
TAAATAATATATTTTAATAATCAAAAAAGCGTTCATTAATTCTTTAAATCCAAAAATCAAACGTTATGTCCAGATCAGAATTAAAAGCAATTTCATTAACGATAGAAAGTTACTTAAACAAAGTTGAGCAAAACGATATTAAGTATTATTCAGAAATGAAGGAAAATGGTTGGTTGTTCACTGAATTTAAGAAGCCTGAAATTCCTGCAATAATTGAAAAACACCAATGTTTTGCAAACGCAAAACGTGTTAACAAGGTTAATAGTTCTTTTGAATATTATGAAGGATTTGCATGTATTAATGGTCAAATTGTTGAGCATGCAATAAATGTTTATAAGGGAAATGCATACGATTTTACATCTTCAAAATTTGGATTAAAAGTTGAATGGTTTTTTGGGGCTAAGGACATTATAAGAAATAATCCAATATTGTCATATTGTAACAATATTTCATAAAAAGGAGGACAAAATGAAGAAAATATCAAAATTGATAAATGACATTAAAATGTGTTATTATCTAATAAGAATAACAAGAAAATTAAACACAAAAAAGTAATTTTAATTTATTGTTTAACTTAATTCAATTTATTATGGAAAATGTAGTTATCGAAGCAAAATCAAAGTTTGATGTAGCTCAAAATTGTGCTTATGGAACATTTGTTGGTCCATTTGTTAACAGAAATCAACAAAAATTTATTGATAATGCAAAGAATCTCTTAAATATTTTAAGAGTTAATCATTTGCATAAACAAATAAATAATATATCTAAAATGGGTGTTTTAGATGTAAAGGTAAAGAATTATCTACAAAATGAATGGTTCCCTGAAGCTAAAAAAGCTGGATTAACTCATTTTGCATTTGTGGTACCAGAAGATCAGCATGCTAAAATTTCTATGGATTTAGCAAACAAAAATGTATATGCTAAATTTGGGATAGAAGTTAAATATTTTACAACAGACATACAAGCAAGAAATTGGTTAAACACCATTAAATAAATGAGTGAAATTGACAAAATAAAAGCCCAGGTCGAAAGACTGTTTTTTACAAAAGATACACCTCTTAAATTAAATCAGGTAATTGAATTTAAATTGCGTAAGAAAACTTTAAGAGGTGTAGTTTATGAAATTGGTTATATGGATGCTTTTGCCAATGTTAAAGTTTCAGGTAAGAAATATTTTATAAAAAGGGTCGGCAATGTGGGTGTTCGTTGGGAGTGTGTTAATGAAATAAATAATTTAAGCAAATCTTCAAATTTAAAATTAAACAATAAATAAAGTTTTATGAATAATTATTTTTATATAGTTGGTGTAATTGTCGTAATAATTCTATATTTATTTATAGATTTTTGTTTAAAAAGAAACGGCCCAACCGATCCAGATGATCCAAACTTAGGAAGTAATGCTGAAGAAAAAAGGAGGGAATATTTTATAAAAACACCTTTTTATCAACAATTTCAAGACAAATGGAATAAAAAAAACAAAACCATTTGTTACAAAAATTTAACCAGTGGGGACTATTTTAAATTCACGTTCGACCCAAACTTATCCGATGATGAAATATCAAATGCAATTCCATTAAAGTATAATAAAATAATCAGTGAAAAAGAGTTTAACAAAAGATATAAGGATGTTAAGTTAATGAATATTGATGTAGTTGACAAAACCAGAACTTATAAAATAGGGACTCTTACAACCAAGTTGTTAACTTTTAAAGAATGTTCTTAATTTAAAATAAATGGAAATAACAACTTTCGAAAACGGAATATTTCAGGGAATTATAGAAATAAGTAAAGATGTTTCTGCATATACTTATGGGTGTAAATCGGGAACAGTTCAAATTGCTTTTTGTAATGATAATTTGATTAAAAAAAACTTGGCAATGAATATGATTCAAGATAAAATAGATGAATTAAAAAAAGTAATTGATTTTTTATAAAATGAAAGAAATTAACTATACAGACAAAGAAAAAGTTTTGCTACACCTAATGAATCATCGTTCTATTACTAACAATCAGGCAATAGATCTTTATAGGATAAGTTACCCCACAAAATGCATTCAGTTACTCATTAAAGAAGGTTGTAATATTCATAAAGCTTGGATAAAGCAGGAAATAAACGGGAAAGTTAAAACAATTAAAAAGTATTTTATCAATTAACTCGTAATCTTATGAAATCAGAATTAAAATTAGTTCACACCTGTGACTTTTGCAAAAAGTATAGCACAAACAAAGGAAGTATTACAAGACATCAAAAGGGATGTTCAAATAATCCTGCCAACAAAACAGCATGTTTAGGAATATTGTGTAAGCATTTGGGAAAAACCAAAATTGAGGGTAGTACAGGATATTTGATAGATGTTTTTTATTGTAATAAATTGAATAAAAAAGTATATTATCCAAATGCAAAACATAAGGGATGTTTACATAGATACCCTGATACTTTCAAAGATCAGGAACCAATGCCAACAGAATGTGAGCATTTTAAAATAAGTGGTTTAATATATGAAGATAATGGATAAAAATTGTGTTTTATCTATTTTCCCTTCGACCAAACAAAGACAAAAGTTTAATTTGTCGATAAAATAAAACACATGGACTCAATAATCGAATTTATAAATAATGAATTATCCAAATTTGACAAATCCTTGTCACTTATGAACAAATAAAGGAAGGATTAGACAAAGAAGGTGTAAAAAATACTGTAGTGGATAAATTGATTTCTACTTATCAGAAAAATATTGTTGATTACAACAAAATAAAGGAATTTGTTAAAACACTTAAATAAATTATAAACTTATGAAAAAATATTATTTTAGTGACCTTGATGAAGAAATGGCATATACCAAGGAATATTTAATAAATGAAATGAAAGAACGAAATCTCACAGAATTAAATGTTTCTTTGGCGGAAAGAGAAATAGGAGTTGATTATTTCTTTTGTAAAGCTGTAGGCGAAGTTGGATCAAAGCCACCGGAAGGGGAACCCTGCGGAAAAGAATGCGAAAATTACGAACCAAGGAATGGCAAAAGTGGATGTTGCAGACATTGGGGATTTTGTTATGAACCAGGAAAGGAATTTGTTTTAAATATTAACGGTAAATTAAAGGAGGTTTAAAATGAAAGTAGTTTATATTGCTCATCCAATTAGTGGTGACATTGAAAACAATCTAAAAAAGATTATTGCAATTATTAGGGAAATTAACATAACACAAAAAGATGTTGTTCCATTCGCTCATTATTGGGTTGATTGTCATGCACTAAATGACAATATACCAGAAGAAAGAAAGCGAGGAATTGATAATGATATGGAGCTATTTAATCGCAAATTCATTGATGAACTTTGGCTTTATGGGGATAGACTTAGCAATGGAATGCTTGCTGAAATTAAAATATGTAAACAATTAAATATACCTATTGTATTTAAAAGCAAAGAACTTATTGAAAAGTTCGAATGCTGAATATTGGATGCCAGTGAGGGCGGAGGCGGAGTGGCTGGATAGGTATTATAAAGAAACATTTAAATTAAATATATGAAAGAATTAACAGCAAACGAATTGAGAATTGGAAATAAATTTGAATGCATGGGTATGATTCAAACTGTTTTTGAATTATGCGATAATACCGACCGTGGAAGAATAAAGCAAGTTGGGTATGAGTATATAATCAGGTGTGAAGAAAACGGGAACCAATACAAACCTATTGAAATTAATTCCATCCCATTAACAGAAGAATGGCTTTTGAAATTCGGATTCGAAATAGTAAACAATGAATATTTTGAAAGCAAAACAAAACAATATAGACTAGGAAATAGACTCATTGTTTTAAGAGATGGTGTTTTCTGTGATTATGGTACGGGTCGAAAATTAGAATATGTTCATATACTTCAAAATCTATGGTTTATTTTAGAAGAAAAGGAACTCCAACTCATCTCTTAATTCTATTTGTTCAACAAAAAAAAATGAAATGTACGTGGGTAAAGGCATACAGAAGATTTTGAAAAAACGATTCATTACACCAAAAGCATAATATTATTACAAAATCAATACTTTCTATTTCCATATTTAAATATATTTTGTATCTTTGAATTTTAATAAATTATCTCACTATGGCATCGAAAAAGCAGAAAGATACAGAACCAGTACCAAAAAGTAATAACAGAAAAAAAACACATGGAATACATAAGGTTCGTACACATGCGGAAGAAGTATTGATTGAATCTAATACACCAAAACCGGCATTATTTTTAATGTTGGATAATCTAAAAGTAGCTAATCAGATTGCGTACAATGAATTTATGGCAATGTCTTCAAGTATATGGTTATCCGAAAAAAGATATTACCGTAGCACCTATGATAAACTATTGCAAATAGACTTACTGCTCAGGAAAACAGACTTCGAAAGATCAATAATACATTTACCAGAATTAGAAAAAGTATATATTACTGCATTAAAGTTTATTGTTGAAAAGGCATATTTAGCAATTACAAAACTAAAAAACCAAGCAACCGGTCAGGATACATGTAAGATAGTATTCAATAATTATACTGCTATTGATGATAAATTGATTATCGACAATCGTAAGGCAGATATTATAGCCTTATTTGGTAAAATGTACAAAATTGATGAGGTCCATAAAATAATAACAAAAGATTGGAAAATTGATGTTTCTATTTCTGCATTAGAATATTTCAGGGACCGTAATTTAGATAAGATTATAGAACTTCAAAAAAACTATTCCAATAATTACAATGATGTTAGGTTAGGATATAAGAAGTCAAGGTTAGAAGAATACCTTTGGTTATATAATGATACCAAACAGACATACGAAAATACCCGAAATAAAGAGGACCGCAAATTTTTAAAAGAATTACTCGAAGCAATTAAAAGAGAAGTTGAAGGGGATCTGATAAGAATAGAAGGGGACCTTCAGGTAAATATTGAAGCAACATTAAATCTACACATTTACCAGGAAATTTATAAAAACCTTCCGATAAATGAAATAATTATGACTAGAATTGCATTAAAAACCGGTCAAAATCCTTTGATGTTGCTTTATAGGTTACAAAATAGTTACTATGCAAAATATTCAGGGTTTGCTCCAAAGAATGAGACAGACGAAGAAAGCGCATTACCAGAATACCCAAGTGCATTTGTATATGATTTAGACAAACTAAATACTATGAATGCAAATAGAGTAATTGCTGATGGACAGAAAAAAGAAGAACTTGAAAAGTTTATCCAGGTTTCGGAAGAAAATAAAACATCATCTTTGTCTATTAAAGAAATTTTATTGAAGAAAATAAAACAGCGCAAAGATGATTTAGAGAAGGGTATTATAAAAATAGGTTAAACTTTTTTGAAAATAAATTTGGTTTTTAGAAATATATAGTATATATTTGCTTCATCATTTTAAAACAACAAAATTAAAATATATTATTTATGAAAACATTAACAGAAGTAAGTGTAAATGGTGACAAACAAAACACTATAATTGACTATAGCATGTCACCAATCCGAGATGAAAAAACAGGCAATCCTACGTTCACAAATGAAAAAGAAAAGATTGCCAAGCATAAAGGTGGGGTAGATGAAATTGTTATTTATATAAGAGATGATAATGATTTTAGAAAATTTATGGCAATTAAAATTTCATCAGCATCAATCAAACATCTGTATGAAAAAATAACAGAAATAGAAAGTCTTGAATCAGAAGAAGTTATTGATGATTAAAAATCAGTAAAAATACCGATTCAATTAAGTAAATTTACTGACAAAAACAGCTAAAAAAGTTATTATCTTTACATAAAAATTAAAAGCGTTATGAAAACAACTAAACTTAGAATTACAGTTAATAAATTAAATGAAGAAACAAAAAAACTTACTTATATTACTGATAATATGAGAAAGAAAAGGGAAGCAAAAGAACCAATTTTGCATTTCATATATTTTTTAAATTAATTAAATTTCACCATAGGAAACCTCACCGAGGCACCTGAAGTAAAATCGGTATAAAAGGATAACAATGGTGAAATTTTTAATCAAAATCTACCAATGAAAACAAAAGAAACAAAACAACCTAAACGAAAACAATCAAAGAAATCCAAAATATGTTCCGATTATGATAGTGATTGTTATAAGGTTTTAAATCATATAGATTGCTTTTTAGGTATAATGCCTTGCGGAACAATAATGGGGATTACAGATGGCATTTGTCCATTTATTCATAATTCTAATTAATAATTTTAATCCAAATGTTATGAAATCAATTAAAGTACAAATTTTAGAATTCATTCAGGAAAATCCTGGTTGTGACTCAGTAGATATTACTGCTAATTTTTCAAAAAAAACCATGCCTATATTAATTATGGGTACATTAGGAGAACTTATCAAAGAAAATAAAGTAGAAAGATATTCTATTGGTTCAAAATATGGTTATAGAGCAATTCTTTCTGAAAAGAAAACATGTGTAAATTTCGAATCTAATTTATGTCAACTTGGTTTAAATGGTGAAGATTGTCCTTTTGTTCACAATGATGGCAATCTTATTTGTGGTTAATCAGGATATGTTTTATGAAAACAATTAAAGACCTCCGAAAACATGATAAATTCAAGTTTAATGATGTTGTCTATATTGTTACCAAAAAATATCAATCAGATAGCAGTCCTTTGAAAGCATATGATTCGAAAAACCACAGAGAAGAACTATTTTATAATGAAGATTTGGAAGTTGAAATTGTAAACAATTAAAATATTTATGTTTTTAACAGTATATTTACTCATAATTTCCTTTTGTTTTTTAATATTTATTCCCTTTTTTATTTATATCAAAGTAGGACTTGAATATAATCCCATTTTACCTATCTCAAGACAAAAAAGAGATAAATTATTATTCACATATTTGTACCTTTTGCACCCATTTATGTACATTCAGCTTGGGTGGACAGCGACTGAAATAATCTCATAGGTCAAATGGTTCCCAATATATCCAATGTCCCAAAATTGGTGAGATATAAAAAAGATAGGTAGGATCCGGAATGATATAAAATATAGAAGATTAAATTTTTTATTTACCATTATTGTCCCGGATCCCTTTTTAATAAATTGTCGACTAAATTAATATAAAGCCCATAAAATTGATAGTTTAAATTAAAAAATGTCGACAAAAAAATAGTAAAAACAATATCCAGGAATAAAATCATCAAAAAAAGGGGAATATTTTTAGGAATAATTTTCTTCGTTATTGCAAAAAAAATAATCAACTTTTATTTGTTTTTAAAATATATTTAATATATTTGCAGTAAAATAAATTATTAATTTTCAAGAAAGGACAAAAATGAACCTATTTAATGTACAGGATGCAAAAACGATTTCTTACAATTCAGCAGGACAAGAAATTAAAGACATAATAAATCAAATCAAAAATGCTGCAAGGGATAAAAAAACACAAATTTGTATTCCAGAAATAAGTCAAGCTGCTGTTTGTTATTTCGCATCAAATGGATTTGGGATTATGCCACTTATAAATCCAATAGAAAATGTATCCGTATGCACAATTTCATGGGGGTAAATATTATGACAGAGCAAGAAATTTTAGAAGGCAATAAACTAATTGCTGAATTTATGGGATATAAATATTTCCCAAACAATTCCTTAAATGGAATAAAGGGAGTATATGAAAAAGAAGGTAAATCATTAATGCTTATAACTGATTTTACATATCATTCATCTTGGGATTGGTTAATGCCTGTAGTTGAAAAAATAGGATCGCTAGAGTGTGTTTATCATTGGGAATTAACTCAAAATACCTTTACTATTTATTCAGATGAAGATTTTCAGCATTTTGGAACTGATATTGAAAGAGTTTGTACAACTATAATAGAATTCATTAAATGGTATAACGATGTCAAATGAACCCAAATTTCCACCTGATGAATATGTTAGTGAATCGGACAATATCAAAGTGCCAAAACAAATTATGGGTAATATAATGTTAGCATATATCTGTAATGATTTACAAAATGCACAAAATTATAAAGTTGAAGGGAATAATTGTTATTATAAAGATAAATTTATTGGTGAAGTCGCAGAGAAGATAGAAAACGATGCAATTAATATTTATTTCAAACCAGTTTTGCCAGTTAAAAGTATCAATGTTAGTATCACCATTGAAAATGACAAAATCAAAAATTGTTAATAACTTTTCAAAAATAGGTAAAAATACTCTTGTTTTTTAAAGATATACGATGTATATTTGTACTGTTATTTAATTATGTTATTAATCAATTAAAAATTACCGTTATTAAAGCAAAAATTGAACAAACAATCAAAAGTTTAGAAGAAACCAAAAAGAGAATGGAACTTTTAATCATCAAACTTAATAAGTAGTTATAAACTTTAATAAATCCATTATGAAAACAAAAATAGGAATAAGCATTATAGCAATAATTTTGTTTGCTTATTTCATTTTTAATACATGGTTAGCCGTTAATTGGATCCTTTCAAAAAGAGAAGCCAAAACAACCAAAGAGGTAATGGCAAAACATATTGAAAGTTTTAGTTATCATTCTAAAAAATACATTTATTTTGTTATGGAAGAAAAAGGGGATACCTTAAAGCTTTTAAAAGAAAACGAGTATGAAATGAAATATTATATTCGTTTGAAATAATTAACCAACCAAATTAAAATGAAAACCTTCCTCCTAATAAGATTTAACAGAGTACCTGAAGAAGATGTTATTTTAATTAATACCATTAATGGATTAACTTATAATAACCAAATTAAGTGTATTGAAACTCCATCAACAATATTAGTATTGTTTAAAAGTAAGCACAGGCACAAAGAAATATACATAGAAATAGGCAAAATAAAGCCAATAGTTGCATTTTTCTTAATTGATATAACTGATGTTGATTTCTGTATTAACATGCCTGATATGATTACACAAGAGTTAATGACATTTTTAGGCAAAAGCTATGTAAACAAAGCAGAGTATTCAGAAGATTTGAGTATAAATGAACTTAAAAAATTACTTCAGGATGCTATTGATGATCAAAATTATGAACTTGCTGCTGGGATAAGAGATAAAATTAAGGTAAAGAAAGAAAATAATAATTTAAAATAAGATTTACTCATGACAAAAGAAGACGTTTTAAAGAACTGCACAGTGGAAGGAAATATCGTAAAATTACCTCCAGAACAATTAGACAGAAAATTATATCAAGAAGTTGCAAAAGCATTGGAACTAATTGGTGGAAAGTGGAAAGGTGGCAAGGTGTTTGGATTTGTATTTCAATCAGATCCTACCGACTTGTTAAATCAAATTGCAACCGGAGAAAAAAGAAATCTTAAAAAAGAATTTCAATTCTTTGCAACACCAGATTCAATTGCTGATTATTTAGTTAAATTATCTGATATAAAAGATGGTGATGCTATATTAGAACCAAGTGCCGGGCAAGGTGCAATTATTGAGGCTATTTATCGTAAAAACAAAAATGTTACTGTTTTTGCAGTAGAATTAATGGATGTAAATTCTATGATTTTAACGAAAAAGGGATTTGCTCATGAAAAAAATGATTATTTACAAGCAAAAACTTACTTTTTATACAACAAAATCATAGCAAATCCACCTTTCAGCATGAATCAGGACATTGATCACATAACTAAAATGTATTGTGATTGCAAACCAGGCGGTAGAATTGTTACAATTGCATCAAAGCATTGGCAATTATCAAACAACAAAAAAGAAACAACATTCCGGAACTGGTTAAAAGAAATTGATGCTGAAATAATAGAAATCGGAAAAGGTTCTTTTAAAGAAAGTGGTACCATGATTTCTTCTTGTATAATCGTAATTGATAAAAAACCATGAAAATAGAACAACTAAAAAAGAAATACTCCGATGCAGACTTACAACAAACAAAGCAATTGTTGGAAGATTTTGCCAAATGTTATGAAACAGAAATGCCAACAGCAATTAATTGTATTGATTGCTTAAGACAGGCAAAAGATGAGTTACCTAATACAATGGATGATATAACCTTGAAAGGAATATTTATAACATAATCCAGAAGAAAAAACGTAAAAAACAACCTATCACATTTTAACAATGGAAAAGAAAATCAAAAAACCAAAAGTAAAAAGACCAGGGATTCATTCAAAGAATAAGTCCTCTATGTCTAAAACAAGTAAAAACTATAAAAAATTGTACAAAGGACAAGGATAAAACATTTATTATTCCAGAAACAAAAAACGATGCCAAATTATTAACTAAAAGAAAGGAGTGTGTAATATGAAAAGATTTGATATTTACTACGAAGGAGAAGAATAATAAATATTTAGATTTAGATTATATTATAAGGCTATATTTCAACATATAGCCTTTTTGTTGAAAACTAAATTTGTTTTAAATAGATATATAAACTATATTTGTAACTTTAAATTACATTAAAAAATGAAACCAAACATATTTAATTTGAAAAACCAAATAGTAGAAGATCTTTCGAAAAAACTACACAACGAAATTGACAATTTATTCATTGAAGGATTAAAGAAAAAAGGATTTGAATTTTCTGATAGGTATGAAATAGAAGACTTTGTTAAACAAAATTGTAGGTGTGAAGACAACCCAAATACAAAGGAAAGAATATATTATGTGTTTAATATTCCTTTCTTTTTGCATAATTACGAAATTACAATATCAAATTTATAAAAAAACAATTATGATTTTAGAAGTGTAATTTAAAACCACATATTATATGTTTAATCTTACATCACAAGAAAGAGAAGTATTAAATTACCTGCAAGACAACCCCTCGCAAAAATCACAAATAGGAACTGTAATAGGCAAAAAAACATCATTAGTGTTAGCAATTGCCTGGGCTTCTCCGATTATTAAGTCACTAATAAATAAAGATTTGCTTGTATTAAGAATAGAAAACGGCAAGTCTTTTTATTATGCCAAGGGCAAGATTAAAGCACCAAGTAAACCATATAAGATTGAAACTATAGAAAATATTATTGATGATGAAGAATCTGTCATTTATACAGAAACTTCATTGGATATAAAAAGAGAAGAAAGAGAAAAAATTAAAAAGATTGTTGAAAAGCAAATAGAAGAAGAAACCGATACCAAATCAACAACTAAAACAAAAAAAGTTGAAGGTAAAAATAAAAAGACTATTTCAGTTAGGCCATCATTTGATAAAACAGAACCTTCTTACATTGTCATTGATAATCCAATAGATGATTCAAATGCACAAAAGATTGATCCTGCCAAATTAAAGAAATGGTTCACAGAAAGTTTAATTACAAGAAAAACTCCCTTAACTATACCTAAATCAACTCCCATTCATTTTAAATCCAGTTTTAACTTTATGAGGGCAAAATCTGAAATTGGAACCATTGCTCAGGAATTAATTTCAAAAAAAGACAAATATACCATAAATGAAGTATGTATTTCTAAAGCTATTGGAATATGGGAGGAAACTCATTGCACAATACCTGAAGATAGATTTCAAGAATTAGTTAGTTCTTTGAATAAAAAGTTTAATAGGTTGCTGAGTGTATTTAACAAAGATGTGGTTAAAAGGTTGTTTTTAGATACTTGGGACAGAATTTCGAAAGAGAAAATTAAACCTCATTTAAAGAACAAAAAACTAACAAATGCCATTAAAGAATATATGGCAACAAAAATACCTCCTGGATCCATAAAATATGATACAGCTAAAAATTATGCAAAATGCATAGCATTTGAAATAATAAACGGCAAAGAGAAAGAGTATAAAAATGATGGCCGGCCATTTGAAGTAGATCAACAGGTAGAATACAAAACAAAAAAAGGCATTTTAAAGACCGGTAGAGTGATGAAAATATTTATGTGCGATATTTACCATCAAAGAATAATTGTTGTAAAAGACAATGAAACGAATAAGAGTTGCAATAGAAAAGATAAGAGTATAATCAGGATAATAAAATAATCATATAAAATAAAACAAAATGAAATTACCAATAAATTATAGCAGTGAATTAAGTAATGCCAAAATTACTTATCCCCCAATTGTTCCTGTTACAAAAAACGGACAATTTGTTGGAGAAGCAACCATTGAATCGGATGGTGCTGAACTTAATATAGTGGATGAAAAATTAATATCTGAAATTAAAGATATTCTTGAACTTGGTGTTGGAGGAATGGTTACTTCAAGAGAAGGAAATTTAATAACTGGATTTAGACTAAGAGAAGTTTCTATCCAATGGAAGCAATACGGAAAAGTATTCCCTTCAAAAATTGATTGAATTTTATATTTGCACAAAACCCTTAAACTGCAATTATAAAAAATCATATTTGCAGTTATTCTAATTTATCGAATAACTTAAATCAAAGTATAATAAAATATACAAGGTTTGATAAAAATGGAAGCCACCAAAAGGCTATTGTGAAGTTAATGGATAAAAAGAAGATTCTTGTTTTGGAATTAAAAGAATTAGAAAATCAATTAAATAAAAGCAATATGGAAATAAATTATTTGTTTACGCAAAAACATATCGATAAAAGGCATGAAATTTTAACCAAAAAATTAAATGAGTCTGGAAAATATGTTGACCCCAAAGTTGGAAGATACCTAAACGAGGCAATGACTGAATATGCTTCATATATTATTAATGAATTAAATGAAGAAGATTCAGATATAAAAAGGACAGAAAATATATTAAACAAAAATATTAAAACAAAGAAGGTAAAATGCCATTGTCCTTGCCATACGAATAAAAATGTAAAACACAGCCATCCTTGTTGTTTGGGTGGATATATTGATGTTCCAGAATCACATTGTATTTAATTAATAAAATAATAACCCTTAAAATTTAAACAATATGCCAAAACCAATTTTTTTAATAGGAGTCCCCAGGGAACATAATACAGCAAATGATTTGAGACTTATTCAAAATGACATATCAAATACTATCAAAGGAGAATATTATGTATTAGTATATAGTCATTTTAAAAAAGAAATCGAGTTTAAAGTCTTTTACGAAAAAGACTTCGATGAAGTAAAATATGAGGAGTTAAAACAAATCGTTAAAGATGCTGTTTCTCCTAATTTAAAGAAAGAATAATTATTAATAATTAAAACCAATGATATGAGTGTAAAATATCAATTAGAAAATTTACATAAAGAGAAAAACGTAATTACTGAGTTGCTCAAACAAAATAAAGAACATCAAAAAATGTGCAAATCTTCTATTATAGATGTTTCTCTTATGCAAACGAAATTAAACCTTGAAAGTCAATTAAGGATAGTAAATATTCTTATATGCTTAATTGAAGAAGGGTTTATAAAAGAAAATAATTAACAATTATAACCTCGCACTGAGTAGGTAAGTGTATAAAACCATGACAGATTTAGAAATAGCTCAATTTAAAATGACTTGCGTAATTGAGGCAAGTAAACTAAAACAAAACAATACAATACAACTAATGGAAACATTAGTATTAAGGATAAAAGTATTGTTGAAATTGCTAAAGAATTGGCAAATTTTGTTTTAGATATTAAACATTAACATTAAGTATTGGATTAATTTTTATCCCATCCTCAAATTATTAAAACTTGAAGTATTAACATATTTCAAGTTTTTTTATTTATATTTGTATTTTAAATAATACACCCAAAACCTAAAATCATGTATAAATATCAAAACATAAACATAGGATCTTTTACCAATTTAGATGAAATTTCTAAAGGAAAAGAAAAAGTAACAATGGATAAAAAAGACTTCGTTGAAGAACACAAAAAGCTTGTTAATGTGTTAGAATCAGATTCACACAAAGATGACAAGAAAGAAGCAAAAGACCAGAAAAAGGAATTGGATGAAGAATTGAAAAAGGGAGGAGAAGGCTCGAAGGGTGGTAAAATAATTGGACATACACAGTCAGGAAAGCCAATTTATGATAGTTTTAATCACCCAGAACATAAAGATTTTACAAAACAGGATCATAAAAATGCTGCATATCAACATAGTATTATTGCAGCAAATTCAAAAAAACGTGTAGATGATGCAGAAGTATCAAATAAGAATGCCACAGGAGCGGATAAGGTTTATAATGATTTGATATTAAAACATCATAAACCATTAATGATACATCATAATAAACAGCACGAATCACACAATAAAGCTGGAGAAGAAATCAAAAAATCATTCGATATGGATATAAGCAATAAAACTATTTCAAACAGTGATTTGATAAAATCACATATTGGATACCAATTTTCAAGTTCAGAAAACTTGAAGGTAACAAAAAAGGGTTCTGAAATTAAAGAAAAACTGAAAGCCATAAAAGACAAAGAACTTTTGGAAATTTCCGGTTATCAGTCTAAAATGGAAGCATTAAAAGCAGTGATTCCAACAGCACCTTCAGAACCTGCAAATGATTATAATTATGAGGGAATAGAAGTTCTAGAAAAATTAATGATGTTTCCATGGAATGAAACTTATTGCAATGGTGATAATGAAAAATCAGATATGGTTATTTCTGCATCCGAAACAAAACCTGAAAAATCAGAAGCACAAATCTTATGTGACAATAAAAGAGAATACAACAGGAATGTTGATAAAATAATTGAATGCCAAAAAGAAATCGTTCTTATCAATACTATGTTAAACAATTTTAGCGATTCTAAAACATACGATCTATCAGTTCGCCAGGCAGCCGTTTTAGGGTTTTAATTAATAAAACAATACCTTAATGAGAAAAAAGAAGAATGATAATAATCTCGTTCTATTGCCTAACAATGTGGGAGAGATTCAGGATTTGCAATTAAAACTTGACATCCAGAAAAATCTTCTTTTACAAAAAGGTTTACAATCGAACGACCCCGAAAAGATTATAGAGGCAGCCCGGCATTTTAAAGATATAGACAAACGCCCAGAATCAAATATAAAATCATATTTATTTGACCCATGGGAGTTCACCCATCAATTTGGATTTAAGGATAAACCCACTTCATTGTCTTATGATACATTAAGAAAAATGGGTAGAACACCTATTATTAATTCCATCATAACAAAAAGAGTTGAACAAGTTGCAGCATTTACAGAACCATGTTTTGATGAAAAATCAACAGGTTTTATTATAAGGAAAAAGGCTGGTTATTTCTCAGATAATACATCAAAAACATTAAGCAGGGAAGATAAGGCGAAAATTAGCTTTATAACTGATTTTATCATTAATTGTGGAACTGATGCAAATTCATGGCACGGGGATTCTTTTGATTCATTCTTAAGGAAAGCCACCAGAGATTCGATGGAATTAGACCAGTTAACATTTGAGGTCGTTAGAAACAGAAAAGGGATACCAGAAGAATTTATTGCCGTAGATGCAGCCACAATGAGATTAGCGGATTCTTATGATGATGATGAATATAAAAATAGAAATAGGATTGCCATAAATGGGTATTTCCCTTCTTATGTACAGATATTTCAAATGCAACCTATAAATGATTTTTACCCTTGGGAATTATGTTTTGGTGTTAGGAATCATTATACAGATGTAAGATTAAATGGTTATGGAATATCCGAATTAGAGAACTTAATAAATATCGTTACGTGGATGCTCTACTCCGACCAATATAATGGCAAATTCTTTTCGCAGGGGTCAGCACCAAAGGGTATTTTAACAGTTAAAGGTTCTATCAGTGAAAGTAAGATGCAAGAGTTTAGACAGGCTTGGCAGTCAATGATTGCAGGGGTTCAAAACTCTTGGAAGACCCCTGTGATAGAATCTGATAGCATGCAATATATAGACCTCCATAAGAACAATAGAGAAATGGAATTCTCTAAATGGCAGGAATATTTGATTAAACTTGCATGTGCAACCTACAAAATAGACCCAAGCGAAATAGGATTTCCCATGAATGGATCTTCATCTTCACAACCAATGTTTGAAGGTAATAATGAGGCTCGTTTAAAATATTCAAAAGATAGTGGACTTACACCTATTTTAAAAACCTGGGAGCACAAATTAAATAAATATGTGGTAAAACCATTGGACCCTAATTTTGAGTTAAAATTCGTAGGTATGAATCCGGAATCTGAAAAAAATGTTACAGATTTGGATATTAAGAAAGCTGCTTCCTTTATGTCATTAAAAGAAGTAAGAAGAAAACATAATTTACCTGATTTACCAGAAGATAAAGATGATTTGATATTGAATCCATATTATATGCAAAACATGCAAGCACAACAACAAATGGCAATGCAAGGGAATCAGGAAAGCAATGCAGCAATGGATAATGAAAATCCTTTCCAGGGATTTGATGAAAATAATGATCAACAAACAAATAAAGGGGAAGTTGACCCTTTCACAAAAGCATTTAATAACTTTCTTGAAAAAGAATTAAAATAAAAATACTATGTTAAATTTAAGTGGATTTACGAATATTTCTGATTCAGACAAAAAGTTTGAACCAATTGAAGATACTATAAAAAAGGGGTTTACTGATAATAATCTTGAAAAAGGTGGAGAAGGGTCACGTGGTGGAAAGGTAATTGGGCATACACAGTCTGGTAAGCCAATTTATGAAAACTTTGAACATCCTAAACATAAAAACTTTACTAAAATAGACCATGAGGATGCTTTGTTAACTCATTACTCTAAAAGAGAACAAGAATCCTGGAATAACAAAGGGAAAAAATCGGAAGAGCATGATTTTCATCAAAGGGAAGAGATTAAGCATAAAAAAGCTGCTGCTGATCTTGACAATAAAACAAAGAAAACAAAAGAAGAAAAATCTGACAAAAAAGAATAACATGCCATTACCTGCAAATAAAAAACCCGAATACAAAGATAAACCTCCTTTTAATATAAATGTCAGTATTGAAAAGAAGTTTAAAGATGGTTATAAGGACTGTTTAAAAAAAATATTTGCCAATTTGACATATAAAATAGTTGAATTTAATAAACAATAAATGTTTACCCAAAATCAGATAGAACAACTAATAGATATTGTGAACTTACAGCATATAATTTTTATTGCAACAAATGTAAGTCCTGAGATGCTATCTGATACTGAAATAAACATATTAAGACAAGCAGGAATTAATATTCAATCTATTCAGAATACACCTTTTGATGAAATGTTTAGATGGGGAATGTTATCTTCTGGACTTGGAAATAAGAAAGCTGCCGGGATGAAATATTCTCAATTTGAATCATTTTTAAAATCAGGTCAATATTTGCCACTAACCCAAGTTGAAAAAACAGCAGTAAACATAGCAAAAAAACAGGCTGCAAATGATATAAGAGGACTTGGAAATAGAATAAATGCTCAAACAGGACAATTACTTATTGAAGCAGATCAAAATCAAAGAAGAAAATATGAAAAGATAATTACCCAGGAAACGCTAAAAGTAATTCAAAACAGGGGTTCTATAAGTAATTTAGTATCAAATTTAGGAACCAGAACCGGGGATTGGGCACGTGATTTTGGAAGGATTGCTGACTATGTTATGACATTGGCATTTGAAGAAGGCAGGGCTGCACAAATAACATCTCAATATGGGATAGATTCTTTGGTTTATAAAAAAGTTTTTCATAGTGCATGTAAAAAATGCATACAATTATATTTAACAAATGGCTTTGGAAGTGAACCGAAAGTTTTTAAACTTTCTGAATTATATAAAAATGGTAGCAATATTGGAAGAAAGGCCGATGAATGGAAGCCGATAATAGGATCTACTCATAATTGGTGTAGATGTATGCTCACCTACGTAAATCCAGAATATGATTGGGATGAAAAACAACAGGATTTCAATAAGCCAAAACCATATGAAAGAAAGGTTCAAAGAAAATCAAAAACAACAATTACTATTGGTGATAAAGTTACATACGTATGATAAATTTAAGAGGATTTATAAACAGTGATAAGCCAGAAATGGAATCTGATGAAAGTATAATTGTTAAAGGATTCATAAATATTCCTATTTCAAAAAGTTTTTCAAGTGATATTGAAGATAAATTTCCCGGTGGAGAATGGAAAACTATTAATGGGGCTAAAGTTTATGTCCATGATGGGAATGTAGTTGCCGGACTTGAAGGATTTAATGGTAAAATAGATGATTTCTTTGCAAAAAAAGAAACCAAAACCGAATCCAAAGAAAAAAGAGTAAAGCATGATAGATTTGGGGAAGGAACGGTATTGTCTGACGATGGAGAAAGGATTAAAATAAAATTTGATGAACATGGCGAAAAGGAACTTTTAAAGAAGTTTGCTAAATTAACAGATGTTGATGGAAATAAAGTAAAAACTGATTCCGATAAAGAAAAAACAGAAGAAAAACCAAAGTCAGATGAAACCAAACCTGAAAAGAAAGAAAAGAAGAAAAAAGAATTTACGGGAGTAAAAGATGAATCAATAAAAATAAAAAGAGAAACTCAAAAAGCAAAATTATTAGAAAAAGATGGAGTTGAATTTTGGGTTAAAAACAAGTGGTATAATGAAGACAGTGGAAAATTAACTCCAGCAGGTGAAAAATCTTTTGAAGAAGCTAAAGAAAAAGGCATTAAAAATAAAGAAGTAGTTTCTTCTGACAAGTTTAAAATTGAAGGAGAATCAGAATCAGGAAAAGCATATAAAATGACATTAATTATTAATGATGGGATAAACGATAAAGAAGTTAGTGTTTATATGCCTAAAAGTAAAGTCAGTGAAGTAAATGGGAAAGTGACGGTAAATAGTGAGTTCTTAAAAGAAAAACAATCAGAACTTCAAAATAAATACGGAACCATGAAAAGCAAACATCAACCAAAAGAAACAGATAAAGCTTATGGGTTCCCTGTCAATTTAGATTATTATGATATTGAAAAAGATATAACAAAATATTTATGGTTCCCTAAATCTCAAATAACTAAGAATGGAGATGATTATATTATTCCTAAATGGATATATGACAAAAAGGTTGAAGAATTTTTAGATGATTTGGGTGGTAGCAGAACATTAAGTGGCGTTCAAGGGACTAGAGGTGGTGGAGTAAGTGTTGAGTTTGAATATGCTTTTGAACCTAACAAAATAGAAATAAAAAAGGCAATTAGTTTTGATATTTTATAAAAAAACCTCCAATAAAATTAGAGGTTTTTAAAATATATTACTTTAAATATTTATTCATCATCTTCATTGTCATCATTTCTTTTGAATGAATATTTAAATTCAAAATTGAATCCAAAATTGTAAGAATAAACATCATAACTGTATCCGGTTAATTCTTCACTTTCCAAGTCAGATGAACTCATTTCAAGATTACCATTGCAATCATAATATCCTTCTTCTATTTCGTCAAATTGTTTTATAAGTTTTTTTACATCATCAATATCTTCGGCTTCTTTTATTTTTTCTAAATATGATTCTTGTTCTGATTCTTGTGAACGATAAAAGAATTTATCTCCTTCAAAATGTAATTTAAGAACTTTTTGATATTCTTTTAAAGAATAACAAGAATAAAATGTATGATGATGTTCTCCGGCACGATTACGTAATTCTCCAAATTCACCACAAATATCTAACATGCTAACAGCCATTTCCATAATTTCATTATCTTCTGATGAATTAATCATAATAGCATAACTTGACCGTCCTTCATATAAGTCTGACCAATGACCAGCAGTTTCAACTATTTTAAATCCAAATTCATTAGCTAATTCTGTCGGGGTTTCACAGCCTTCAATTCTTAATTTTATATCCTCAATTCTTTTTTGTTCTGCAATTTTTGCTTCTTCAGCTAATTTTTCGGCTTCGATTTTCTTATCATTGATGCCTTTTTCGTAAAAATCAATAAAAGGTTGAATGCCTGATTGATCTTCACAGGGAGTTCCATTTGCTACATTTGGATAAATAAAATAATTAGTTTCTTTTAAAACAACAGTATATTCATTGTCAATTATTACTGCGATATTCCCTTTTGCGGTTTTAATTTTAATTGCTTTCATAACAGGTATTTTTTAAATGATTAATAATAATATTTTAATAACAATGCAAATATACAACGTATATTTAATAAAACCAAATTTATTTTCAAAAAAGTAACATTTATTTTTCAAAATTCATTAGTTCAAAAGATTGATTAAGGTTAGTATTAAAATATTTTGTAAATTTGGGGTGTAATATATCATAAATACTATGCTAAATTTATCAGGTTTTGTTAATATAAATAAACCAGAACAACAGGAATCATCAGAAGATGCAATCTTAAAAGGGTTTGTAAATAATGATTTAGAAAAGGCAAAAGCTGTTATAGGTGAAATAAGAAATTGGGGCGGTGTTGACTATAAGAAAATAGCTAATGGTGAATGGGTTAAAGTTGTAAAGGATAAAGAAAAAAAAGTAGCTGAATCGGGTATTCATAAAGTTATTAGTTCTGAAATAACTACAAAAATCAATGAGAAAAACAAAATTGAAGATGAATTTAAGCAGAATTGGATAAAGGAAAATAATGCAAATTTAAATAAAGTATTAGATAGGGTAAAATTAGCAAGAGCATTATCAGATGATAAAAATATAAAGGAATTAACTGGTAAAATTTATAACGAAATTAATGATTTAAGGGCAGAATTAACAGATATAAATAAAATAATTGAAGTAAAGAAAAAGGAAAAACGTGAGACAGCAGCAGGGAAAAAAGAAATTTCACCAGAAGATGAATATTTTAAAAATAATTTTGATTCATTTAAAAAAATACTATCAGAAACAAATAAAATAAGTGAATACAAGTCGGCAAATGAGGTAAAACCCATCGTAAGCGTAGATGATTATTGGTTATGTACAAATGCAAGTTTTAAGACAGTTTATGAATACAATGTTGATGATGCAAATAATAAAGAAACAAACACATGGGTAGATCCAGTTTATAAAAAATGGAATGAAATGAAAAACAGTGGTAAATACGAATTTACCCAGTCACCAAAATCATCATCACAATATTTAATAGATAGAAAAACAGGAAATGTTTATAGGATGGCAGATCATTGGGGACAATGTGCTTCATGTTATTGGGATGTAGATTTTAAAATGTCTTATGGTATTGCAGTTTGTAATGTTAAAGATTTTAAAAGAAATGGAAATAGTAATTGGTTAAATCCAGAAAAAGAATCTGCTATTATTGCAAATGCTAAAACTATATTTCCAAAATTAAAAGAAATGGTTACAAATGATAAGGTTTATTATGACAAAGTTGCAATTGCAATTATAAAATCTACGACATCTGAAATAGAATGGATGTTAAAGAGATCAACTCATTTGACCGAAAAAGAAATAACCAATATCAAAGAACAATACAAAGAACTATTTGCTATTTAAAATGATAACAAAAATAATAAACTCAATAAAGAAGGTATTATCAATAGATAATGATAAACTTCATAAAGCAGTTAGTGATTTTGACTTATATAATGCCAATACAAGAAGATTGCACAGGCATTATGATAATATGATTAATACTATTGAGGATGATGAAATAAAGAAATCATTTGAAGATTCTCATTTTGAAGATTTAAATGAACTTTATAAATCAAATATTGATGTCGTAAAAACTTTATCAGAATGCATAGACAAGCGAATAGATGATTTACAGAAAAGGAAGAGTGAATATGCTTATAAAGATAAAATGAAAAAATCCCTCGGGATGAGTAGGGATAAAATGCCACAAGTTGATTCTGATAACATAACTGATTTTATTTTACATTTTGATCAGAAAGTAGGAGTTTCTAAAGTTAAAAGGAAATTAAGTCAACTAAAACCGGCACAAGGTGAAATAAATGAAGATAAACTTAATTATTTTCTTGCCAACAAAAAAAATGAGAAGGTAAAGAAAACAAAATATATTATTTCAAATGACAATTATTTAATAGATGGACATCACAGATGGGCTGCTAATTTGGAATTAAAGAATGAAAATGATACCGTTTCATGTTATAGGATAAATTTACCTGCCCAGGAATTAATAAAAAGAGCAAATAAATTAAATGTAACAAAGAATGTAGATATTAATGATAATACATTAACAAAATCATTAGTAACAATTGCGCTTGCTAAGACACAGGGTTTGATACCAGATGAATTAGTTAATATCATAAAAGCAAGAGTAAATACCTTGGTTCCTGTTGAAAGAATAAAAATTAAGGATGGAAAACAATTTTCTTCTATTTCTTATATAGATAAGGATGTATTTGAAAAATCTCACAAATATTTGAGAAAGGAACCAGATGGTAAGGGTGGATTCAATTATATTTATGAGGAAAATGAAAAAAAAACAGATACAAGCAAAATAATTTCATCAAGTAGTAGATTTAGACCTATTGAAACAATTAATTTTGAAAGCCCAATTATTGGACCTAATGGTGCTAAATTATTATCTTATACATGGGCTTATGAATGGATTGAAGATTGGAATGAACATAAAGGTGAAACGGTAGAAAAAAGAGTTTCTGATTGGACAAGAGCTGAGCAAAGTTCTGATACCGGAAAGGGAATAGTTCATCAATTTGTGGTTAAATTGCCTAACGGAGATACAAAAGTTGTTAGTTCAGAATCTGTATTAATATTATTAGGAATTACTGAAAGAAACAAAATACAAGGATTCTCTTCATTGGTTAGTGCAGTTAAGACATTATCTAAACAAAAATTACAACTTGTAGTTTTAAATGATAAATTAGCAACCGTAAAAAAGATTGATGATGAAATAAATAAAATGCCAAAACCTGAAATTGAAAGATCGGAAGCAGATCACAGAGAAGATCAAATAAAATGGACAATGGGCGATGCTTCTGTTTATGATGATAAAGAAATTTTTGACTGGCAAACAAAAACAAAATCACCAAATTTAACAATAAGTGAAGAGAGATTAGGGGGGTTAATTGATTCATGGAAAAAAAATAGGTATAAGGAAAAAGGGTTGAATCCTCATTCTGATTCATTAAGTCGTATAGAATCAAATATTAGGGATTTAAAAAACAGAATAGAAAGACAAGAAAGAAAAGTTAATTCTATTACAGAAGAAAGTAATAATAAATTACCTGATAATATAAATGAAAAGTTAGAAAAAGCATTTGAATTAGGGTTGATTGATAAAGAAACATTTGAAAAGGCCAAAACTGGAATTTATATAGATTCTCCGGAAAACAGACGTTTAAAAAGGGTTGGACAGAAATATGGATCCTCCGGGATAAATGAACCGGAAGTTGATAAGAATAATAAAAAAACAGAAGATAATACTCAAGATAAACCAAAAAAGACCATTGAAGAATATGCAAAAGAAACTTCTGATGCTGATCTTCAAAATGCAGCAAAAGGTGAAGATGAAAAATTGAGAATTGCAGCTAAAAAGGAACTTGAAAGAAGGGAAACAGAACATAATCCGGAGGAAGAAAAAACAGACAACAAAGATAAAGAGACAAAAGATACTTCTAAAAAGGAGGACAAAAAGGGAACTGAAAATAAAAAAGCAGAAGTTGGATTAAAAGAAGGAGATTTATCTAATGTTGGAATAATTCAAGAAGTTTACAAAGACCAGTATAGGATAAATAATATATGGTATCATAAAAGAATGATTACTCCTGTTGATGATTCCGATAAAGAAGTTAAAGAACAGGCAGAAGTTAATGATATTATATCAAAATTAGAAGAAGAAAATGGAAAGGGTTTTATTACACTATTTCATGGTACTGATTCGAAATCATATGAAAATATAAATAAAAAGGGTGTTTTTGGACAAGATTCAACAATATCATTTTTAACAAGCAATAAAGAAGAAGCAAAGGAATATTCTAACAATAAGGCTAAATATAGGGGTGTTGAAAAGGGTAATGTTTTAGAAGTAACAATACCAAAATGGTCTGTTAAGAAAAATCCAGCAACAGGAGAATTTGAAACAGAACTAACTTTTGAAAATAGAAACGGGAAATGGTATCCAACAAATAAAAGTATTTTATCAGTATATGGTAAAAAATCAAACGACATAACCAAATCATCAGAAATCGACTTAGCGAATTTTGAATCAAATGATATTTCTAAAAGCATAGACATTATCATTAAAGCACTCGAATCGGGAATTATTGATTATGACAATATAGAGAAAGCCCATAAATACATAAGGAAAGAGCCGGACGGAAAGGGAGGGTTTAATTATATCTATGAAGAAACAAAAGATCATCAAAAAAAGGATGTAAAATTTGATATTGGTACCACTATTTCAGATAATGAAAAAGGTTTAGCCATTCAAAGATATTCAGAGAAAGCTATCATTATAAAAGGTAATACTTATGCTAATGTCGATTTATTAAGAAAGATTAAAGAAGAAATAGGAGTTGGAAATTGGAATAAAGCATTAAAAGGGTGGATATTTCCTTTAAGTTATGTTGATCAGGTAATGGGATATATCATTTCAAATACTGAAGATGAAGATAAAAAAGAAGCATTAATTAATACTAAAAACGCTTCTGTTGAGGTTGGTGAATTAGTTACAATAGCAGGAAATTTAACCGGTAAAGTTGAAGCTAATACTTCTGATGAAACTGGTATAAAATATGATGTTACATTAGATAATGGAACAAAGTTAACAGGTGTTGATGAAAAGGTGATGGAAGTAAAACCAGAAACTGATGATGCAAAAATAAGTGATTTGGTTAATAATTCGCAACCTGAAAACAGAGCAAAAACCGAAAAGAAACTTTTTGGGATTAAACCTATTGAAAATATTTATCAATATTATTTGTTTGATTATTTAATTATGAATGGAGTTGATGAATATTCATATGATGGTGATTTTGCTGAAATATTAAAACAAAAACATAAAGAAGCGGTAAAACTAGCAATAGAAGAAGGCAAAGAAATATCTGATAATAACTTAGATTTTTATCCTGATTTAAAAGAAGTTTATGGTAAAAAACGTCAGGCAATGTCAGAAGAAACAAAACGTAAAATTTCCGAAGCATTAAAAAAACATAAAGTAGAACCCGAAAGTTTAGAAATCCAAAAAGAGGAAGAAGAAGCAAAAGAACAGGGATTTCAAATTGTAGAAAAAGAAAATTATGTCCCTAAAAATGGAGAAGATATAATCATTACTTCACCATCAAATACTGTTCAAAGGGAACCATTGGTTATAAAAACAAAAGATTATACCGATATTCCTGCATTGGACATTATTATTCCAAAAGAAAAGAATATTTTAACATCTCCAAAACCATATTTTATACCTGAAATAAATTTAGATAGATTTAGAAGAAATGGTTATACTTTGTCTGCTGTTAAATTAGATGAAGATAAATATTTAGTTGCATTAGATGGATTTGAACCAGCAAGAACTTCTTTAATATCTTCAATTGAGGCTGTGAATAAATATGGTAATTTTGCTATAATGTCACTTGATTGCTATACAGCAACACAAAATTACTATCAATTAAAATCAAAGGTTGAATATAAAAAAGAACAATTAGATGAATATGAAAAGAAAAAACAACTAACAATTAAATCAATTGAAGAAATAGGAAGCATTCAGGATGAAGAAAAACGGAGAAATACACTTGAATATTTGACTAGGAATTTAAAATATTATGAAGAACATAAACCTTCTTTAAAGAGATTGAAGATATTAGCAGACAATAGAATGACATATGATCAAATGCATATGATTGAAATGTTAAAACAAAAAGATGGAATGAAACTTGGCAATAGGGAAGTTTGGGATATATATAATAAAATGAGTAAGGATAGGTCTCAAAAATCAATTGATATGCAACTTCATCAGGAATATTTAGATTCTGTTTACACAAAAGGTGCCAAAACAAGTTATGGGGATTCTGGAACAAAAGATGATTTGTACAATGAATATGGAGTTAAAGTAAAAAGACAAAATGGGGATGAAATAAAAGAATCAGAAATTAAAACAATAAAGAATGCATTAGATAGTATTTCGAAAGTATTTGGTAAAAATGTAGAAATGAATAAAGAATTTGGTTTAAAAATTTCTCATTCGGGTGAAAAATTAATGCATGCAAGCAAATATTTTGGTTTGTTTCATCCATTCTATAATGCAATAGGGGTTACTAATGTGGGAGGTAATAAGCAATTTGGCTTTGTATTAGGTCATGAATATGGTCATTTTATGGATTATTGGATTGGCAAAAATACAGGCAATCATTATGCAAGTGATAAGCAAGGATCTATTGCTAATGAAATAGCAAATACATTTAAAAAGGGAATGAATAAAAAATCTTCTTCTGATTATTGGAATAGAACATGTGAATGCTTTGCAAGAGCAATGGAACAATATCATGCAGTGGAAGTGAATAATGATACTGAATATTTTGATAATGATAATTATGTAAGTAAAGAAAAATATGAAAAAGTAAAACCCTTAATTGAACAATTTTTCAAAGAAAATAAGGAGTTTTTAAAAGCATTTGGCAATGATGATATATTTCCAAGTCAATTAAAACTCCAATTAGATTAAATTAAATAAAATAGTTTGAAGGTAATAATTAATACTTTAAATGAAATGATTAAAGATAAAAACGAATTTAAATTTTTTGTTCCTTGTGAAATAGAAAAAGGAGAAGATAAACAAGGCAAAAAGGTGATGAAAATAAAAGGTGTTGCAAGCACCAATGATGAGGATAGTGATGAAGAAACACTTAATCCTTCCGGTTTTGATTTGAGTTATTTTAAGAAAAATGGGTTTATAAACTGGCATCATTCCTATAAGGATAAACCAACGGCAGTGATTGGAGAACCTACACTTGCTGAGGTAAGAAAGAATGAATTATATATTGAAGGTTTATTGTATGATTCAAAGCTTGCTAATGAAGTTTATGAATTAGCTGAAACTCTTGAAAAATCAGGAAGTAAAAGAAGATTGGGTTTTTCAATTGAAGGTAAAGCAACAGAAAGAGGTTCTGAAGATAAAAATCATCCTTTATACAGATTCATTAAAAAGGCTAAAATAACAGGTGTTGCAGTTACTCCTACCCCAAAGAATGCATCAACAATAGTTGATATTATGAAAGGTAATTTCTCTGAAATGGAAATAGAAGATGAACCAGAAGTAAGTGCAAATGGTGGTAAACAAACCATTATTGATATAACAAAGCCAAATGGAGACAGAGTTATGGTTGATGCTGACTATAAGATAACAATTTTATCAAAGGCAGCAGATACAAGCGATACAAGAGCTTTAATTAAAGAAGATTTAGATGGGAAATTGACTGATTTGCAAAATTCTGATAAAAAAAATAAGAAAGATAAAGAAAAAATACCTAAATTTGTCTCTATTAATAAGTCAATGTTTTTTGACGAAATATTAAAAGCGACAAATGACTTTGAACTAACAAAAAAAGTTATAAATTCTATAAATTTTAAAAGTATGGAAACTAATAATAAAAAAGTTAATTTGGATGAACTTGTAAAAGCGTTAACCAGCATTGGCGTTGAAGTAGATCCTACGATATTACAAAAAGGCGAAAATACAGAAAAAACACCGGAAGAAATTGCTGCTGAAGAAGCAAAAAAAGCTAAGGAAGCCGATGACTTTAAAAAGGCTCAGGAAGCTGAAGCTTTGAGTAAAGGAAAAGACAATGATGAAGATGACAAGGACAAAGATAAGGATAAGAAAGATGATGAAATTGAAAAAAACACCATGAAAAAATCTGATGACAAGGATAAGGATGATAAAAATAAAGATGATGATTCTGATAAGGATAAATCCGAAAAAAAGAAAAAAGAAAAATTCGAAAAACTTGAAAAAAGTTTCAAAGATGAAATAGGTGCTGTCAGTAATGATATGAACAAGGGATTATCTGAAATATCTTCTTTAATGAAATCATTTGTAGAATCTATTGATAAAAGAGTTTCTGCCATAGAAAATCAAAGTACCGGAAGAAAATCAATGGGTACTGTAAATGTAATTGAAAAATCTTTTGGAGGTGCTGAAGATAAAAACAATGATGGCAAAACAAAACTTTCTATTTCAGAAAACAAACAACAAATAAGTAATGTATTACTTTCTAAATCGGGAATTCAAAAAGGAGAAGCAAATAAATTATACTGTGATGCCATCCAGGAATTTGAGGCAGCAGGTACTCTCTCTAAAGCAGTTGTTACTGATTTATATGTAAACAATAATATTTTAATTACAAAATAATATTTTATTCGTACTTTAATAATCGTACTTTTTTAATCGGGAATAAAATAAATTTAAATGCTTTTAAACAACTTAGGCGTTAGTCTTGGAGACTACGGAAATGGCAATTATGACGGACAAGCTTTATTTGATAATGCAAATGTAACACCAGAACAACTTTCAGAATTATCCAAAGCATTGGAAGCTGGTTCTATTACAGGTAGAGATACCGCTAATTTAACCACTGCATCAGGTGCACCTTTAAAGGTAGAATCGCTGGAAAATACCTTAGCGGTTATCACCTATAAAGAATCTGATATTCAATTCTGGAAAAGAATACCAAAAGAACCTGCTTACAATACAGTTGAAGAATTCAATCAGTTATCATCTTATGGTTCAGAAGCCGGTGCTTTTACCAATGAAGGTGAATTACCTAATGAAGAAGATTCAACTTATATTCGTAGGGCAGAAATTGTTAAATTTTTAGGAGTAACTGGTATAGTATCCCATCCTATGCAATTGGTGAAAACCAATATTGGATCCCTGATCCAACAGGAAGTAAAAAACAAAACTTTGTTTTTGTTAAGAAAAGCTGACCGTGCATTGGCATTTGGAGATTCTGCAATTGTTACCCAGGAATTTAACGGACTTTATGCTCAACAGAGAAATTCATTCAGTACCCTTACTGAATATATGGCATCGAATAGTGTAATTGATTTACGTGGTAAATCATTACGTGAAGCTAATATTGAAGATGGTGCTTTGAATATTATTTCAAACTACGGCCATGCAGATTTGTTAATGGCTCCTCCTGTCGTTTTATCTGATTTTGTAAAAGCATTTCATGAATCAAAATTAATTCAACCTAATACCCCAGCTTTGACAGCCGGTATCATGGGTCAGAGAGTTCAAAAGTTTCAGTCTCAATACGGAGAAATAGACCTTGGATATGATATTTTCCTTGGAACTAACCCTCCTAGAAAAACTACCGATCCTGCAATTCATGCTCAAGCTCCTGCACAGGTAGTACATGTTGCTACTACCAGCCCTGCTGATCCATTATCTTTATTTACCGGTGCTCAAGCTGGTGATTATTTTTATGCCGTTGCAGCTAAAAATAGATTTGGTGAATCTCAATTAACCGCTATGAATGGTGGTGCATTAGTAACTGTTGCCGATGGTGATAGAGTTGATTTACAATTTACTGCTGGTGGTGGTACATATCCTGCAACAGGTTATGTTATTTACCGTTCTTTGATAAACCCTGCAACTACTTTAGCAACTACTCCTCTTTATCCTATTTTTGAAGTATCAACAGCTCAATTAGCAACTGGATATGATGGTGGTACTGCTGGTCTTATAGGTGATAGAAACCGCTTCTTGGCAAATTGCAGCCAGGCCATATTAATTCAATCAGATGATGAAGTTTATAAATTTAAACAATTAGCTCCTCTGATGAAGATGGACCTTGCAGTATTAAGCCCTGCTACCCGTTTCATGATTTTATGTTATGGAACTCCAGTATTGAAAGCACCAAGAAAAATGGTTCGTTATATCAATGTTGGACGTGATTTAACCTAAAATTTAAATTCCAATAAAATGGCGAAAGTCCATAACTAGCTTATGGACTTTTTTATTATCTTTATATTTTAATAATTTAAACTTAAACTTATCAAAAATGAAAATTGTAACTACAAAACAACACAGAAGAAATCAAATAGTAACAATTAATGGTGTTACCATTAAATTTGATGGAGATCTTAAATCGGAAGTTACCGAGAAAGAATTTGAAACTATTACCCTAAAAGATGATTCTATAAGTAAAATTGTAGAATTACCATTAAAACCTGTAGATGACAAATCAAAAGGAAAGGCTGTATTTAATACGGAAAACATGACAACAGAAGAAGTCTCTGAACTTTCAAAAGTGTTAAACGATAATTCTGCTGAAACTACAAACGAAACAGATACTAATCCCGGTGATGCAACAAAAGACCCAAATGCAGAAACTGGTACCGGTAAAGATAAAACATTTGCTGAAGAACTTGCAGAAATGAAAATGGGTGAATTGAAAGATTTAGCCAAAGAATCGGTACTTCCTGAATCAGAATGGAAAGGCATTAAAAAGAAAGATGATTTAATAACTTATCTTTTGTCTAAAATAAAAGAATAATAACAATGGGAAATTTAACATTTACTACTAAATTCATTAAAAATGATGGACTTGTTATGAGTCCAAAAGAATTAATTGAGATGTATTTCTTCGGAATAAAGATGGTAGATACATCAGGAAATGTTATTTCTCAAAGTGTTATTAAAAACTTTATCAGGTCCTCCCAGGAAGAAGTTGAAAAATGGTTAAACATTAAAATCCAAAGGCAAATCATAAGAGAGAAAAAAGATTTCTATAGAAATGATTGGTATGCCTTTGGGTATTTAAGAACAACTTATCCTGTAGTTTCTGCATCAAAAATGGATGGATACATAGGTGAAACAAAACAAATATCTTATCCAAAAGAATGGTTAAGTGTTAGGACGACAAGTGATGGTGAACTATATCACAGGCATATTTATCTTGTGCCTTCTACGAATTCTCCTACAAATCACATGGTAGTGTTTACCGGTATTACTCCCCATATTGCATTAACATTTTCACAAATGGTTCCTAATTATTGGCTTGTTGAATATGTAACAGGATTTTGTAGTGTACCTCCCGATTTATATAATTTCATTGGTATGTTAGCTGCAATTAACATTTTTTATCTTATGGGAGACATCATACTTGGAAAACCAGGTATTGCAAGTCAATCTATAGGTATTGACGGATTAAGTCAATCAAATTCTGCACATAGTTTAGGTTATGGCAATAGGATAAAAGGCTACCTTCAATTAATGAATGGTGATGGAGGCAAAGGTGGAATGAAAGAAAAATTATACAATTATTACAAAGGTTTTACTGTAAGTTGTTTTTAATAAATTATGACTAGCATTATAAAATTACAACAAGCTCCAAGCGGTTCAAATGCTCCTCAAACTTATTTTGAAAAAAATGATTTTGATGAAACAATTTGGAAACATGGATATAATGTAATTATTGAAAAAGCGTTAAAATGTCCATGTAAAAGTACGGGAGGCGATAATTTAAGCAATTGTAAAAATTGCGGAGGTACAGGATGGATTTTTATAAATCCAATTCAAACCAAGGCCGTATTAAGATCACAAAACCTGACAACTAAATTTAAAGATTGGTCAGAAATAAATATTGGCAATGTAAATATAACAGTAAGAGATATTGATAAGCTTGCATTTATGGATAGAATAACCGTATTGGATGGTGAATCTATTCATACCCAAAATGCAACTTTAAGAATGTATGAAGGTGTTTTGTTTGCTTTTTTAGATTATGACCCTAAATGTGTTTCTACTGTATTTTTATTTAAGGATCCGAAAGAAAAACTCATTCACCTTAATAAAACAGTAGACTATACAGTAATTGATTCAAAAATAATACTAGATACTAAATTTATAAAACAGGGACAGCCAATGTATGATGATATGACCATATCATTGAGATACATTCATGCACCCCAATATCATGTTGTTGATATAATGAGAGATGTTATAGTTTCTCCAACAGCAGAATCATTTGGCAATCAAATAACACAAATGCCAATTTCAGCCCAGGGAAGAAGGGCACATTATGTTTTAGATAGACAAAACTTTGAAGGTAATTTGATATTGGATAATTCCTATCAAAAATTGTGTGTTGAAGATGAATGTGACAAATGTAAATGTCTTAATAATAACCTATGAGTAACTTAGTTCCCATATCAATAGATTTAACTGAATTACAAAGTGAATTTGGTTTATTACAATCTCAGGTTGATTCATTGGGAAGTGTACTTGTTAGTGCTATAACTGATAGGATATTTAATAATTGGAGAGTTGCAGCAATGCATGGTTTAAGTTCTACTAGGAAAGCATATATAAATGGATTAAAAGAAGGAGAAGGATTAAGAATAGGTATAGTAAATTCAACACATAAGTTTATTATATTAACTGGAGACTTAGCACTTATGATAGAAGAAGGTGCAGGTGCGTTTGACATGAAAGAAAAAATGTTAAATTCTCCAAAAGTAAAAACTACAAGTAAAGGTGTTAGATTTATGACTATCCCATTTAGGCATGCAACTGCTGGTTCAATAGGCGAATCTGAGGTTTTTGCAAATGTAATGCCAAAAGAGATAAATCAAATTGTTAAAAATTTATTACCAACTAAGACTACAGCTCAAGGGAATAAAACAAGTGGGGAAAATTTGAAATTTGGTTCTATCCCAGAACAATACCAAATTCCCAAAACAAGGGCTGCATTTTCGGATTTGAAAACCATGAAAACTTATCCTGAATATACACATCAAAATTCTATTTATGAAGGAATGGTTAGAAACGAGAAAGATTATGAAAATAGGAAACAGAGCACATATGCAACATTTAGGAGAATTTCTGACAATTCATCACCTATGTCTTGGATACATAGAGGTATTGCTGCCAGAAATTTTGCACAAAAGGCATTAGCAAATACAAATGTGGATGATATTACAAAAAAAACAGAAGATGAATTTTTAATAAATTTAGGATTTTAATATGATAATGATTCCCGAAATAATAATCGCAAATTTGGTTGAAACAGTTTTGAAGGTAATCGAGACCGATTTTAATGACCATGTTGAAGAAAAAGATACATTATTATATTATATACTTGGAGACAATCAATATAAAAAGTTTAATTTCTTCGAACAGGCAAAAGATATTTTTTTACGTGAATATAATCATCCAAGGAAAATAGAAGTAAGGATGTTATTTGATGCACAAAGGGCAGCTTTACCTACCATACATATAACAATGCCACAAGAGGCAAATGACAGTGATGGTATAGGAGTTGATGAAGGTTATGATGATAATATTTTAAGTACAGACAAAACGACATTTCATAAAATATACACAAGAGCTTTTGGAGTTCAATACAATATAATAATAACAAGCGATAATTCATTAGAAGTATTATTGATATATCATTTGTTAAAAGCTATGCTAATATCTATTTTTGATCACATGGAATTGAGTGGTATCAGAAACCCTAAATTATCTGGTCAGGATTTACAAATGAATAGTGATATTGTTCCTGTAAATGTTTTTGTAAGGGGTGTTGGAATAAACTTTATGTATGAAGAAGGCATTCCGGCATTTCAAGAAGAACAAATAATTAAATCGTTCAATGCATCTTATACAATAAATGAAACAATTCAAGGTAGTAATACATTATAATATATAATTCTATTACTTTGAAATTATTATAAAGAAAATTAAAATAATTTAATTAAATTTGTAACTATTATGAATATAGAACAATTTACTCAAAGAAATGGGTTTACACAAAGAGATGCTTTTGCAGCTTGTAGAATGTACAAAGGGCAAGACAGATCTTTTGGAGAATGGAATGAAATATTAAAAAAAGATTTTACATTTAATTCTCCAAACATAATTTCAAGTGTGCCTGTTGAAACGAAAATTGAAAATACAAAAATTAAAGAAAATACTATTGAGCCTGCAAAGACTACTGAAAAAGTTAAATTAGTAAAAAAATCACAAACTAAAAAAACATAACAATGAGTACAGTAGTTAACTTTAATGGTAAAAACATAGTTGAACCAGGTGTATATGCACAAACAAAAGCTAATGTTAATATTAATCCGGTGCCTTTTTCTACAGGCAATGTTTTAATTATTGATGATGGATCTGGTGTTGATTTTGGTGGTGGTTCAGGTATAAATGGGGATTTGGCTTCTGGCCTAAATTCGGTTTATAATTTTACTTCATTAATTGATTTTAGAAATTTCGTAAGAGGAGGCAAATTATGGGATTTGGCAGAATATTTATTTATTCCTGAAAATGGGGTTGCAGGTGCTCCTCAAGTTTCATTAATAAGAGCTGCAACAACCACCCCTTCAACAATTACATATGATTTTACCGCAGGCGCAAATGGTGGTACCTTGGTGATTGATATGAAAAACGAAGGACTTGAAGGTAAAACAGCAGATGATGATGAATCAATAAGTTCATCAGTTGCAGCAGACACAAAAGTAAGAACTGGATGGGGTTCTTTAATGAAATCCGGAGTAATTGACAATACAAAATATTTTATTGAATTTTATGAAGGTACATTTAAAGGATTGGATGCCGATGGAGATCCTTATGATGGATTAGATATTTTAAGTTGCGAACCTATAATTATTGCAAAATCACCTGAATTTAATAATTTAAATGATTTAATTACCTGGATAAATACAGATACTTCATTTAATGCAAGATTCAAGAAAAATGCTTCAACAACAGTTGTTGGAACAGGTGCTTTAGTTGCCGGTGATTATACCGCAAACAATACCTTAAAATTAGCAACCGGTGGAACTACTGTTTATGGTTCAACTGATTTTGATGAAGTATTAGCAAAGATTGGTGAAGTTGATTATACTTTTGTTTTAAGTTTAAATTCAGGAATTTTAGCCAAGGGTGCAAATAACACCAAATTGTTATATCATATTACTCAACAAGCAGAATTTAAAAAGTTTATGTTTGTTGGTGGTGGAGACGATGAGAATGCATGGACGGGCACAAATGGTTCTATAGATATTGCTCAGTATTTCAATTCGGCATATGCGATAACATGCCATTCAGGACACAGAGAAGATGTTAATTTTACAGCTGAAGAAAAATTAAAATCTTCATTATATCATGCAGCATGTGTTTGTGGAAGATTGGCTGGTTTAGCACCTCAAACTTCAGGAACATTTAAATCACTTCGTATTAAAAAATGGAGACATGTATTAACTCCCGAACAAAGAGTAACTGCATTACAAGCCGGTGTATTACATAACAGGTATGTTCAAAATATAGGTTATGTCATTAACCAGGCAATAAATACTATTCAGAAGAATACACAAATGATCAATCCTGATGCAACTTCTAATGAAATTTCAATCATGCGAATTGCAGAACAATTAAATAAAGAGTTGGTATTAAATATGAGACCTATATTTGTAGGTCAAAATTTAAATACAGCTTCTCCTGCTGACGTAAAAGCATTTATTGAAGGTTATTTAACACAAAGGACCGCAACTAAAATAAATGATAATTACATTATAAGATTTAGTAATGTTTCTGTTGTTCAGGTTCAGGATTATTACAATTGTACTTACAATTTTGTTGCAAATAGTCCGTTAAACAAAATTTTCATAACTGGTTTTATGCTGGATGCAAATTTGTCAGCTTAATTAAATTAATAATAATACAAAACATAATAATATGGAAACTAAAGTAATTACGGCTCCATTGGCAATTATCAAGGTACAAGGCGTGGCAGTAGGCAAGATGAAATCAATCAGGATACAAGAAACTATTCGTAGGGGTAGGGTATCTGGCCTAGGTGCATTGACACCGGATGAATTACCTGCACTTGAATGGTCAGGAACTTTATCATGCGGATTTTATAATATCACATTTGATAAATCTCAGTTGCCAAAGGCAATTGTGAGAACCGTTAATACAATTGATGAATTTGTGGATACGGTTCTACTTCAAGAAGAAGGAATACAAGTTGATATTATGAGAAAAGCTCGTGCTTCTGCTCCAGATCCTAATACGGGAATTATCCCCTCAAAATTAGAAATGTTTGCATCCGTTAAAGGATGTCATTTAACAAGAGAGGGATTTGATATTCAGGAAGGTCAAATATCAGGAAAAGATGCTGATTTTGATTACAAAACTCCTATCATTTTTGCATTATAAGAAAAGTTTTTTAATAATTAATTAAAATTTATAATTGATGGAAAAGTCAAAGAAAATTCCAATTTCGGGCAAAGATTATATTGTTAATTTTCCTAGTGTTGGGCAAATATTAGACATTGAGTCTTTAAAATCTGCTTTAACAAATGGTCAATATGGTGATTTCGTAAATATGGGCACAAAAACAGCTACTGATGCTTTAGATTTGGTGGATGCCTTTTCTGTATTCTCAATATTAATTCCTGAATTAAAGGATGAATTAAATGTGAAAACATTTATGGAAATGGACCCATTTATTGCTAAAAAATATGTTAATGCTTACAAAAAACATTTTTTCCCTTGGTTTAAAGAAATTAATGATGAACTAAGAAAGTTTGGCAAAGATGATGAATAACATAAAAAAAAAAATTTAAAGGATGAGTTAAAAGAATTTGTGCTTCATTGGAGTGAATTATACCCATTTGATTATTTTTATCGTAAAAAATACAATATTCCTTTTGGTAGTCCTGAGCATAGGGCTACCAATTTTATTTTAATGGTTGCAGATTTGTATGAAGAAGATATGATACAGGAATATAAGGATAGTTTAAAAGAAAAAGAAGAAACAGAAGCAGGAATAGAATCTAGTGGAATAAAGATGTCTAAAAAGGAGATGGATTATGAATATGAAAATTTGGATTTAAATCAATTTAATGATAAAAAGTAATGGCCAAGGAAGTAAGAATTGACATTAGCGCAAATGCTAATAATGTAAATAATACATTAAGAGAAGTTGAGACAAATGTTGACCGTGTTAACAGTAAGGTTAGTACGGTTAATCAAACTAACGTTATAGGAGGGCCTAAAAATTTACCAGCAAATCAAAATGTAGATGTTCAAAATCAAATATTACTATATAGGCAACAACAGGAACAAAAAGAAAGACAGATAAAAAGAGAATTTTCTGAATTACGAAGTGAAAATATTGCTGAATTTAAGGAATCAACACATGAAAATAAAGCAGGTATTCTTTCTGATAAAGATTATGAAGAAACTAAAAAACAATTTCATAGAACACAAGCTGAATTATATGCTGAAGAAAGAGATGAAAAGCTCACCGAAGCACAGAAAACAAATCAATTAATTCAAGAATTAATAGATAGACAAGATAAAAACTCTCAAGATCAAACAGAAGCATTACAAAGAGATAACACAGAAACAGAAGGCGGAGGTGGAGCAAAGGGGATATTAAGAGCTTTATTTGATAAACGTTCTGATTTAATGGCAAAAAGATTAGATGCTACTTCTGATGATGAATTAAGAAGATTAAATAAAGAACTTGGGAAAACAAATAGAGATATTCAAAGAAGGGGTGGTGGAAATGGGATGGCCGATGTTGTCACAGAAGGTGGTGAATTAGTTGGAAGCGTTGCATCTGGTAGCCAAAGTTCTATAATGGGTGCTGGTATGGGATTGTTATCAAAAGCTGGTCCTTGGGGAATTGCTGCTGCTGCCATTATCGCTGCTGGTACTGGAATTACAAATTCAGCTAATGCCAGGGATAAAGAAATTTCAAATTTAATATCATACAGGGCTTTAGGAGGAAGGGATGATATTAATAAATCTGTTATGGAAACAGATTATTCAAAATATGGAGCAACAAATGAAGAATTTATAAACAAAAGAAAAGAACTTTTGCTTGCTGCCGGAAATCCATATGCAGGAGGAACAAAAAATTACCAGGATGTAATGAACCTAGAAAGAGGTTATGGAGTTAACAGTATAGCAAATCTTTCTACATTTGAAAGACAAGATAAATATCTTAAATCAACATCTGAGAATATTATAGAAATGATTAATGTTTTGACAAGTATAAAAAACGGTTCTTTGAAAAAAGAGGACTTTACTTTGTTAAATGAGAAATCTCAATTAATGTATAGATTACAGACAAGTCAGGTTACAAGACAAGAACAATTTGATAATAAACAGATACTTGGATTAATGACTGCATTTGAAAAAATGGGAGGTGAAGGTAAAGATTTTAGAGCAGGAGAATTTATTGAAGGTACTTTACAATCAATGCGTGAGGGTGGTAGTAAGAACATGATGCTTCTTAAAACGAAATTTGCCATTGATGCACATCCAAATTTAGCAAATGATCCGGCAGCATTAAGTAGAATGATTGAAGAAGGCACTGACCCGAAATACATAGCTTCTACGCTTGCAGGATTGAAAAATATTGCCGGTGGAAATAAACAAAATGAATATTTCCTTTCTAAAGAATTTTTTGGACCAAATGGACTAACACCTTCAATGAGAGAAAAACTAATGAAAGGTGGAGGTGATAAAGAAATTTTAGATAATATAAGAGGTGTTGGATTAACATCAACAACCGTTGCAAGTCAAATTGATGCTGAAAAATATGCATATGAAAAAACAACCGGGGTTGAAGAATTTTTTGGTGATTTAAAAAAAGGCATAAATACAATTAATTTAAATTTAAAAGAACAATTTAATGCACTTTTTGGAACTGGTTCTGTACCCGTATCTTTAGTGAATAAGGATTTATCAAATATAAAATCAACAACTCCTATAAATACTGTTCCTGGAAAATAATTATGGCAAAATTTACAAAAATATATTATAGAAACGCTGAATTATCATCAATAAAATCATTGTTTGATAGTGAAAAAATAAAAGATATTTCCATAAATGATTTTCTTGAAACAAAAGATCCTAATACCGAAATAAAAAATAGAGATGCTTTATTTACAGCATATACAGAACAACAAAAAAAGGATTTAAATTTAAATTCATCTTCTGATATAAAAGAAGATACTCCCATTTATCCTCCTGCAGTTCTTTGGGTTCAAAAAGACAAAACAACCCTAGACTTAATTACATCAGAATCAAAATTCATTAAGAAAGAAGATTTTGATTCATTTTTGTCTATGGCACAAAAAAATCTTGTTGAAAACAGAGATTATGTAAAAAGTCAAGCTATAAAATCATATCCTGAATGTACATTATGGATATGGTCTAAAAGTATTGAAAGGAAATTAACAAGCAACAATTCTATATATGGAGTAATATTAAATTTAACAGATTACATACAGGATTTAAGAACAAACGTAACAGAAACGGGAGGAAATTTTCAAATAACCATACCATTTGTTCCAATGGTAGGAAATGTTGGACAAATAGGGGAGAATGTTATTGCCGGTCAAAGGTCAATACCAGGTGGTTGGAGTATAGATAAGACTAATGAAAATAAAATAATAAAAGAAGATGGCACCGTTGAAAGAGTTTATAATGAAGAAATCCATACTTCTGGTGTTTTAGGTGTTAATAAAGTAGCACTTAAAAATGATTCTCCTTATTCGTTAGATAATTTATTTTATTCAGTAGATAATTCATTACGAAAAATAGATATTGGGACTGCAGGATTAAGTGTAAATGACATTGTTTTCATTAAGTTTGAAAGATTGGCACTTGAGCACAACCAATATATTAATGATTTATATGTTGATCCAAGTGCTTTAAATAATGAAGTATTTGATATGATTGGTTTGATTGATTCTGTTACAACAAACACAAATAATACTAATGACATATCAATAACTATAACCGGAAGGGATTGCATGAAATTAATACTTGATGATGGTTCCTTTTTCTTTCCAAATTCATATGCCGATCCAAATGCTAAAGGTGGTATTTTTAAAAATATTGATGAAAATAGGGGTGATAAAATGAATACATTTAACAACTTAAAGAGAACAGAAAACGGGTCAGCAGGAAGATTTATTGTTACAGGTATGATTATGCCAATGTTTTTACCAACGGCCAGAACAATAGAAAATGTTGTTGATTTATTAATAAAAACTTTAGCAAATATTGAAATTTGTCCTGATGAAATATTTGAACCTTATGGGGATAAAAGAACTAAATTTCGAAAAGAAAAAGTAAAACAGAAAAAACAAAAAAACTAGCATGTCATCAAAATATAAAAATACAGTTTTTGGTATAAGAATACTTCCAATACCTTACCAGGTAAACGATATTTATGGTGTTCGCCAATGGAGAAAAGATAAATGGGGAGGTGTTGGCATGCATAATGGTATTGATTTACATGCTCCTACGGGTACGGAAATAAAAACACCTTATGGTGGTATATGTGAAGTTTATCCAGAAAATACTCAAGGTAATATTTTGAAAATAAAACATGATACTGGTTTTATGACTGAGTATCATCATCTACAGAGTTTTAAGGTTACACATGGTCAAACCGTAACGGCTGGTACTGTTGTTGCCTTATCAGGAAATACATCAGGAACAGGTGGACGTTCAACGGGTCCTCATTTACATTTAGGTGTAACCGTGGATGGACAAAAAGCAGATCCTGCTCCGTATTTATTTGGACTTGCATTAAAAGATGGGAAAAGTAAAAAATTTGAATATGACAATTCTGTTAAATTCGAAACAAAATCAACAGAAGGATATGATGAATTATTAAAGTTTATAAATACATCACAACTTTCAAATGCACAAATTATAGTTGATGTTTGCTATAAATTAAATGCTACTCAAAGGGATGCGGTTATAACACTTATGACTTCCTTGCAAGAAAGTAATTTACAAAATTTAAATGTAGCACCTGATGGTACTGATAATATAGGTTTGTTTGGGCAACGTCCATCTAAAGGATGGGGTACTGTTGCTCAAATATTAGATCCAAATTTTTCAACAACTTCCTTTTTAAAAGGTATTGGTAAAAATAAAGGGTTACTTTCTATACCAAAAGTATATAAAGAAAGTTTACAACCTTATCAATGTTGTCAATTAGTTCAATGGGATATTCATGATTTATATGGTGCAAATGCTTTAAATTATGCAAAATGGGAATCACCAGCCAAAAAATTAGTTGACTTTTTATGGCCAATTACAGACATTTCAACATCCGTTTTAAATGTTTATGGAACTGAAAAGGAAGATGGTCTCGTAAGTGAAGAAGTTGAAATAGAAGATTACATAGCACCTGGAATATGGCAAGCAATAAAAGTAGTTATAGATCCGGAGGTTCAAGAAAGACAAATAAACGATGCAACAATTTCATTTATGCAAGGTAGTTTGTTTTCATTTTTCGGCAAAGTTTGTCAACAACCATTTGTTGAATTTTGGGGTGATACTTATGGGGACCAGTATTATTTTGTAATTAGAAAACCTCCATTTACCAGGCAAAGTTTTTTATCATTGCCACTGTTAAACATATACGAAAGGGATGTTTATTCTGATTCTTTTGTATGGGAAAATCAAGAAATTTATTCCTGGTATATGTTAGAACCAAATGGTAATTATATTGGAGGAAATGAAGTAATATTCCAATATTTACAAGCTGTTTTTTTTACTGAATATGCTGAATTATGGGGATCAAAGCCATTGAGCATTACAAGTAATTATATTACCTTCATAAAAGAAACCGGGGATATACAACTTAAAGCAGCAGAACAAGATTTAAAATTTATTGTTGATTGTCATTCATATTTGCCATTTGTAAGAAAGGGTACTATCACAATAAGAGGCGATAGAAGAATAAAAAGAGGTATGAAAATATGGTATCAACCAACAAATGAATATTTTTATGTAGAATCTGTTGCAAATAGTTTTACAGTTCAAGATGGAATAATTGATAGGATAACAATATTAACTGTTTCTCATGGGATGATCAAAGAGTATGCAGATATTGAAATTGAAGATAATTATACTCCTTCTTATTTCAATTTAATAAACTATGGTCCGGGACAATATAAAGAAGCACCAAAAAAAGATGAAGGATTTGTAAAACCACCTGATGCGCCATTAATAGACAGGCATATTGCATATTTCAACCATGATGAGTATTTTTTCACTTATGAGGATATTGATGCAAACAGTGGACTTGACATAAAAAGTGGTGAATTATTTTTAGAAACTTCGGTCCCTGATTCAGATACTGAAGAATTGAAAATAACAAAAAGAATAGTAGATTCAAATTTCGAAAATTGCAGAAAAATTGCTGACTATTTAAGAAAATATCCTAATTATAAATTTGATATAGTTGGTAACACCGATGAACACAATACAGATCAATATAATGTAACATTAGGAGAAAACAGGGCAAAAACGATTAGGAGTATTATTATTCAAATGTATAATGAAAAGAATTTAAGCATTCCGGAACAAAATGAATCAATGCTATCTGTTAATTATGTTAATAATACCACAGAACTTGAAACAAGGTTAAGAATTCGTACAGATGGAGAATCGAAACCAGCTTCCGATAATAAAAATCCATTAGGACGTTTAAAAAATAGAAGGGTAGACATTTATTATGAAAACGAATTGGATGCAATAAAAAGTAAAAACAAAGAAGTAAAAAAAGAAGATGTTACTCCATCACAAACAAATAAATGGTCTGTAAATAAAGAGGTATTTACTTTCTTTGTACGTAAAGATCAATTTAATCAAACAGTTCAAAAAAACACAACAAAATAATTATGTTTACTCAAGACCAAACAATCAGGCCAATAGGAGTTGAATCTGGTAATTCACCGGCAGGAATAGGATATATTGCTATTCCTGATGATGAAAGCATAGATAAAGAACAATATATTGAAGATTGTTATAGAAGTCACTCTGTTGCTATTTATGGAGGTGTTCATTATGGATATTTTTATAATGTATCTATAGATAAAGAAGTTATAAAATCTATTGAATTCCCTAAAGAAAAAGGTTTGTATGGAAGTCCGGTTGTTTGGGTAAATATTCCACCATATAATAAACCTGTCATAATTGCAGTCTTAAAAGGTAAAGATGAATATTATCTGAATGCAGAGGGTGAATGGAATATGTCGAGAGAATTTGATGGAAATCATATTG
>Ga0265297_10002067_pt1 | contig 42893 bp, 36 predicted proteins | sample Munlanlwell13791_FD_192502 | JGI IMG/M metagenome (GOLD analysis project Ga0265297, IMG submission 192502) | Leachate microbial communities from a municipal landfill in Southern Ontario, Canada - Leachate well 137-91 | ecosystem: Engineered > Solid waste > Landfill > Unclassified | place... | reverse complement strand
GCAATTCAATAAAAGTTACACATTTTAGAAAATAGCGTCGATCCGTCCGGCGGGAAGGGCCGCCGGCCCGACCCGCCGGTCAAGGGACTTTTGCCAATGTCCAGGCAGGGGCAACGCCCCTGCACCCCGGCCCCCACCCGTTTGGGCGTGCCATCGGTACGCCGGGACAGCCCGGCGTCCCCCGCGTACCTCCGGCACGCGAATTCCATCCAACCTCCTGATACAGGGGCGCTGCCCCTGCCTATTGTCCTCCTGTCCCTACGGGACGCCAGCGGGGGCGGCCCGGGTTGGAGTTCACGCTTCAGCGTGGGATCGGAAATCCGCAGCCTAAAGGCTGGACACCAACGGTGGCGCTTTTCCCCTGTCCCCAAGCGCAGTCACTGTCGCGGCTCTGCCGGATTGCTTGTCCGTCAGAGCCGCGACAGCCGAGGAACGGCCTTTCGATCACGCCGAACGGGAACGGCAGGATCCAAGGGATGCCTGGACGGCAGGTTACCGGCGGCGGCGGAGGAGGCCGACCCCGCCGAGCAGCAGCAGCGCCAGCGCCGCCGGCTCGGGGACGACATAGGCGTTGTAAAACTCAGTTTCGACTGCCTGGATCTGCGGGGTAGTCAGCACTTCGTTGTAAACCCGGATCTCCGCAATCATCCCGCCATAGGTGCCGGAAGGACCAAGTTGGGTGAAATTGCTGGTGAGATTACTGTTTGGCGTGAAGCTGCCCCCTCCATCGCTCGCGCCGTTCAGGCGAAACGAGGCGGACGATGCAATGTTGGGCTGGGCGGTGCCTGCGACGCTTATGCTTTCAAAAGCGCCCGTCGGAATCGTCGCCGTGCCAGTGGCGAACGAGGCGACTTGGTTGTCCTGCAATTGTTGTTTGTTGTTGCTAAACCGATACTGCAAGTCGTTGCCGTTAGGGCCCCCAATGAGGACATCGTTGCTGCCGCCGGGGTTGGTCGCGTAAGCCAGAATGGTGAACCCGCTCGCTGTCGTCAGATCAATGGAGTTAAAAGCCAACCATCCGCCAAAGCCCACTGAAAATTGCACAGCCGAAGATCCGTTGGGGGTCGCGTTGGTGACCAGTGTGGGGATGCTGAAACCCGTGTCAGAGGCGGTGTTTCCATTACCGGACGAGTCCGTCCAGTCATGGGTCGTGTTGTTGAAATTGGCGGCCTTGTACTGGACAAGCATCGCTGCGGGCGCGGAGGCGGTTGCCAGGGCCAGGGCGGCCGCGCCGGTGGCGCCGATGCTGAGGATTGCATGACTCGTTTTCATGAGGAACTCCTTTTCACCCTCGGTCAGGACACGTTGCGCCCCCGCCGGCGAGGGCCGCCGCGGCGGGATGCGCCGACCACAACCACAATGGCTATGATCTTGATAGTCCTATATTATGACATGGGAGGGCGGCTTCCGCCATGGCTGTTGTTTCGATTGCCTGTCCGTTATTTCGGAACAGTCTTGGACAGGACACGGGCGCGCCAGGCGGTCGGGCTGAGGCCGACAATGCGCCGGAAGAGCTTGCTGAAATGGAACGCGCAGGGGAAGCCGAGCCGGGCGGCGATTTCTTTGATCTCCAGGGCGGCATCGGCCAGCAGAGGCTTGGCCCGCTCCATGCGCTCGCGCCGGTGGTACTCCAGGGGCGAACAGCCGGTTTCAGCATGGAACCGGGTGATGAAGTGGCAGTGGCTGAGACCGGCGACCCGCACGATTTCTTCGAGCCGCAGCGGCCGCGCCGCGTTTTGCCGGATGAACTCCACCGCCCGCTGAATCTTGGCCCCGGCGGCCGTGGCGGGGTGCGGCCCGGCGGCGGCGGCGGCGGCGGCAGTGCCGGCGCGGGCAACCATTTCGAGGAACACGCCGCTGAGGTGGTGGACCGCCGCCAGCGCCAGCAGGGGCGCCGGCCTTTCCGCCAGCGCCGCCAGCTCGATCATCGCCGCCTCAATGCGATGCCCCGGCGGCAGGGCCAGCGCCGTGGGCAGTTCCAGGCCGGGCGGCAATTGCAGGTGGTAGGGGCGGCGCTTTTGCAGGTTGGCGGCGACGCCCGGCATCCGGGGAGTGAAATCGAAATGCACCGCGACGTGGTCGCTGGCCGCGCCGGGAGCGAAGGAAAAGCGATGCGGCACGAACGGGGGAATGAACAGCAGTTGATGCCGGTGGATGGGAATCGTCCGGTCTTCAAACCGCAGCCGCCCTTCGCCGGACAAGTTCAGGATGAGTTCGCAGTCCACCAGCACGCGCATGGCGCCGCTGGGATGGCCCGGCATCCCCGGGTGTTCGCCGGTGACCAGGCGGTGCGCCAGATGGAGCTGGGGGCAAATGTGGTGGAGTTCGAGGGGGACGCGGCGGCTGGCGCCCGGGCCGCCGCCGCCGCCGCCGCGCCAGGGGCGCCACACCGCGTTGCAGCGCATCTCATATTCTTTTGTCCAGCGGAACATGAGCCACAACCTCCAACGTCTGATGGTCTGAGGCCCCTTGCCGTGATCGCTATGCCGGGGCGGGGGAGGCGGTACGGGCGGGGCGCGGGACCAGGATGGCGCCGGGCAGGTTGGGCAGGTAGGCGCCCAGCGCGTTTAGCTGGCGCTGCAAGTCGCGCACCGGCAGGGCGTGGACGTCCGTGCCCGCGGACGCGGCCATCGCCGCGGCGACGCCGGCGGCCTGGCCGGTGATGAAGCAGCCGGCCATCACCCGCAGCGAGCCGAGCACCGCGCGCTCGCCGCTGACGCAGCGGCCGGCGGTGAGGACGTTCTTCAGCTTCCGCGGGGTGAGGATGCGGTAGGGGATGCCGTAGCTCTCGCCCGGCTTGAGGCGCATGTTGTGGAAGTCGAACTTCTCGGCTTCCGGCTCCGGCGGGGCGGTGCCGGTGGCGTGTGCCAGGGTGCAGGCGTGGACGTCAACCGGATAGCAGTAGCGGCCGATTTCGTCGGCAAACACCGCCTGCGCCAGGTAGTCCTTGAAGGTCAGCTCATAGTCGCCGGTGATGCGCCGGGTTTCGCGGATGCCGAGCCGCGCCGCGCTGCCGCAGAGCTCGATGCCCTCGTAGCCGGTGAGGTATTCGCGGAAGTAGCGGCCATATTCCTGGATTTGCCGGCGGCCGAAGATCGCCGCCTGGGTCAGCGAGCGCTCGTCGGTGCCATCGACCCCGAAGATGTGGCCGGCGTTGCCATTGCCGGTCGTCCGGCCGGTGGGCATGATTCCGGGCATTCCCGGATCCGGCTGGCTGAACACGCCGGCGGCAATCGCCTGCGCGATTCCCCCCGATTGGTGCCAAAGGCCGTGGCCGGCGGCCTCGGCCTTCGGCCAGTCGATCCCCGCCCACATGCTGACCAGGGTGCCGGGCTGCATGCGGCCGCGGTGGTCGCCCTTCTTGAAGGGGGCGCCGGCCCAGGCGCTGATGTCGCCGTCGCCGGTGGCGTCAACCACCGCCGCGCAGCGCACCGCGAAGATGCCGCTCTTGCCTTGGCAGATGACATGGCTGACCACGCCGTCGGCGCACTCGACGCCAATGATCCGGGTCGCCAGCGAGGGCGTGACCCGGTTCTCGGCGGTGACCAGCTCGTCGTAGACCAGCTTCAGGGTCTCGGGTTGGATATAGAGGTCGCTCGCCTTCTTGAGCGGATGCGCCAGCGCCCCGCCGCGCTCGACCATGCGGTCGTGGATCTCGCGGCCAACCCCGCCGGCGAGGAAGTTCACCTCGTCGCTGAAGCAGCAGATCATGGGCAGGCCGCCGGCGGTGCCCATGCCGCCGAAGCAGATCTCGTTCTCGGCCAGGAAGACGCTGGCCCCGGCGCGGGCGGCGGCAATCGCGGCGGCGGTTCCGGCCGGCCCGCCGCCGGCGACAAAGACGGCGACTTCGGCGCGGACCGGGATTTGGCGGGAAAAGGTCAGGGAAGTGGTCATGGTCGGTTTTTCACTCCATTGGGGGGGGGACGTGGGCGGCGCCGCCAGGGGTGGGCATCCGGCCACGGCAAAGGGGCGGCTGGCCGGCTACGGTTCGCGCAGGCGTTCGGCCAAGAGCAAGATGGTTTGGGCCGTGTCCTCAAGCCGGAGCCAGGTGAAATCGGGCAGGGAGAGGATGGCACCGTCGGTGTTGGCGGGGATTTTGAGGTGGCGCACCAGGGGGTTGCGGCGCCAAAGCGGGCCGCGGACCTGCATTTGGAGCTGGCGCGCCAGCAGGGCGTCGGCGGTGGCGCGGAGGCGCCCGGCCGCCGCGGAATCGCCGCGCCCCGTGGCCACCTCCGCCGCGGCGAGCAGCGGCAGGGCGAGGGCGGCCGGCTGCCGTTCGCGGTGGGGTGCGTCGAGCACGTGGAGATACCACCAGCCGACGGCGAGCGCGGCGTCGCCGGCCTCCTGCCGCCAGCCGTCGTCCGCCGTCTGGGCGGCGATGGCGAAGGCGGGGAGGGCGGCGGGGGCGAAGCGGCGGAGCCGGGCGGGGTCGCCCTTGCCGGACCAGGTGGCGGCGAGGTAGGCGTCAACCAGCCGGGGGCGGGCCTCCCGCAGCCGGGGCGCCAGGTCGGCGTAGTGGAAGTGGTGGACGGCGCGGGTGTAGGCGAGGAGGCAGAGGCCGTCGGTGAAGGGGTCGGGGGTGTCGTCGCGCTCGTTGCTGAGATGGATGTAGGCTTCGGCCCAGGAGCCGTTGGCGGCCTCCATCTTGGCCAGCCAGTAGAGGCAGGCGTCGAGCCAGTTGCGGTAGAGCTGGCGGGTGGGCTCCGGCAGGCGCAGCGCCTCGGTGTCGAGGTAGTCCATGATCGCGAGGGCCAGGCAGCCGACGGTGGCGGTGCGGATGCTGCCGTCACCCTCGGTTTCCGGCGCGACGGCGTGCGGGTCGAGCTTCGGCTGCGGGCGCATCCGTTCATGGAAATGGCTGAACCCGTTTTGGATGGCCGGCAGGCTTTCCGGGCTGGGGCGGCAGCGGTTCAGGTGCGCCAGCCCCCAGAGGGCATAGGCTTGGGCGACGGGATCCTGGCGGTCGGACTTGCGCTGGCTCGCCAAGTTGCACTCGACCGGGAAGCGGCCGTCGGGGAGCTGCCGGGATTGCAGGCCGCGGCGGGCGGCTTCGGCGGCCTGGAGGAGCGTTTCGCGGCCGCCGGCGGCGGGCGGCGGGAAGTGGTCGCGCCACCACTCTTCGCCGGCGCAGGCCCGGAGCAGTTCCGCCTGGGTCAGCCCGCCGGCGGCGGGCGGCGCGGCTGGCGGCGCGGCGGGCGGCGCGGCGGGCGGCGCGGCGGGCGGCGCGGCGGGCGTGGCGGGCGCGGCGGGCGTGGGCTCCGCCGTCCGGCCGGGGAGGGTGCCGGCGAAGAGGAGGAGGGCGGTCAACAGCAGGGTGCGGAGTGGCATTGCGTTCCTCCTGGCCCGGCCGGGCCGCGGGATGGCGGGTTTTCTCCGGGCGCTCACGCCAGCCCGTCGGCCATGAGCTGGCTGACGCGGCGGGTGAAGGCCAGCAGGTCGGCGACCGGCTGGCCGGCGGTGAGCAGGGCCTGGTCGTAGAGCAGTTCGGCGTACTCGCCGACCTTGGCGCTGGCGGCGTCGGCCTTGACCACGGCGGTCAGCTTCTGGATCACCGGGTGGCCGGGGTTGATCTCCAGGGTGCCCTTGGCCGTGGGCACGGGGCGGCCCATGGCCTTGTAGACCCGTTCCATGGCGGGGCTGAGGGCGTGCTCGTCGTAGACCAGGCAGCAGGCGCTGTCGGTGAGGCGGCGCGACTCCTTGACCTCCGCGACCTTGTCGCCGAGGGCGCCCTTCAGCGCCGCGATCAGGGCCGAATCCGCCTTCGTTTCCGGCTGGGCGGCGCCTTCGGGGAGGTCCACGCCGCCGCGGGTGACGTTGCGCAGCTTCTTCCCCTTGTACTCCGGCAGGTCGGGCGCGAGCCACTCGTCCACCGGGTCGGTGAAGAAGAGCACGTCATAGCCGGCCTTGCGGAACGCCTCGAGGTGCGGCGCGTTCTCGAGCGCCTGGCGGCCCTCGCCGGTGGCGAAGTAGATCTCCTTCTGGGAGTCCGGCATCAGCGTCAGATACTCCCCGAGGGAGAGCAGCTTGCCCGGGGCGCCGTTGGCGGACTCGAACAGCAGCAGGTCCTTGATCTTCTCGGTGTTGGCGAAGTCCTCGCGCAGCCCCTGCTTGAAGACGGTGCCGAACTCCTTCCAGAAGCCCTCGTACCTGTCGCGGCTCCTCTCCTTCATTTCGCCGAGGGTGTCGAGCACCTTCTTGGTCAGGTTGGCGCGGATGGTGCGGACGAGCTTGTTTTCCTGGAGCATTTCCCGGGAGACGTTCAGCGGCAGGTCGGCCGAGTCCACCACTCCGCGGAGGAAGCGCAGGTATTCGGGGCGGATCGCCTCGCAGTTGTCGGTGATGAAGACGCGCTTGACGTAGAGGTGGACGCCGTGCTTGCCCTGCTCCGGCATGAACAGGCCGAAGCCGGCGTTTTTCGGGATGTAGAGCAGCGCCTTGAACTCGCTGGTGCCCTCCACCCCCCAGTGCAGCGTCTCCAGCGGCTCGCCGAAGTCGTGGCTGACGTGCTTGTAGAAGTCGGCATATTCCTCCGCCGGGATTTCGGCTTTCGGCCGCTGCCAGAGCGCCTTGCGCGAGTTGACGGTCTCCGGCTTCGCCGCCTCTTCCCCCTCCTTCGCCTCGCCGACGACCAGCAGCCGCACCGGATGCTCGACGAAGTCCGAGTATTTCTTCACGATCTTGCGGATCATCCACTCCTCGCAGAACTCGGCGGCGTCCTCCTTGAGGTGCAGGGTGATCGTCGTGCCCCGCTTCTCCTTGGCCACCGGCTCCAGGGTGTAGTCGCCGTCGCCCGCCGATTCCCAGCGGGTGCCGGCGGCGGGGTCGCCGGCGCGGCGGGTGGCCAGCGTCACCTTGTCCGCCACCATGAACGCCGCGTAGAAGCCGACGCCGAACTGGCCGATCAGCTCCGGGGTCAGGGCGGCGCCCTTGCTCCGCAGCTCGGCCAGGAAGCCGCGGGTGCCGGAGCTGGCGATGGTGCCGATGTTCGCCTCCACCTCCTGGGCGGACATGCCGATGCCGTTGTCGGCGACCGTCAGGGTCCGGGCCTTGGGATCAACGGTGATCAGGATGTCCCATTCCGGATCGGTTTCGAGCACGGCCTGGTTGGAGAGCGCCTCGAAGCGGGCGCGGTCGATGGCGTCGGAGGCGTTGGAGACCAGCTCGCGCAGGAAGATTTCGCGGTTGGAATAGAGCGAATGGATCACCAGGTCGAGCAGTTGCTTGACTTCCGTCTTGAACTTCTTGTGTTCCACGGTCATGGCAGGTACCTCGTCGGTTTTCAATCGGCAAAGCGCGAACTATAGCCGGCGCCGGGGGCGGGTCAAGGCCGGAGCAGGGCGAGGAGGGTGCCGGGGTCGGTGCCGGCGGGCAGCTCCGCCGGCGGCAGCGCCGCCAGGCGTGCCGCCAGCGCCGTTGGCTCGAAGCGGCAGCCGCAAAGCCGGCGGGCGAACGCCGCATCGCCTTCCGGGGCGGCGGCGGGGGCGGCGTCGGCGCCGGTCCGGCAAAGGGCGAGGCTGGCGATGCACCCGTCGCGCACCGCCAGTTCCAGTTCGATGCCGGTGCCGTCCGCGCGGCGGCGTTGCCGGCGCAGGGTGAATGGCGGCGACTGGGCGTAGGTCCATTCCCAAGTCCGGTACTTGGCGCGGGCCAGCTCCTCCGCGGCGGCGTGTTCCTCGGCGGCCAGCGGCCGGCGGCGCAGGGGATGCCCTTCGCGCCGCATCTGTTCCAGGATCGCCTCCTGGAACTCCTCGATCGTCAACGGCGCCGGCAGGTGTTCGGCGATGTTGGTGACGCGGCCGCGGACGGAGGCCACCGCCTTGGATTCGATCCGGTCGGCGCCGGGCTCCAGCGCCAGGGCCAGCGCGTCGAGGTCCGTGTTGAACAGGAGCGTGCCATGATGCAGGACGCGCCCCTGGGAGTGGTGCTGGGCGTTGCCGGAGATCTTGCGGCCGCCGATCACCAGGTCGTTGCGGGTGTTGAAGCCGGCGGCGACCCCCAGATGCCCCAGCGCCCGCGCCAGCGGCTCCAGGTAGGGGCGGTAGGCGATCCGGCGGTGCGGCGCGTGCCGGAGGATGAAGGTGAAGTTCAGGTTGCCCAGGTCATGGTAGACCGCGCCGCCGCCACTGAGCCGCCGGACCACCGGCAGGCCGCGGGCGCGGACGAACTCCCGGTTCGCCTCCGCCAGCGGGTTCTGGAAGCGGCCGACGACCACGCACGGCGCGTTGCGCCAGAGCAGGAAGAGCATCTCCTCCTGGTCCGGAATCCGGGTGAAGAGGATTTCCTCGCGGGCGAGGTTGACAAACGGGTCGGTGGCCGGGCAGTCGAGGACGAGCATGGGATGGCGGTTTTTTTCTTGCCGGCGGCGGTTGCAGGAGCCAAACGCCGCAATATAATATCACCCGTTCCCGACATCTCCCCAGTGCGCGCATAGTTCAGTTGGTTAGAACGCATCCTTCACACGGATGAGGTCTTAGGTTCGAATCCTAATGCGCGCACCATTTTTTTTGGGCCGCCTGGCGGCCGGCGAGCTGGCCCGAGCTGAAGGCCCATTGCAGGTTGTAGCCGCCACAGGGGCCGTCCACGTCCAGCACTTCGCCGGCCAGGAAGAGGCCGGGGACGCGGCGGCTTTCCAGCGTCCGCGGGTCAACCTCCTTGAGGCTGGCCCCGCCGCGGGTGGCCATGGCCCGGGCGAACCCTTCCGTGGCGGTCACCGTCACCGGCGTGGCCGCCAAGGCCTCGGCCAGCCGCCCTTCCTGGTCGCGGGTGAGCCGGGCGACGCGCTCCTCCGCCGCGCCGGCCATTTGCGCGAACACTTCCGCCACCGCCGCCGGCAGCTCGCCGGCAAGCAGGGTGCGCAGCAGCTTGGCGCCTTGCCCGCGCCGCCAGCGGGCCAGCTCTTCCCGCCAGGCCGCGGGCGTCCGGCCGGGGCGGAATGAAATGTGCAGGGGGACGGTGGCTTCGCCGGCGGCGAGCAGGGCCGCCACTTCGCCCGAGGCGTCGAGCACCGCCGGCCCGGAAATCCCGCGATGGGTGAAGAGCAGGGCGCCGCGCCACTCCATCTGGCGGCAACGGCTGAGGGCGATCCGCAGCGCCACGTCCGGAAAGGTGATCCCGGTCAGCGTCCGCGGCCATTCCTCCGCGGTCACCAGGGGCACCAGCGCCGGCACCGGCGGCACCAGGGTGTGGCCGAGGCCCCGCGCCAACTCGAACCCGGAGCCATTGGCGCCCAGGCCGGGATAGGAACAGCCGCCGGCGGCGAGGATGACGGCGGTGGCGGCGACCGCCGTGCCGCCGGCCAGGCGCAGCCGGAAGCCGCCGCCCGGCCGGGGCTCGAGGCTGCGGACTTCGCAGCGGGTGCGGAGTGTCACCCCCTGGCGGGCCGCCTCGCGCAGGAGGGCGTCGAGCACCGCCCGGGCGTCTTCGGCCACGGGGAAGACGTGGAACCCGTCCGCCGCCTGGGTCGGCACGCCGCGGTCGGCGAAGAATTGGCGCAGCCCAGCGGCGTCCAGCTCGGCCAAGGCCGGCTGGAGGAAGCGCCCCTGCCGCCCGAAGCGGGCCATGAACTCCGCCGGCGGCGCCAGGTTGGTCAGGTTGCAGCGGCCGCCGCCGCTGGCCAGCAGCTTGAGGCCCGGCCGTTCCATGCGCTCGAGGACAAGGGTTTCCGCGCCGCCGGCCGCCGCCGCGATCGCCGCCATCAAGCCGGCCGGGCCGGCGCCGACGATTGCCACGCGGGGGCGCGGCGGGCCGGCACCGTTCATTTCCTCTGCCCCTTCCTCTTTCACCCGGGACTCCCGTGACGCCGTGGTTTGCGTTGCGCGCCGCCGGCGGCGAATATAGTACCCCCAGCGTTTGCCGAAACCAGGAGTCCGCGCATGTCCGACCGCCGCCCGTTCCATGTCCTCGTCACGGGTGCCAGCGGGTTCCTGGGCTGGAACCTCTGCCGCGAACGGCCGGCGGAATGGCGCCTCACCGGCGTGGCCTGCACGCAGCCGCTGGCCCCGGTGGCCGGGGTCGAGCCGCGGCAGGCGGACTTGACCCGCTATGAGGAGCTGAAGGCGCTGCTGCGGGCGGCCCGCCCCGACGCCGTGCTGCATGCCGCCGCCATGGCGGAGCCGAACCGCTGCGAGCGGGAGCCGGCCGCCGCCCGGCGGATCAATGTGGAGGCCGCCGTGAGCCTGGCGGGCCTCTGTGCCGACGCTGGCATCCCCTGCCTCTTCATCTCCACCGACCTGGTGTTCGATGGCCGCCACGCGCCCTATGCCGAAGAGGCGGAACCCGCGCCCATCAACCGCTACGGCGAACAGAAGGCCCTGGCCGAACAGGGGATGCGCGAACGCTGCCCGGCCCTCATCGTCTGCCGGCTGCCGCTCCTCTTCGGCGCGGCCGGCCCCCACGCCCAGAGCTTCCTCCCGCCCCTCGTGGCCGCCCTGCGGGCCGGGCCGCCGCCGCGGCTGTTCACGGACGAGTTCCGCACCCCGGTCAGCGGCCGGGAGGCCGCCCGCGGCCTCTGGCACATCCTCGCCACCGTGGGCGGCCAGCCGGGGCTCTTCCACCTTGGCGGCCCGGAACGCATCTCGCGCCATGGCTTCGGCCAATTGACGGCGGAGCTGCTCGGCACTGGCGCCGGCACGATCATCCCCTGCCGCCAGGCCGACGTCGCCATGCCCGCCGCCCGCCCGGCGGACGTCTCCCTCGACAGCCGGCGCGCCCGCGGCCAGGGCTGGAACCCGCCGCCCCTGCGCGCCGAGCTGGCCGCCGAACTGGCCGCCCTGGCCGTTGCCGCCCAGCCTTAGCGGGGCGGACAGGGACAGGGGAAAGCGGGAGGTGCAGGCCGGGCGGGAGAAGCCGTGGTGGCGGAAAGGGGGAAGACGGCGGGCTGGCGGGGCGGAGGGGGCGGGTTATGTTCGGGGCAGCGGAACCGCCCGGTTCGAACCGTGGTGGCTTGGCGGTTCCGGAGAGGAGCTTGCGTTTGATGGCGCCATTGTCCCCGCCGCCCGCCTGCGTTGCCGCCATTGCCTGCGACAGCTACGAGTCCGCCACGGTCGAGGCGGCCTTGCGCCAGGCGCTGGCGGCGGCGGTCGGCGGACTGGAGGGGGTGGTGAAGCCGGGCATGACCGTCCTGCTCAAGCCGAACCTGTTGAGCGCCCGGCCGCCGGAGCAGGCGGTGACGACCCATCCGGCGGTGGTGGCGGCCATGGCGCGGCTGTGCCGGGAGGCTGGGGCGGCGCGGGTGTGGATCGGCGACAGCCCGGCCGGGCTGCATCCGGAGGCGGTGCTGTGGGAGCGGACGGGGATGGCGGCGGCGGCGGCGGCCAGCGGGGCGGAGCTGAAGTCGTTTGCGGGCGCGGTCGTCCCGCGGCCGGTGGCGGGGACGCATCTGCCGGTGCCGGCGTGGCTGGCGGAGGTGGACGTGCTGATCAACCTGCCGAAGCTCAAGACCCACGGCCTGACCGTCCTGACCTGCGCGCTGAAGAATCCGTTCGGGCTGGTTTGCGGCGAGGCGAAGGCGATGTGCCACGCCAAATACCCGTCGCCCCGGAGCATGGCCGGGTTTCTGGTTGAGTGGTTTGCCGCGGTGCGGCCGGCGCTGACGGTGGTGGATGCGGTGGTGGCGTTGGAGGGGGATGGCCCGGCCAATGGGGCGCCGCGGCCGCTCGGCGTGCTGGTGGCCGGGACGGACGCCGTGGCCGTGGATGCCGTCTGCGCCCGGGCGCTGCGGGTGCGGCCGGCGGCGGTGCCCATGCTGCGGCTGGCGGCGGCGCGGGGGCTGGGGGAGGTTCGCCACGAGCGGATCACGGTGCGGGGCGACGGGGCGGAGCGGCTGGCGGCGGTCCGGCTCAAGCCGTCCAAGGCCCGGTGGCTGCAATGGCTGCCGGAGCCGGTGTTCCAATTGGCCACGCGGCTGCTGCGCTGCCGGCCGGAGATCGCCGCCGGGCTGTGCGTGCAATGCGGCATCTGCATTGGCGTCTGTCCACGGCAGGCGATCCACGCCCGGGCCGGGGCGGCGAAGGCGCCGGAGCGGATCGACAACGGCGCCTGCATCCTCTGCATGTGCTGCGTCGAGTCCTGCCCGCGGCACGCCATCCGGATCCGTTCGCCGCTGGATCTCTGGAACCGCCTGGTGGGCGGGCAGCGGGGGCGGCTGTGAGCGCCGGCCGCTTCAGGAGGCCAGCTTTTCGGCCATTTCGTCGGGGATGCAGAGGTTGTGGTAGACGGCCTGGACGTCGTCGTTGTCTTCCAGGGCGTCGATGAGGCGCACGGCCTGGCGGGCGAGCCCTTCCTCGGTCGCCTCGGTCATGTTTTCCGGCACCATGGCGATGCTGGATTCGGAGACCTTGAGCTTGGCGGCCTCCAACGCCTTGGCGACGTCGGCGAAGGCCTCGGGCGGCGCGGTGACCTCGCCGATGCCATCCTGGCAGGTGACGTCCTCGACATCAACTCCGGCATTGAGCAGGGTTTCCAGCAGCGAATCCTCGGTCAGGCCGGCGCCTTCGACCGTGAAGCGCGCCTTGCGGTGGAACTGCCAGGCGACGGCGCCGGTGGCGGCCATGGAGCCGTTGTTCTTGGTGAAGATGTTGCGGATTTCCGCGGCGGTGCGGTTGCGGTTGTCGGAGAGGGCGGTGACGACGATGCCGACGCCGCCGGGGGCGTAGCCCTCGAAGTTCAGCTCCTCGATCACCGCCCCCTGCAATTCGCCGGCGCCCTTCTTGATGGCGCGGTCGATGTTGTCGTTGGGCATGTTCTGCGTCTTGGCCGCGGCCAGGGCGGTGCGCAGGCGCGGGTTCATCTCCGCATCCTTGCCGCCGGCGCGGACGGCGAGGGTGATTTCCTTGCTGTAGCGGGAGAAGATCTTGCCGCGCTTGGCGTCAACGGCCGCCTTCTTGTGCTTGATGGTCGACCATTTGCTGTGACCGGACATGGGGACGGCTCCTGGTGCGGGAACAGGTTCAAAAACCGCGGTGAAATATCATCTTGGGCCGGCGCTTTTCAACCGGCCCGGGGCACGGCCTTGGCCCCCCGGGGAGGCGCCGCTGGGCGCACTTGGGGTGGGCTGGTCATTCGCCGGCGGCGGCGGGGGCGCCTTCGCGGCCGAGGGGGTGGGGCAGGGCGTCGTCGAGGCGGGTGCCGTTGAGCTGGCAGAGCAGGTCGCCGATCTGGTAGAGGTCCTGCATGTTCCCATCCACCAGGCAGACGAGGAGGATCTGGGTGAGGATGCCGAGCCAGAGGTCGCGCGGGGTGCAGGGATGGATCTGGGTTTCGGTGTTGACGCGGGCGACGCGCCAATTTTCGGAGGGGTCGACCAGGAGGGAGTGCTCCCCGATCAGGCAGAAGCGCCCCTCATGGAGCACGAGGGTGGATTTCCAGCCGGCCTCGGCGCCGACCTGCTGGGCGATGGCGCAGAGCAGGGCCGAGGCGCCATCCTTGCTTTCCAGGACCTGCTCAGCCAGGTAGAGGTCCACGTCGAGCACATCTTCGTCGGGCACGGCGAAGGTGGCCTCCTTCATGAGGGCGGCGATGCGGACGGCGGTGGCGCCTTCCTGGCCGACCTGCACGGAGAGCGCCTCGACGGCGTCATGGATCCGCTGGGGGCTGCACTGCGGGTCGCAGATGCGGTTGATCATGATGACCCCTTGCCAGCCGCCGATCCGCTGGTTGCGGACCGCCTCCAGGAATTCGTGGCGCAGCCGGCGGCGGTTGAGGATGCCGTTGAGCTGGTGGATGCGCTGGCGCAGCTTGGGGTCGGGCGCCTCCTGGAATTCCGCGACCGTCTGCTCGGCCAGGCCGGAGTTGAGGACCTGCTCCATGGCCAGCGACGCCACCTTGTCGTCGTCGTCCTGGAGGAGGGTCAGCAGCGCGGGCAGCCGGCGGCGGACGGTTTCGCGGTCGTCAAGGGAGGGGGGGCTGTTCATAGTCGGCTTGATATTCCAAAATCTGTTCAATATAATGCCGGGTGGGGCGGAAACGAATCCGGCCGAGCGGCTCCGCGGCCGGCCCCTGGCTCCATTCCCGGGCCCGGCTGACGCCGGCGTTGTACTGGGCGAGGGCCAGGATCGTCTGGTCCGGATGTTGCTCCCATTGCCGCATGGCCTGCCCCAAGTACCAGGCGCCGATTTCGATGTTGAGGCGCGGGTCGAAGGCCTGCCCCCGGAAATGGACGGAGCGGCCGGTGGCCCGTTCCCAATCCCGGATGGCGCCCGGCGTGATTTGCATCAGCCCGATTTCGCCGATCCGGCCGACGGCGGTGGCCCGGAAGTCGCTTTCCTGTTTGACCACCGCTTTGACCAGCGCCGGATCCAGCCGGTTCCGGCGCGCCGCCTCGGCGATGATCCGGTCGTAGGCATGGGAACGGCGTTCGGCGTCCCGCCCGCGCCACCACCACCAGCCACCGGCGGCCGCGCCCAGGAGCAGCGCCAGCAGCAGGAGCCAGCGCCGGGCGGAACCCGCCCCGCGGCGCTGGCGTGCGGCTGGATCCAGTTTGAAGGGCGGCGGCAGGCGGACGGTCATGCGGTCTCCGCGGCAGGGGGAAGGCAGGGACGTTCGCTGCCAATGTTGCCCCGCAAGCCGGTTTTGCAAACGGCGGCGGCGGTGAAGCGGCGGTGGATTCGTTATAGTACCGCCGTCCACCCGGAAAGGATGCACGCCAATGCGCTTCCGTCCCTGTATCGACCTCCATGGCGGCCAGGTCAAGCAGATCGTCGGCTCCACCTTGAGCGACGATCCGGCGCGGCCGCCCCGGACGAATTTCGTGGCGGACCAGCCGCCGGCCCATTTCGCGGCGCTCTACCGGCGCGACGGCCTGGCCGGCGGGCATGTGATCCTGCTCGGGCCGGGCAACGCCGCGGCGGCCACCGCGGCGCTGGCCGCCTGGCCCGGCGGCCTCCAGCTCGGCGGCGGCGTCACCCCCGCCAACGCCCGCCAGTGGCTGGAACGCGGCGCGGCGAAGGTGATCGTCACCTCCTGGCTTTTTCCGGAGGGGGAGTTTGCTGAGCCGCGCCTGCGGGAGCTGGCGGCCCTGGTCGGGCCGGAGCGGCTGGTGGTGGACCTGAGCTGCCGGCGGACGGCGACGGGCTACACCGTCGCCAGCCAGCGCTGGCAGGCCTTGACGTCGCTGCGGCTCACGGCGGCGGCGCTGGCGCGGCTGGCGGCGTCCTGCGGCGAGTTCCTGGTCCACGCGGTGGACGTCGAGGGCAAGCAGGCGGGGATTGATGAAGAGCTGGTCCGGCTTCTCGGCGCCGATTGTCCGGTGCCGGTCACCTATGCGGGCGGCATCCGCCACCTGGCCGACCTGGACCGCATCGAGGAACTCGGCCGCGGCCGGGTGGACGCCACCGCCGGCAGTTCCCTGGACATCTTCGGCGGCCAGGGGTTGCGCTACGCGGAGGTGGTGGCCTGGGATCGCCGCCGCCGCTGACCGCGGGCGGCGCCACCGATTGCCGATTGCCGAGTTTCCAGTTTCGAGTTCCGGAGTTGACCATGACTGACGCTGCCGCCCCCTTGAGCTTGGTTCCGGCCCCGCAACGGCTGCGGCGGTTGCCGGGGGAATGCCGGCTGCCGGCCGGCGCGGAGCTGGCGTTGCGGAGTCCGCACGGGGCGGCGCCGCTGCTGCGGACGGGGGCGGCGCTGGCCCGGCTGCTGGCGGCCGCGGGGATGCCGGTGGCGCTGACGGCGCAGGATCGGCCAGAGGCCGCCGCCGAAGTTGAAATCGTCCCCGAGCTGTTCGCCCGCCCCCAGAGCTACCGGCTGGAACTCCGGCCCGGGCGGCTGCGCCTCAGCGCGGCCGATGCCGCCGGCGCTTGGTACGGGGCGATGACCCTGCGCCAGATCTGCCGCCAGCTCAGCGCCGGCGCGCCGCTGCCGTGCCTGGCCATCGAGGACTGGCCGGATTTTCCGCACCGCGGCGTCATGCTCGACATCAGCCGCGACAAGGTGCCGACCCTGGCGACGCTCAAGCAGCTCATCGCCCGCCTCAGCGAGTTGAAGCTCAACCAGTTCCAGCTCTACACCGAGCACACCTTCGCCTACCGCAACCACCGGCTGGTCTGGCGTGACGCTTCGCCGCTGACCGCCGCCGAGATCCTGGAGCTGGACGACTGGTGCCGGGAGCGCCACGTCGAGCTGGTGCCGAACCAGAACTCCTTCGGCCACTTGGAGCGCTGGCTGAAGCACGCGCCGTACCTGCCGCTGGCGGAGGCGCCGGCGGGCGCCGAACTGCCCTGGGGTGGCCGCGTCAACTATCCGACCGGCCTGGCGCCTGAGGATCCCCGGGCGCTGGAGCTGCTGCGCGAGCTGTACGACGAGCTGCTGCCGAACTTCCGCAGCCGCCAGTTCAACGTCGGCTGCGACGAGACGTTCGACCTCGGCCAGGGCCGCAGCGCCGCCGCCTGCCAGGCCCGCGGCAAGGGGCGCGTCTACCTCGAATTCCTCCTCAAAATCCATGCGGAAGTCCGCCGGCGCGGCCGGGTGATGCAGTTCTGGGGCGACATCATCCTGCACCACCCCGAGCTGATCCCCGAGCTGCCGGGGGACATCATCCCGCTGGTCTGGGGCTACGAGGCTGACCACCCCTTCGCGGAACAGTGCGCGAAGTTCGCCGACTCCGGCCTGGGCTTCTACGTCTGCCCCGGCACCTCCACCTGGAACGCAGTGGCGGGGCGGACGGCGAACGCCCTCGCCAACCTCCGCGCCGCCGCCGAGCATGGCCTGGCCACGGGTGCCATCGGCTATCTCAACACCGATTGGGGCGACAACGGCCATTGGCAGCCCCATGCCGTGTCGCTGCTGCCCTACGCCTACGGCGCCGCCGTCGCCTGGAACCTGGCCGGCAACCGGGACGAGGCGGAGATCGCCCCGGCGGCGGGGCTGCACCTGTTCGGGAACCCGGAGCTGGGCCGGATCGCCGCCGACCTCGGCAACGTCTACCGCGGCCTTGGCCCGCGGACCTCCAACTGCTCCGTCCTCTTCACCCTGCTCCAAGGCGCGGCGGACGACGCGCTCTTCGCCGGCCCGCCGACGGGCGCGCTGACGGCGGCGGCGCTGGCGCGGCGGGGTGCGGAGATCGCAACCTTGGATGGGCGGCTGGCCGGCCTCCGCTCCCTGGCCGCGGACGGGGAGCTGCTCGTCGCCGAACTGCGGCAGGCGGCGGCCATGCTGTGCTTCGCCTGCGACCTGGGCGCGGCGCGCCTGCGCCAGCCGGATCGCCGGCTGGCTGCCGTGCCCGCTGGGGAACGGGCGGCGCTCAAGGAGCGGCTGGCCGGCCTGGCCGCGCTCCACCGCCAGCGCTGGCTGGCGCGCAACCGCCCCGGCGGCCTGGAGGAGAGCGCCGCCCGGCTGGAGCGGCATTTGGCCGGGTTCTGAAGCGGCGCGGCTGGGCATGGGCACCTCCCCGCTGAAACGACGGGACGTTGACAAATGTTGCGGCAAGCGATATAATTTCGCCCACGTTGGGCGCCAGCACGGCCGTGGGACGGAATGCCCCCACTTTTTTGATTGGCTGCCCAGCTCGCGTCCGCAGGGGAAAAAGGAGCCTCGCCAATCACCATGACACCCAAAAAGGCCATTGCCTGGGGCTGCGGCATCGTTGCCGCCATCAGTGTTGCCGGGATTGCAGCCGTCGTGCTCTTTTTTTTCTACATGTCGCGGGATCCGAAAGGGGTGAGGATTTCCGTGGACGGCCCGACGGATGTTGTGGTGGGCCAGGGCTTCGCGCTGAAGATCAGCATTGTGAACGAGCGCCCGCGCAAGGTATTGGCACTTTCGGACATCGACATTGCCGAGGACTACTTGGCGGGATTCACGGTTTCGACGATTGATCCCCCCCCCAAGTCCAGCATGCACGTGCCGATTGACAACAGCAGAAGCTTCACCTTTGGGATCCAGATCCCGCCTGGGGAGGCCAGGAGCTTCACCTTCAACCTCCGGGCGGAAAAGGCGGGGGTCTATCGCGGCGACGTGGACGTCTGCGAGGGGGCGCGTTTCATCACCGGCATGGCGCAGACCGCCGTGAAGGAAAAAGAATGAGATTGGCGGCGGCGGCGGACGGAGACGATATTACCAGCCACGTTTTTTCGCCGGAACCCTTGCCCCGTGCCCAATCCCGCCCCCAACCCTTCCCGCCGCCGACGCCGCCGACCGCTGCCCTGGTGCCTTCTGCTGGCCGCCGCGACCGCCTTCGCCCCGGCCGCCAGCCGCGCCGCCGAGGATCTGGTCACCCGCGGAGTGCATGCCGCCGCCAACCGGGAGCTGGACCAGGATCCCAACCGGATCAAGGGCCGCCGCGCCCTCCAGGACGCCCTGCCCGAGGTGGCGGAACGCTTCTTCCGCGAGTGCCTGGCCGCCGCCGGCACCCGGGAACCCCAGCGCACCGACGCCACCATCCTCCTGCTCCAGGCCCAGCTCCGCCAAGGGCGTGCCGAGGCCGCGCTCCAGACGCTGGCCGAGCATGACCGCATCACCGCAACCCTCCCCCCGCCGGCCCGCGCCGACGCCGACTGGGCCGACAAGCTCGCCTACTGGCACGCCATCGCCCTGCTCGGAAAGGGCGACTGGACCGCGGCCCGCGGCATCCTGCAACCGCTGGCGGCCAAGGCCGCGGCCCGCGACCTGCGGGAATTGGCCCTCGAAGCCCTGGGGGACGCCTGCGCCCGCCAAGGAGACTGGCCCGCCGCCGAACATGCCTACCGCCGGCACCTCAATGAATTCCCCCGCTCCCGGCGCCGCCTCCGACTCAGCCAGAACCTGGTCAAGTGCGCCATTGGCACCGGCAACCTGGACAAGGCGGAAAAGGAACTGGAAGCGCTGGCCAAGCTCGCCCCCGCCGCCAGCGAACTCCCGCGCCTGCTGCTGCTGCTGGCCCGGAACGACCTGCCCGCCGCCTGGACGCTCCACCAGGCCACCGCCGCCCGGCCCGGCGGCACGCAGGAGCCGGATTTCTGGCTCGCCTCCCGCCAGTTGGCCGACGCCCTGACCCACGCCGGACGCTTCGCCGACGCCCAAACCGTGCTGGGCCAGGCGCAGGCCGCCGCCCCAACCCCGGCCGACCTGCGCCAGACCCGGCTCGCCATCGCCGAACTCTGGGTGCGCCTGGATCAGCCGCCCCAGGCCATCCAAGCCCTCGAACAGTTCCGGCGCGACTTCCCCGACGCCCCCGAAATGGCCGCCGCCACCCTCCGGCTGGGCAGCCTGCTCCGGGAAAGCCGCAACTACCTCCTCGCCGCCGAGCGCTACGGGGAACTGGCCGCCAGCCTCCACGTCCCGCGCGCCACCCGCTACGCCGCCGCCTTGCAGCAGGCCGCCTGCCTGCGGGCCGCCGACCAGTTCGCCGCCGCCGGCAAGGCCTGCCTCGCCGCCGCCGAACTGGGCGCCACCCCCGCGGAAAAGGCGGAGGCGCTGTTCCTGGCCGGCGACGCCGCCTTCGCCGCCGGCAATTACGCCCCTGCCGCCACCTGGTACGCCGCCGTGCGGGCCACCGACCCCGGCGGCAATTGGGCGGAAAAGAGCCTCTTCAACCAGGCCCTCGCCCGGGCCCGGGAAGGGCGGGCGGCGGAAGCCGCGACCCTCTTCGCGAACTTTGGCGAAACCTATCCGCAAAGCCCGGCCGCCCCCCAGGCCCGGCTCCAATTGGGGATCGCCCTCCGCCAGGCCGGCCAGGCAACGGCGGCCATCCGCACCTTCGAAGCCCTCGCCGCCGACCTCCCGACCCACGAACTCGCCCCCCAGGCCCTCCTCGAAGCCGCCCCCGCCGCCGTCGCCGCCGGCCAAATCCCCCTCGCCTTGACCCTGCTCGAACGCCTCCGCCAGCAGTTCCCCAGCGCGCCCCAAGCCCCGCGGGCTCTCTACCAGCAGGCCCACCTCCTTTTCCTCTCCGGCCACCCCGCCGAGGCCACCGCCGCCTGCAACCGCTTCCTCGACCTCTATCCGCGGGCGCCCCTCGCCGCCGACCTCCTGGTCTGGCTGGGCGACGACGAACTCTCCCAGCACCGCCCCGAAGCGGCGGAAAAGCGTTACCTCGAACTCGCCGCCCGCTTCCCCGCCTCACCCCTGGCCCCCCAGGCCCTCCTCGATGCCGCCCGCAGCGCCTTCCTCCGCCGGGACCTGGAACGGACCGGCCGCCTCCTCGACCAGCTCGCCAAGGACTACGCCGCCAGCCTCGCCCCAGCCCAAACCGCCCAGGCCGCCCTGCTCACCGGCGACCTTTTGGCGGAAAAGGGGGACTACGCCGCGGCAATCCCCCACTTCCGCCGGGCCACGGAAAGCGCCCCCGCCGACAGCGACCTCGGCTTCACCGCCCGCGGCCGCCAGGGGGACATGCACCTCGCCCTCGCCGGCACTGACACCGCCGCCGACAACGGGCAGCTCGCCCAAGCCATCGCCGGCTACCGCGCCCTCCTGGACGCACCCCAGCTCCCCGCCCACCTCCAGGACATGACCCGCTACCGCCTGGCCAAGGCGCTGGAAAAAGCCGGGCAGACCGAGGCGGCACTCAAGGAACTGCTGGCCGTCTTCTACCAATACGACTTGGACGCCCTCGCCGGCCACCACCCCGACTGGACCTGGTTCGTCCGCGGCGGCACCGACGCCGCCCGCCTGCTCCTGCTCAGCGAGCGCCCCGACAACCTGCTCGTCGCCGCCCGCATCTACGAACGGATCGCCGCCGCCGGCATCCCCGAGTCCGCCGCCGCCGCCGCCAAGGCCCGCGAACTCCGCACCGCCCACGGCCTGGACAAGTGAGCCGCCGGGCTTGCGTTCCAAGGTTCCACCGTTAAATTATGGCGTTTGCGTTTTTTCCGCGCTCCCGCCTGGCGGGGGTTCGGCACCCACCCCCCTTTTCCACCCATTCCGAAGGAGCCTGGCCATGGCACATAAGAAAGGTCAATCCAGCAGCCGCAACGGCCGCGACAGCAAGCCGAAGTTCCGCGGCGTCAAGGCGTATGGCGGCGAGAAGGTCACCGCCGGCAGCGTCATCGTCCGCCAAGTCGGGACCAAGTTCAAGCCGGGCAAGAACGTGGGGATGGGGCGCGACTTCACCCTGTTCGCCCTGGTTGAGGGCACGGTGGAGTTCAACAGCGCCAAGCGCAACGTCAACATCGTCCCGGTCCAGGCCTGATCCGCGCCGGCCCCGCTCCGTGAAAAGCCAGAGCCCCCAGCGGTTCTGGCTTTTTTGCTTATCCCCCCGCCTGCCCGCCGCCGCCTCCGGAGACCTCACCCCCCATGAGCCATCCCATTGCCTGGGAAAAACTGGGCTTTGCCTATCTGCCGACCCACTGCCATGTCCAATACACCTGGCGGGACGGCCAGTGGGACGCCGGCCAACTGGTCGCCGACCCCCACCTCACGCTGCACATCGCCGCCACCGCCCTGCATTACGGCCAGGCCGCCTTCGAGGGGCTCAAGGCCTTCCATTGCCAGGACGGCAAGGTCCGCCTCTTCCGCCCCGGGATGAACGCCCGGCGGCTGAACCTCGCCGCCCGCCGCGTCTGCATGGCGGAGGTGCCGGAAAGCCTCTTCCTGGCGGCCGTGCAACGGGTGGTCGCCGCCAACCGCGACTTCGTCCCGCCCTATGGCACCGGCGGCTCGCTCTACGTGCGCCCCCTGCTCATCGGCTCCGGCGCCCAGATCGGCGTCAGCCCGGCGAAGGAATACACCTTCCTTGTCCTCGTCACCCCCGTCGGCGCCTACTACAAGGGCGGGCTCAAGCCGGTCCGCGCCATCGTCCTTGACGACTACGACCGGGCGGCGCCCCTCGGCACCGGCGCGGTCAAGGTCGCCGCCAACTATGCCGCCAGCCTGGAACCGCATCTCCAGGCGCACACCCTGGGTTTCGCAGTCGAACTCTACCTCGATGCCCGCGGCCACGAGTACATCGAGGAGTTCGGCACCTCCAATTTCATCGCCATCACCCGCGACGGCACCTACGTGACGCCGCAGTCCAGCTCGATCCTCGCCAGCGTGACCAATGACAGCCTGCAGCAGATCGCCCGCGATTTCGGCATCCCAGTCGAGGTGCGCCCCATCCGCTTCGCCGAAATCGGGAGCTTCGCCGAAGTCGCCGCCTGTGGCACGGCCGTGGTCATCACCCCGGTCAACGAAATCGTCCGCGGCGGCAAGGCCTACCGTGTCGGCCCCGCCGAAGGCTGCGGCCCGGTGCTGGAGAAGCTCTACCAGCGGATGACCGGCATCCAGGTCGGCGAATGCCCCGACACCCATGGCTGGTGCGTGGAAACCTGAAGGCCCGCCCCGCCGCCGCCGGCTCAGCCCTTGAGCACCCCCAGCGGCAGGAGGCGCACCAGCGGCTTGACCAGGTCGAGTTCGGCGGCGAGCACCTCCTCGATGTCCTTGTAGGCCTGGGGCGCCTCCTCCAAGTCGTACCCGCCGCCGCCCCGGGCCGGGCCGCGGCCGAAGCGGCCGTGGGCCGGCTTCCAGCCGTCGAAGACGATCCCGGCCATCGCCTGGTCGCACTCCGCCTTGCTCAGCCGCCGGCAGGCTTCCAGCCGCCCCATGGTCCGGCCGGCGCCATGGGAGCAGGAGCGGAAGGAGTCGGGGTTGCCGAGCCCCTCGACGATGTAGGAGGCCGTGCCCATACTGCCCGGGATGATCCCGGTCTCGCCGGCCTGGGCCGAGGTCGCGCCCTTGCGGTGGATCCAGGCCTGGCGGCCGAAATGCGTCTCGAAGGCGGCATAGTTGTGGTGGATGTTGACTTCGCGGGTGAACTGGACGCCCCGGAGCACGTGCGCCACCGCCGCCTTGAACACGGCCATGATCCGCCGCCGGTTCTCCCGCGCATACTCCAGCGCGAACTGCATGTCGCGGATGTAGGCCTGCCCCTCCGCGGTGTCCACCGGCAGGTAGGCCAGCTCCTTGTCGGGGATGAAGGCGCGGCACTGCTCGTTGAGCCGCAGCGCCAGCCGGTGGTAGTGGTTGGCGATGCGCAGCCCGAGGTTGCGCGAGCCGCTGTGGACCATCAGCCAGGCCAGGCCGTCGTCGCCCCGCTGCAGTTCGATGAAGTGGTTGCCGCCACCGAGGGTGCCGAGGTTGCGGTAGGCCAGCTCCCAGCCGCCGCGGTCAATGCCGCCGGGCCAGTCGCCGGCCCGCGCGTCGAGCCCATCCCAGGCCTGGGGGCGGTTGTGCGCATGCCCTTCGCCGAGGGGGACGCCGCGGCGGACCCCCTCCAGGATCGCCGCGACCTGCCGCGGGGTGATCGCCGCCGCCGGGCAATCGGTCTGGACCGCCCCCATGCCGCAGCCGATGTCCACCCCCACCGCGTTGGGGATGATGGCGTCTGCGCAGGCGATGACGCCGCCAATCGGCATGCCGTAGCCCACATGACAGTCCGGCATCAGCGCCACCTGCCGGAACAGCATTGGATGGTTCGCCAAGTTCGCCACCTGCCGCAGGGCGCCCTCTTCCGGCACCGCGCACCAGCTCAGCACCGGCAACGGCCCCAACTCGTTGTTGACCCACTTCATCGGGAGCCCCTTTCCTCCAGACACTCTACCCGCACCTGGACGCCGCCGCCACTTTCCGCCGCCGCCGTGATGCGGACCGGCAGGAATGTTTCGATCACCTGCCGGTTGCTCTCGAAGTGCGGCGTCGGCGGCAGGGTGCGGAAGGCGCCGCCCCCGGCCAGCGCCAACGGCAGCAGGAGCTGGTCCGCCAGATGCCTCCCGACCGGCACGTCCGGCGCCGCCAGGTACTCCCGGACCTCGGCCGCCAGCCCCCGGGCCACCGCCTCGGCCGGCACGCCGCGCTGGCCAAAGGCCGTGAACAGCTCCGTCACCCCCGCCTCCCCGGTGAGCGCGGCCTGGAGGACGTTCCCCGGCCCCGCGGAGTCCGCAACCAGCCGCAGCCGCAGTTCCTCCGCCCGCAACTGCAAGCCCCGCCCAAGCACCGCCAGCTCCCGGCGGCCAATCGCCGCCGGCAGCCGCGCCACCAGCGCTTCGGCCTCGCGCCGGAGGATCGCCCCCCGCACCGGCAGCTCCAGCGGCCGCAGCCGCCCCCCAGCCGGCGGCGTGATCCGGACGCGGAGCCGGCCGCCGCCGGCGGGGTAGAAGCCGGGCCGCTCCAGCACCGCCTCGACCCGGGCGCCCATCCGCCCGAGCAGCGGCAGGAAGCTCCGCGCCAGGAACTCGAAGGGCGGCGCCAGCGGGTTGTGCGTGCCCCCTTCCAGCTCCAGCTCGCTCTCCCCGGCGGCCAGCAGCAGCGCCGGCAGCACCGTCTGCAACACCAGCGTGCAGCTCCCGGCCGTGCCGACCGCGAAATGGTAGCGGCCCGGAACCACCCCTTGCGGCTCGAAGAGCAGCTCTTGCGAACCCGGCGCCGCCCCCACCGTCCGGGCATTGCCGATCCGCGTCGCCGCCGCGACCGCGGCCAAGTGCTGCGGCATCAGCCCCGGCCGGGGGCGCCGCGCCCGGATTTGGCGGAGCGCCACCGGCTGGCCGGTGACCAGCGCCAAGGCCAGCGCACTCCGCAGGATTTGGCCGCCGCCTTCGCCCTGGCTGCCGTCCACCGTGATCATCGCCGCCACCCGCCTTATTCCAAATTCCCGACCGGTTGTGTGGATTTGTGGAGATTCGTGGGGAAAATGGCTGGAACTACAAGGACAGCTCCCCCTGGTCGGCGGCGCGCCGCCCGGCCTCGAACACGGGCAGCAGCGAGCTGAAGCCGGCCCCCTTCGCCAGTTCCATCAGCCGGCCCCAGCCGGGCTCCTGGCGGACGATGCCGGCCAGCCCGCGCCAGCCCGTCGGCAGCACGGGCTTCAGCGCCACCAACGCCTGGTTGCGCCGGATCGTCTCCTGGTGCGCCGCCAGCGTCTGGCGCAGCGCCGGCTTGCCCACTGCCGCCGCCTGTTCCAGCAGCGCCGCGGCGGAACCGAACTGCTTGAGCAGCGCCGCCGCCGTCTTGGCGCCGATGCCGGGCACGCCGGGGATGTTGTCCGAGCTGTCGCCCACCAGCGCCAGGTAGTCCCGCAACTGGTCGGGGCGGATCCCGAATTTTGCCTCCACCTCCGCCGGCCCGAGCCGTTCGAAGCGCCGGCCGCCGCCGGCCTGGAGGAGATAGACCTCGCCCCCCGCCACGAGCTGGGCCAGGTCCTTGTCCTGGGTCAGGATCGCCGTCTCGTGGCCAGCCCGTTCCCGGACCAGGGCGGCGATCAGGTCGTCCGCCTCCGTCCCCTCCTCGCGGAGTACGGGCCAGCCGAGCGCCGCCAGCCACTGGTCCAGCTCGGCAAGCTGGGCCCGGAGCGGCTCCGGCATGGCTGGGCGGTTCGCCTTGTACGCCGGCAGCAGTTCCAGCCGGTGCGCCGGCCGCCCCAGGTCGAAGAGCACGGCGCCATAGGTGCCCTCGCATTCCTGGTCGAGCTTGAGCAGCAGCCGGACCATGCCGTAGATGGCATTGGTCGGCCGGCCGTCGGGCGCGGTGAGCGCGGGAATGGCGTGGTAGGCGCGGTAGAGCTGGGAATAGCCGTCAACCAGTATCATGCGTTCCGACATGCGAAAAAATCCCCTGGGGCCGTTGATCCGGACGGATCGGTTTTCCCATCCTCAAAGCTGAACTCTACCCCCCTTTTGCGGACTCCGCAAACCGCCGGCGGCGCGCGGCGCGGCCACGCGGCTGGCCCCGCCCCTGCCACTGCCGATGCTACTTCACTTCCCAGCGGCGGCAGGAGGTGCCCTGCCAGGAACCACCAGCCGGGGAATGACCAGGGGGCCGGAAAATGAAGCTAAGCCGATTCCACCCCCTCTTGGCGCTGCTGGCTCTGGCCATGGCCGCAGCTCAAGGAAGGTGACATGCAGGTGCCCGAAGGGCTCTACCGCGTGGAATCGTTGAACCCAAACAGCCTCAATCAGGAAGGAATTGGCGAAGCTCGGGACGCCAACCGGCGCCTGAGCGGCAAAAGCCTTGCCGCCCGTGCCGCTGGCCGGCCGCCGCCGTGTACGAAACGCCACTGCCGGACGCAATGGTTGGAAAGTTCGGCATGTCTCTCACCCAACCCTGTCCCAACCCAGAGCCACCCCATGGACGACAAACGGCACGGCGGCACTTGCGGTGAAATTGTCATCTGCGGCATCCCCTTCGGCACCCCCGGCGAAGAGGCGGCGCTGGCGGCGGTGAAGGCGGCCGGCTTCACTTCCGTCCAGCTCTACACCTTCTGGCGCGACTTCGAGCCGGCGGCGCGCGGCCAATTCGCGTGGGCGGCGCTGGATCGGAAGGTGCGGCTGATCCAGGCGGCCGGGCTCAAGTACGTCCCCTTCCTCATCATGGGGCCGAAGTATGCCGCGCCGGCCTGGTGGCTGGCCGATCCGCGCCATGTGGGGCTGCGCTGCCTGGAACACGGCAAGGACTCCCAAGTCGAGTCCATCTGGAACCCCGCCTTCCGCGCCGAGATCAGCCGCGTGCTGGAAGCCTTTGCCGCGCATTATCTGCCGTGGGAGGTCCTGGAGTCGGTCCAGCCGGGCATCGGCGGCGACTACGGCGAGGCAATCTTCCCGGCGCTGGGCAACTGGCCGGGCGACTATCACACCCACCGCGGCTTCTGGTGTGGCGGCGGCGCCGCCGCGGCCGATTTCCGCCAGCACCTGGAACGGCAGTACGGCACGGTGGAGCGGCTGAACGCCGCCTGGCGCCGCCACTATGCCGCGTTCACGGAAATCCGGCCCTTCCTCCCCCACCACGCCCCCTCGCGCACCGCCGCTTTCGACCTGATTTCCTGGTACCAGGCCGCGATGACCGACTATGCGGAATTCTGGATGGCCGAGTGCCGGCGCCTCTTCCCGGCGCTGCCCGCCTACCTCTGCACGGGCGGCGCCGACGACGAGGCCACCGCCGGCGCGAAGTTCGCCGCCCAGGCCAAGGCCGCGGCGCGCCACGGCGGCGGCATCCGCCTCACCAACGAGGTCAACAAGTTCGAGGAGAACTTCCGCCTCTGCGCCCACACCCATGCCGCCTGCCGTTTCTACGGCGCCTATCTCGGGCTCGAGCCCGTCGGACCGATGACCGAACAGGGGGTGCGGAACCGCACTTTCGGCTCGGCGGCCTTCGGCAACCGCCAGATCTTCCATTACTACGGCAACCTCTTCGGCCGCGACAACCGCCCCCTCCCGGCCGCCGCCTGCGTGCGCGACCACGCCGGCCTCATCGGCTTCCGCGCCTCCGAGCCGGGGCTGGCATTCTTCTGGCCGGTGGACCAGGGACTGCTCGAAGGCGCGATCCCGGCGGCGGCGCGCGACGCCCTGCGGCACATCCGCCGCCACTACCCGGTCAGCCCAATCAGCGAGGAGATGATCCTGGACGGCGCCCTCGACGGCTTCCGCGCCCTCGTCCTGATCGGGGCGGCCACGGCCCGCGGCCCGGTGCTGGAACGCATCGCCCAGTGGGTGGCGCGGCAGGGCGGGCGGCTGCTCGCCGTCGGGCTCTGCCGGGACTTGGAACTGGCGCCGGTTCCGGATTTCGACGCGCTGTTCGGCATCGGCCCCGCTTCGGAAGAAGCCTGGGGGCACCACGGCGAGGCGGTCCAGGCCCCGCCGGAGTTCGGCCGGCTCGCCGCGATTCCGCAATTCCATGCGGAGAAAGGCTGGCTGGGACTGGCGGCGGAAGTGGAAAAAATCGCCGCCGCCGCCGAAGGGGCGGGTGGTGGCGAAGGCGCCGCCGAGAGCACCCGCGTCCATGCCGTCAGCGCCCTCTTCCGCCGCCGACACCCCGGCGGCGGCCAGGCCATCCTCTATTGCGGCCCGGTCGCCTTTGAGCGCGACCCGCAGGCCTGTTTCGCCGACCCCGGCGTGATGACCGCGCTGCTCGACGACGTCTGTGCCCAAAGCGGCGTGCCGCCCTTGGGCACCCGCGCCGACGAAGTCGCCCGCGCCCGGGCCGGCGGCAAGACCCTGGTCCTGCGCGAAGGCGCCATCCTGGAAAGCCCTTTGTTGCCATGAAGGGTCTTGGGGACAGGTGAATTCGTGCGCCGCACGTCAATCCCCGTTCCAGGAAGCAAGACCAGGAACACCCCGTCGGAAAAAATGGCGGAGAGACAGGGATTCGAACCCTGGATGCACTTGCGTGCATAGCGGTTTTCGAGACCGCCCCGTTCGACCACTCCGGCATCTCTCCGCGGGGGGGGCCGGCTGGTGCGCCGGCCGCCGGACAGGTCGCGTCCGGCAAAGGCCGAACTATAGTCCGGCGACTGCCATTCTCAAGCCTCTTCCCCCTTGGACCGACGATGGAACCCACCGGCATCCGCTTGTTCGACACGCACTTGCACCTGGAGCCCGGCATTGATGACGTTGCGGCGCTGCTGGCAACGGCCCGGGCCGCGGGCGTCGGCCGCTTCCTCTTTGCCGGCACGGGGCTGGCGGATTCCCGGGCCTACGTGGAGCTGGCGGGGCGGGAGCCGGGGGTGGTGGCCGCGGTGGGGGTGCATCCGGGCGACCTGGGCGAGTTCGACGGCAGCCTGGAGCCGTTCCGGGAGCTGGCGCAGCAGGCCGGATGCGTGGCCATCGGCGAGGTCGGGCTGGACTATTACCGCGACCGCTTTCCGCGCGACCGGCAACGGGAGGTCTTCCGCCGCTTCCTGGAACTCGCCGTGGAACTGAAGCTGCCGGCGCTGATCCACGGCCGCGAGGCGATGGCCGACGCGGAAGCGCTCCTGCGGGAGGCCGCGGCGGCCGGCGGCCGGTTCGTCCTGCACTCCTTTGCCGGGACGCCGGCGGAGGTGGAGCGGTTCGTCGCGCTGGGCGCCTGTTTTGGGGTGAGCGGGATGGTCACCTTTGCGAAGGCGGAGAACATCCGTGCCGCGGTGGCGGCGATGCCGGCGGAGCGGATCCTGCTGGAGACCGACTCCCCGTGGCTGGCGCCCGTGCCGCACCGGGGGCGGCGGAACCAGCCCGCCTATGTGGCGGCGGTGGCCCGGGCGGTGGCGGATATCAAGGGCTGGAGCTTTGCGGAGGCCGCCGCCCGGACCACGGCGAATGCGGAGCGTTTTTTCGGCCTGGCCTGACCGGCTGCGGGCGGGCGCCCCCCATTCCCTTGCCTGCCGCTTCACTTCCGCTTGTTGAAGAAGGGGGTGTAGGGCAGGAGGGGGATGCTGACGACGGCGGCGCCGAGCCCGGTGGCGAGGGCGCGCCAGCCAATGCCGAACCAGCCGCTCCAGTCGCCGGCAAGCACACTGAAGATGACGAACGCCACCGCGGCCACGACGATCAGGGCGAACGCCGCCAGGGCGGCAATCCGGACAAGGCCGAGGCCGAGCAGGAGGCCGATGGTCATCAGGGCGATGGCGAAGGCGCATTCCAGCAGCATGGCGGGGCTCCGGGGCGGTTGCGGGGAGATTCAATGGACGCGGAACGGTGAACGGGTCGGGGCGGTCAGGCCTTGTAGTCGGCGGGGCCGGGCTCGGGGATTTCGCGGAGGAGGCGCTCGATGAGCTTGTCGGGGGTGATCCCCTCCGAGTCGGCGGTGAAGTTGGTGAAGATGCGGTGGCGCAGGACGGGATGGGCGAGGGAGCGGACATCTTCGCAGGAGACGTTGAGCCGGCCGTGGACCACCGCCTTGGCCTTGGCGGCGAGGACCAGGTGCTGGGCGGCGCGCGGGCCGGCGCCGCAGGTGACGTTTTCGCGGATGAACTCCGGCGTGCCCACCAGGGCGGGGCGGGTGGCGCGCACCAGGCGCGTCGCGTATTTCACGACGTGTGGGCTCACCGGCAGTTCGAGCACCGCCGTTTGCAGCCGCAGCAGTTCCGCCGCGGTCAGGGCCTGGCCGGGGTCGAGGTCGCGCCGGCCGGTGGTGGCGTGGACGATCCGCTCCTCCTCCGCCTCGCTGGGATAGTCCACCAGGATGTTGAAGAGGAAGCGGTCGAGCTGGGCCTCGGGCAGGGGGTAGGTGCCTTCCTGCTCCAACGGGTTCTGGGTGGCGAGCACGAAGAAGGGGCGGGGGAGGGGGAAGACGTTGTTGGCGACGGTCACCTGGTGCTCCTGCATGCTCTCCAGCAGCGCCGCCTGCGTCTTGGGTGGGGTGCGGTTGATCTCGTCCGCCAGCAGCATGTTGGTGAAGATCGGCCCCTTGACGAAGCGGAAGCTTTTCTGCCCGCTGCTCTCGTTGACTTCGAGGATTTCGCTGCCGACGATGTCAGCGGGCATCAGGTCGGGGGTGAACTGGATGCGCTTGAAGGCGAGCTGGAGCAGCTTGGCGAGGGTGCTGACCATCAGCGTCTTGGCCAGCCCCGGCAGGCCGACCATGAGGCAGTGGCCGTTGGCGGCGAGGGCGATCAGGAGCTGCTCGAAGACCTCGCGCTGGCCGACAATCACCTGGCCGAAGGCGGCCTCCAGTTTCTGGTAGGCCTCCGACATCACCTTGACCGCTTCGGTGGGGGCGGGGGTTGGCCCCGCGCTGGCCGCCGGGGCGGGGGAGGGGCTGGCCGGCAGCGGCTCCAGGCGGGGCGGCTTGGCGGCGGCGCCGGCGGCCGGCGGGGCGGGGGTGAAGAGCAGTTCGACCGTGCCGACGCGCAGCCGGGTGGGGGCGGTGATGGCCAGGGAGGTGATCCGTTCCCGGCCGTGGCCGAGGAAGGTGCCGTTGTGGCTGTCGAGGTCGGCGATGACGGTCTCCGGGTCGCCGATGGTGAAGGTCAGGTGGTGGCGGGAGATGCTGGCGTCCTGGATGCGGACGTCGCAATCGTCGCCGCGGCCGAGCAGCCAACTGCCGCCGTCGAGGGTGAAGAGTTTGCCGGCGTCGGTGCCAGAGAGGATTTCCAAGGTGGCAGCCATGCGGGAGTCCCATCCTGTGCTGGTGGGTTCGTGCCGTGGAGTGGCTAGCGGGTCGGATTCACAACGTAGCCTGCGCCGGGGTGATTGCAACGGTGCGGCGGCGTGGGTGGGAGTGGCCTTGGCAAGCCGGCTTGCGGGTGCCCCGCGCCGCGGCGGGCGTGTCGCGTCAGGGGGCGGCTTGCAGCTTGGGCAGCAGTGAGTTGTGGCGGGATTGGCGTTCGGCCAGGCGGCGGCGGAGGGTGGCCACCTGGCTTTCGAGCGCCTGCGTCCCGCGCTCCAGTTCCTGCCGTTCCGCGGCCAGCTCGGCCAGCAGTTCACGGGCGCGGCCGCGGATCACGTATTCGCCGGCGGCGGCGGTGAGGGTTGGCTGCCGGAGGAGGGCGACGCCGGGGAGGCCGGCGCGGAAGGGGGAGGCGGGCAGGGGGTAGTGGCTGGCACCGCTTTCGAGGCGCAGGCAAGTGGCGATTTGGGCCATCTGTTCCGTGACGGCGCTCCGGAAGCGGATCTCCGCCTCCAGGGCCACCAGCCGCTGGGCATCCTGCGCTTGCCGCGCCGCGAATTCCGCCAGGATTTCCGCCCGTGACTGCCAGCCCTTGGCGGGGCTTTCATGCCATTGCCCCTGGTGATGGACCAGCAGCCAGCCGGCGACGGGGCCGGGACTGGCGTCCGCGACGGTTCCGGCGGGGAGCGCCGCAATGATCCGGCGGTTCTGGAAGAGGTCGGCGCTGGCGGCGGTCACGAGGTGGCGGTCCCGCCGGTAGTCGGCCGGATTGGCGCGGTAGGCGGCGAAGAGGCGCCGGCCTTCGGCGGCCTGCTGTTCGGCCAGTTGCTGGGTGGCGGCCGCTTCCTGCCGCTGGCGCTCCAGGGCCTGGAACTCGCGGGTGAGGGTGGCGAGTTCGGCGGACCATTCCTTGACGGCGCGGCGGGCGTCGGCGGCATTGATCTTGTCCACATAGCGGACGACCGGGACGGTGACGGGCGGGTGCGGGGGTGGCGCCGGCTGGACATGGGCGGGTTGGAGCGTCGCGTAGACGAGGGTGCGGTCGACGCGGACGGCGAGGAGCGCCCAGGTCAGTTCCTGGCGGCGGGCGGCGGCGGCATCGAGGCGGCGGGCCAGCGCCTGGATGGCGCTGGCGGCGTCGGCGAGCCGGCCGCTGCTGGTGGCGTGAAGCTCGCTTTCGGAGAGGAACAGTTTCCGTTCGGCTTCGTAGGTTTGCCGCTGGAGCGTGAGCGTGAGCCAAGCGGGGGCCTCGGGCAGCGGTTCGGCCTCGACGACCGTTCCCCGCCCCAAGCTGGCGGCGCGGCGGTGGTTGTGGAAGAGATCCGCCTGGGGTTGGCTGACCAAATAGAGTTCGGCGCGGCTGCCCTTTCCGCCGCAGAGGAAAAGGAGCAATGCCAGGAACAGATGGCGTTGCCGGTGCATGGCGGCTCTCCTTGGTGGCGCGGCGAAGGCAAGTGCCAACACTCTACCGTCTGGCGGGTGTTCCGGCAACTTTTCCCGCTGCCGGGTGCATGAAACCGTGTTGGTTGAATTATTCACCACGCGCGCCGCAGGGCGGCACCCGTGGCGAACAATTCCGGGCCGGTGGATCGGAGCGCTGAAGGCGCGGAGTCATCATAGCCTGGGGGCGACGCCCCAGGTTGTTGTCCGATGGCCAGTTGTGCCCTGGAGGGGCACTTCAACCGGTGGTCTCCCGAGGTTGCGGAAGCCCTTCAGGCTTCAGCCATTCACCGCCGGTCCATTGCCCCAGCGTCCCTCGGGGACGCACGAAACCCAACTTCCGGGCCAAGGAAAACGCAAAATGGGGCGCCCCGGAAAACGCCGCCGCCAAGCTTATGAAACCACGAAGGCCAGGCAGTTTTCATCTCCTGTGGGATGGCTGTAGTTCAAAATGGCGAACCGTGTCTCCTTCATTGAAAATCTCCCTTCTCGGACACGGTTTCCCAATCCTCCGCGTCCTCGTTCTCGTTCTTGTCCTCGATTTTGGCTGAGATCCCTTCCTCGCGGACCTGAGGCGAAGGCGAGAACCGATCCACCAGTTTCGCCAGCATTCAGTTCGGTCGCCCACGCGACGGACTGGAGTTCAAGTTGGTGGACCTCAACTTTTCATGATCGCGTTGAAGGGACATGGCTGATGCCTTCCGATTCGAGGACGGGGACGGGGACGAGGACGGGGACGATCAGCATTCATGAACTTCCGCCAAACTCCAGCGCGGAGCGAGGACGCTCCGCCGACTTTCGGCGCCGCCCCAAAAAGCCGTGGTGCGCCCCCGGCGCCAGTTTTTTTGGCCGCTTCCGGGGGTTGGGGTCGGCGCCGGTGGCAGTCAGGCTTGCCCGCCCCATGTTGCGGAAGCTTGGGGACGGGCTATTATGATAACTCGATAAGATTTTCCCCGCGTGATTGGGAGCTTGGCTGACTATGGGCAGACGGAAAGCGCAGACGACTGGTGCCTCCACCCGGACGGCAGAGGTGAAGACGTACCAGCATCCGGAAGCGGAAAGCCTGCTCCGCCCGGACGTCGGCACCCAGGCGCAATTCCGCAAAAAAAAGGCGCCGCAGAGCTATCGCTACGACTCCTCGCTTTCCCCTGCCCTGGAATGGGACGGACAAAACCCGGCGCGCGAAAAAGGCGAAGCCCTGCTCCAGCGCATCCTGGCCGCCAAAACCATTGCGGAAGCCCAGGCCGCCGCGGCAGAACTGCGGGCCCTGTCCAAGCCCTTCCTCAACTGGGCCGGGAAAGCCGAGCGCCTGAGCTTCGACGTGCCGACCCTGCCCCTGTTCGTCCATGAACGCCTCTCCACCCGCGCCATCCTGGAAACGCTCAAGAGCCACCGCAAAAGCCAGGACGAACAACTCACCATGTTCGAGCTGTTCGCCGACCCGCAGCATCCCGTGACGGACCAGGTGCTCCGCGCCTATGAGCACAAGGACAACTGGACGAACCGGATGATGCTGGGCGACTCCCTGGTGGCCATGAACTCGCTGCTGCGCTACGAAAGCCTTGGCGGCCAGGTGCAGATGATCTACATGGACCCGCCCTACGGCGTCAAGTTCGGCAGCAACTTCCAGCCGTTCGTCCGCAAGCGCGACGTCGCCCACAATGACGACGAAGACATGACCCGCGAACCGGAAATGGTCCAGGCCTACCGCGACACCTGGGAGCTCGGCCTGCACTCGTACCTGACCTACCTGCGCGACCGCCTCCTGCTCTCCCGCGACCTCCTCGCCCCCAGCGGCTCCATCTTTGTCCAGATCTCGGATGAAAACGTCCACCATGTCCGCGAGGTCATGGACGAAGTGTTCGGGGCGGAGAATTTCTGCGGGCTGATAGCGTTCAGAACCACCGGTGGCCAAAGTAGTACTCTTCTGTCAACGTCAACAGACTTTCTCTTATGGTATGCTCGCGATAAAGAACGGGCAAAGTCAAAATTTCATAATCCTACGACCCCAAAGTGTGGAGGAAAAGACGACGGCTCCGGTCAATACACTTGGGTGGAGCCTCTGGATGGTTCTGCTCCCCCCCGACAGATGACTAATGAAGAGGAGGAAGGGAAGCAGAATCTTCCTGATGGATGGCGAGTTCTTGCACACGATACCTTATTCTCACAAGGGAGTCCTTCTGACCCCTCCGAAGTGGAGTTTACTTGGCGTGAACGCCTATTCCGTTGCCCATCCAATACTCACTGGAAGCCCGGCGTGAAATCCGGCGGTATGAATGCACTTGCAACCGCGAATCGTTTAATGCTTGTGGGGAATACCCTTCGGTATAAAAGGTATTTGAACGATTATCCTGTCTATCTCATAGATAACGTTTGGAATGATACTGCTATAAGCGGTTTTGGTAGGAAGAAGGAATATGTGGTAGAAACAAGCACCAAGGTGGTTGAACGTTGCCTTTTAATGACCACGGACCCCGGCGACCTCGTACTCGATCCCACCTGCGGCAGCGGGACGACGGCGTATGTGGCGGAGCAATGGGGGCGGCGCTGGATCACCATGGACACCAGCCGCGTGCCGCTGGCGTTGGCGCGGCAGCGGCTGCTGACCGCGACCTTCCCGTTCTATGAACTGCGCGACGACGGCCGCGGCCCGGCCGGCGGCTTTGTCTACAAGCGCAAGCAGAACCAGAAGGGCGAGGAAGTCGGCGGCATTGTGCCGCACATCACCCTGAAAAGCATCGCCAACAACGAGACGGCAAAGGAAGAAGTGCTGGTGGACCGGCCTGAGCAGGTCAAGGGCATCACCCGCGTCACCGGCCCGTTCGCCTTTGAAGCAACCATCCCGACCCCGGTCGACTGGGAAGGGGACGGCGAGGAAGACTCCGGCGCCCGCTCCGCCGAGGCCTACGGCGACTTCGTCGAACGCATGCTGGAAGTGCTGCGGCACAGCCCCATCCTGCGCCTGGACGGCAACCGCACGGTGCAGCTCCACAACATCCGTCCCCCGGCCAAGACCCTGTCGCTCAGCGCCGAAGCGCTGGTTCGGTTGTCGGTTGTCAGTTGTCGGTTGTCGGAGGACGGAGAACCGCAGGCGGTTGTCGGTTGTCAGTTGTCGGTTGTCGGAGGACGGAGAACCGCAGGCGGTTGGCGGTTGGCGGTTGAGAGTTGCCAAAAACAAGGGATGGGGGGGAAGTACGATGAAAAGAGACTTTCGGGATCTGGTGGCGTGGCAGAAGGCAATGGATCTGGCGGTGGAGATGTATCGCCAGACGCAGCCGTTCCCACGGGAGGAAATCTACGGACTAACGAGCCAGATGCGCCGGGCGGCGGTGTCGGTTCCGAGCAACATCGCGGAGGGACAGGGAAAAATGACCAAGGGGGAGTTTCTCCAAGCGTTGGGGCATGCCAAGGGATCGTTGGGAGAACTGGAGACACAGACAATGCTGGCCCAACGCCTGGGCTTTCTTCCAGACCCGGCGAGCAACTTATTGCTGGACAGAATCGGGGAAGCGGCCCGGTTGCTGAACGGTCTTCTGAACTCGCTTCACAACTGACGGAGGACGGTGGTCGGTTGTCAGTTGTCAGTCAAAAAGACCAGACCGACAACCGACAACCGACAACCGACAACCAACAACCGACAACCAACAACCGACAACCAACAACCGACAACCGACAACCGACAACCAACAACCGACAACCGACAACCGACAACCGTCCCCGTCGCCTTTGTCTTCGGCCCGGAAAACGGCGCGGTCAGCGAAAAGCTGGTCTACGAGGCGGCGCGCGAGGCGCACGCCAAGAATTACACCCACCTCTACGTCATCGGCTTCGCCATCCAGCCCAATGCCCGCAAGCTGGTGGACGAATGCGACCAGGCCATGGGTGTGCCCGCGACCTATGTCCAGGCCACGCCGGACCTGATGATGGGCGACCTGCTGAAAAACATGCGCTCCAGCCAGGTCTTCAGCGTCTGCGGCCTGCCCGACATCAAGCTCACGCGGCAGCCGGTGGAATACGGCAAGGACGACAGCGGCAAGTACCAGGTGGAATTGCTGGGGCTGGACGTGTTCGACCCGGCGACCATGGAAACCGAGCACCAGCGCGGCGACGACGTGCCCGCCTGGTTCCTGGACACCGACTACAACGGCCTCTGCTTCCATGTCTGCCAGGCCTTCTTCCCGCGCACCAGTGCCTGGGAGAACCTGAAGAAGGCGTTGAAGGCAGAATACGCCGAATCCGTATGGGACCACCTGGCGGGCGCGACCAGCGCGCCGTTTGCGGCCGGCACCCACGGCCAGATCGCCGTGAAAGTCATTGACGACCGCGGCAACGAACTGCTCGTGGTGAAAAGCTTGAAGGAGGCGGAAAAATGAGCCAGCCACGACATAGCTCATTGTTTTCCATTCTCGCCGAAGGGCTCGAAGCTAACATTCGCACCGCCAATCCTTGGTGGCATGGCGAGCGTAAATTCGGCGTACCACCGGTGCGTCGCTGGGCGTTTGACCCTGTCATGCGCCACCTGCGAGACGGACCCTCCCCCACCACCATCTTGCGCGGTCCCCGCCAAATCGGCAAAACCACGCTTTTGAACCAAATCATCAACGAGTTGCTGGACAGCGGGATTGATCCGAAACGGATTCTTCACCTGCAGTTTGACGATCTGCCGGAGATCCGGAAATTGAACGAACCCGTGCTGGAACTGACCCGCTGGTATTCAGAACAGATCCTGGGCAAAAGCCTGAACCAAGCCGCCTGGGACAAGGAGCAGGCCTTTGTCTTCCTTGACGAGGTGCAGAATCTGCCGGACTGGGCGCCCCAGTTGAAATATTTGGTGGATCAAAATCCGGTCCGGGTTTTGGTAACGGGCAGTTCGGCCTTGCGGATTGAGGCCGGGCGCGACAGCCTGGCAGGGCGGATTACCACCATTGAAATGGGGCCGTTGCTGCTGCGGGAAATCGGACAGATCCGGGAGATTGGCACGATTTCCCCGTTTCTCCCCTACAACGGTCTTGCGCCCTTGAAAGAAAAGTCGTTCTGGCAGGAGTTACGGAACTATGGCGAAACCCACGGAGAGTTCCGACGCCAGGCGTTTACTTGTTTTTCAGAGCGCGGAGCCTATCCCGTGGCGCAAGTACACCATGACTTGCCGTGGGAGTCCGTGGCTGAAACCTTGAACGAAACCGTGGTGCAAAGAGCGATTCAACACGATTTGCGCATGGGACCCAAGGGACAGAAACGGGATGAGTCGTTGCTGCGGGAAATTTTCCGGATGGTTTGCCGGTATGCGGGGCAGGCGCCCAGCACGGCAACACTGCACACGGAATTACAATCCGCGTTGTCCGCCAATGTTGGCGCACAACGGGTTTTGGCGTATCTGCGGTTTTTGGACGGAACCCTTCTCATGCGCATGGTGGAACCTCTTGAATTGCGGCTCAAACGGCAGCGTAGCGCCGCCAAGCTTTGCCTCTGCGATCCCGCCTTGCGCGCAGCCTGGTTGCAGGAAGTCATTCCTCTCGCGCCGGCCAGTCTTGAACAGTTGCCACACCTGGCCGATCTCGCCGGGCATTTGGCGGAAAGCGTGGCGGGTTATTTCTTCCAATCGATCTACGGACTGAATGTGGCGCACTTCCCGGAACGCGGCACGGAGCCAGAGGTTGATTTCGTCTTGACCATCGGCGAACAACGCATTCCCGTTGAAATTAAGTATCGGCGGCGGATTGACTACAAAGACACGCTGGGACTGAGGGCGTTCATCGAGAAATCGGTGTACAACGCGCCTTTTGGCGTTCTCGTCACCCAAACCGACAATATCGGCACGGACGATCCTCGTATTGTTTCGCTGCCATTGTCGTCATTGCTGCTGATGCGATAATTCCATTATGAGCACCTACGAAGTCCCCCAACCGATTTTGAACTCGCCGTTTGCGGAACCGGTGGAGCACTGGCACATCGTCGAGGGCGAAGCGCCGGAGCGGCGGGCCGGACGGCGGAAGGCGATGTACTTCTACCGCGATCCGCAGGCCAAGCCGGACGCCGGCGGCGGCCGCGAAGCCAGCGTCGCCATCGAACTGAAGATGGTCAACCGCATCCGCGAGCGGGTGAAGGCTTGGCGGGAGCAAGGCTGGCCGGGCGTCAGCCGGCTCACCTTGGAGTTGTTGCAGTGGTGGCGGCGCGAAGGCCGCGAGAAGCGGCTTTTCTTCGCCCAGCTTGAAGCGGCGGAAACCGTGATTTTCCTCATGGAATCGCGCCCGGATTTCCGCCAGGGCGTTGACGTGCCAAGGGAAACGGTCAGCGATGAACGCAAGGCCGAGGGCTACGACGCCTTCCGGCGCTATGCCTGCAAGATGGCGACCGGTTCCGGCAAGACCACGGTCATGGGCATGCTGGCAGCCTGGAGCATCCTGAACAAGACGGCCAGCCGGGCCGATGCGCGTTTCTCCGACGTGGCGCTCATTGTCTGCCCAAACGTGACCATCCGTGACCGCCTGCGGGAGCTTGATCCCGAACTGGGCGAGGCAAGCCTGTATCGCACACGGGATCTGGTGCCGCCACACCTCATGCCGCAGATGACCCAAGGACGGGTGCTGGTGACCAACTGGCACGTGTTTGAACCGCAGGCCGTGCAAACCGGCGGCGTCAGCGCCAAGGTGTCGAAGGCGGGACGCGAACTCCGCATCCGGGAAACGGTCAAGATCGGCCCGAAGACGACGACTGCCCGCGGCTCGCGCTACCTGACCCTGGAGGATTACCGCCACCAAGTCAATGCCGGGCTGTTGACGGTCTTGAAAGAGGTCGCGGACAGCAGCGGCAACCTGAAAGAAGCCCAGGTCGAATCGGTCCGGTATGTGGAGAGTGACACGGCCCTGCTCAACCGCATCCTCGGCCGCGAGGTTGGGGGCAAGCAAAACATTCTGGTGATGAACGACGAGGCCCATCACGCCTACCGCATCAAGCGCAGCGAACCGGATCCCGATGAAGGGGGCGATTTCAGCGATGAAGAGGAGGCGGAAGAGTTTTTCAAGGAAGCCACGGTCTGGGTGGATGGGCTGGACCGCATCCACAAACTCCGGAACATCAATTTTTGCGTCGACTTGTCGGCGACTCCGTACTTCCTCGGACGCGTCGGGCAGGACACAAACCGGCCGTTTCCGTGGGTGGTCAGCGATTTCGGGTTGATTGACGCCATTGAGTCCGGGCTGGTGAAGATTCCGCAGCTTGCCATCCGTGACTGCACCGGGTCCAACATTCCCGGGTACTTCAACATCTGGCATTGGATTTTGCCGCAACTGACGCCGGCGGAACGTGGCGGCCGGCGGGCCAGTCCCAAGCCGGAAGCCATTCTGAAGTATGCCCATCACCCGATCGCCATGCTGGGCGGGTTGTGGGAAACGACGCGGGACGAATGGACCAAACAAGGGGTGGAAAAACGCCCGCCCGTGTTCATCCTGGTATGCAAGAACACCCAGCTCGCCAAGGTCATTTATGAATGGCTGGCCGAGGGCGTCAATCCCGCCGGCATTCCCGGCAGCAAACTGGACGGGTTCCGGAACCGCGAGGACGTCGTCACCACCATCCGCGTGGACTCCAAGGTGGTGCATGAAACCGATACCGGCGAGGCCAAAGGCGATGAAAACCGGTGGATGCGTTTTGTGTTGGACACCGTGGGACGGGTCGCGTGGCCGACCGATTCGCAAGGACGGGCCATCTATCCGAACGGGTTCCCGGAATTGGCGGAAAAACTCAAGCGTCCCCTGCATCCGCCGGGGCGGGAGGTGCGCTGCATCGTCAGCGTCGGCATGCTGACGGAAGGCTGGGATTGCCAGACGGTCACGCACATCATCGGCCTCCGGCCGTTCATGTCACAGTTGCTGTGCGAACAGGTGGTGGGGCGCGGCCTCCGCAGGTCAAGCTACGAAGTTGGCGAGGACGGCAAGTTCACGGAAGAAGTCGCCAAGGTCTTTGGCGTGCCGTTTGAGGTCATTCCCTTCAAGGCCAATCCGCAGGGACCGCCGCCGCCCCAGCCCAAAAGATTTCATGTCCACGCCATTCCGGCCAAGGCGCAGTACGAGCTCCGCTTTCCCCGCGTGGAAGGATATGCGCAGGCCATCAAGAACAAAATCGCGGTGGACTGGGACAATCTTCCGCCGCTGCTGCTGGAACCCGGAAAAATCCCGCCGGAAGTCGAAGTCAAAGGGTTGCACCTGAGCAACGCCGGCCGCCTGACGCTTGCCGGCCCCGGACAGGCCGACCAGGTGACGCTCAAGGAGTTCCGGGCCAAGCGGCGCTTGCAGGAACTGGCGTTCGAGTTGGCGCGGGAAATCACGCGCGGCTTGGTGGAGCGGCCTGGGTGCCAGATCCCGGCGCATGCCTTGTTTCCGCAAGTGGCGGAAGTGGTGAGGCATTACATCCAGCACAAGGTTCGCGTGTTCGCTCCTGCCGACAAGAAGGATTTGTTCCTGGCACCGTATTACGGATGGTTGATGGAACGGCTGCAGGACGCCATACGGCCGGAGGTCGCCAAGGGAGAAACGCCGGAGATCGCCCGGATCGAAAAGCATCGCGGCCCAGGTTCAACGAGTGAGGTTGATTTCTGGACGACGCGGGATGTGCGCGAAGTGCAGAAATCCCATGTGAATTATGTGGTTGCCGATACGAAAAAATGGGAACAGGCAGCCGCCTATTTCATTGACAGTCATCCCAAGGTCTCGGCATTCGTGAAAAACGCAGGACTGGGATTCGCCATCCCCTACCTCTTCAATGGCCAAATGCATGATTACGTCCCGGACTTTGTGGTGCGTTTGGCAGGCAAAGAATCCCGCCATCTCATTTTGGAAACCAAAGGGTTTGACGTCCTGGCCGAGATCAAGGAATCCGCCGCCCGCCGCTGGGTCGCGGCAGTCAATGCCTCTGGTGAATACGGCTCATGGGATTTTGCCATGGTCAAAAAACCGGAACTGATCCGGGAACTCCTTGATCGTTATCCAACGTCGGCTAATTCCCGGTAAGCGTCACATCTGACCCATCTGGAGCTGGGGATGTGGCTGGGGCATGGTGGGTTCCGTCGCGGGCCGGTGGTCGGCCTGGCGGCGGCCGGTTCCACCGGGAACCAAGGAATGGCAGGTGTCCGGGAATGACGCGGATTGGACAACCCGGCTTTAGCCGCCTGGTCTTGGACGAGGCGGGGTGCGTGGCGCTGGCGCGCTGGGCCTTGGCGCGGGCACCCCAGCGCTTGTTCCGGCGGGCCAGCATCCGGCACGAGGATGACCATTGGCATGTGACGCTGCATGGCTTCGACTTGGGCTGGTACTGCCCGGCCTACGACCTGGAGTTCGACCTCCACGTCACCCTGGTCCGGCGGGGGACGGCGCTGGCGCTGCGGCTCGCGGCCCACGGCTGGACCGGGCTGGCGCAAAAGGCGGTGGGGAACCTGGCCCTGCGGCTGTGGCCGCGGCTGGCCACGGCGAAAGGGGTGACGGTGAAGGATGCCGGCGCGGGGGAAGTGGACCTGGAGTTGGCGCAATGCCATTTCCGGCTGCCCGATGGCCGGGGCGGCGTGGCACGGCGGCCGCTGACGGAGTGGGTGCGCTTCCAGGCGCTGCGCATCGGCGCGACGCCGCGGGAGGCGCTCCTGCTGGAGTTCGCGCTGAAGGACTGAAGCCGGGCCGGCGGCCGCGACGGGCGCGGAAGTGGTTCCACGGCAAGCAAGGAAAGGCGAGGTGGGCAATGTCAAAGCTGCAAGTGAACGGGCCGGACTTGAACAAGCTGTTGAAGCTGTTGGTCGGGGACGGCTGCGCCTTCGAAAAGGGGGTGCTGCACTACACGTCGGCCAAGGCGAAGGTGCAGGCCAGCGAGATCCAGTTGCTGGCGAAGGTCGAGGTGGAGACGCGTGGCCTGCGGATCCATGGGCAGGCGGTGAAGTTCAACCGCGATGGTGCGGAAGTGGATTTCGAGATCGGGTGACAGGGGCCGGGTGGCCGCGAATGGGACAGGGACGGTGCGCATGGAGCCGAAGGGCGGAAAGATGGGCGCGTTGTCGCCCGAGCGGGTGCCGTACGAGTTGCTGACGCCGGCGGAGCGGGAGAGTCTATGGCGCTGGCGGGTGGCGCGCTGGCGCCACGCCGCGGCGAGCCGGGCGGCGGAGGAGGGGACGTTGCCCGGGGCCACGGCGGGCGAGGCGGCGGCCGCCCCGCCGCCCCCGCCGCCGGTTGGCATAGCATGTAAACTGAAACCGCACCACGGGCGCCGCGGAGCGGCACGGGCCGCCAAGGGCGGCACTGGACATTGGCAAAAGTCCCTTGACCGGCGGGTCGGGCCGGCGGCCCTTCCCGCCGGACGCACCGACGCTATTTTCTAAAATGTGTAACTTTTATGAATTGCACTTTTATTCTGATATGGTATGGCATCCCCCAACCTAAGAGGTGCCATCATGAATCGGCCGTTGACTCGCGACGATCTTCTCGACGTGCTTGAATTGGCCTTAAAAGGCCAGTTGTCCGCGCTACGGGCCAGCCGGCGCGCCCAGGCGGGGATAGCCCGGCGCGGGCCGCGCGCCGGCAAAAGGTCTAATATTGCAATAGTTAAAGACATACTTGAAGCGGCCGGCCAGCCGCTTCACATCACCGAAATCATCGCCATCGCCCACCGCGACCATGGCGTCGAGTTCAAGCGCGAGTCGATCGTTTCGGCCCTGGCCAAGAAGGTGCTGGACC